>OGJI01000035.1_pt1 | contig 162097 bp, 136 predicted proteins | sample 1572031 | NCBI WGS metagenome assembly OGJI01 (sample SAMEA2582119, study PRJEB24529) | metagenome | biome: Human gut stool | place: China | collected 2011
CACTAATGTCATATTCCCCAATCCATTCAAATCCGTTGTTTTTATCCAGACGGAATGCAATAGCTTTGCCTTCCGGTGCCAGGGAACTCTTGGTATGGCACACAACTCTTACTTCTGGTTCATCCTTAATACGTCCGACAATCAAGACACTTCTTGCCGCAGCCTGGAAATCAATAGAACCAAGTCCCCGGTAAGATGATTTTCCATTGCTGTTCTTGTTCATGTGTCCGATCAGGATAATCGCACAATGGTATTTCTCTGCCAGGACTGCAATACGTTTCATCAATGGTCGGATTTCATTAGCCCGGTGCATATCCACCTCTGCTCCAAGGAAGCCCTGGATCGGGTCAAGTACAACCATTCTGGCTTTTGTCTGTATGATTGCTTCTTCCAACCGGACATCTGCCATCGTCAGCGGCTGCTCACTGTCATCAATGACCATGACCTTTGTACAGTCTGCACCTGCAGCAAGTAATCTTGGTTTTATGGTATCTCCAAGACCATCTTCTGCGGTCTGATAGATTACATTTACAGGTGCTTCCAGCTGTTGTAGTAACGCATTGTTTTCAGCATTTTCTGTATCAACCGTACCACCTTCACTATCAATATTTGTTCTTTTATCTTTTGTTGAATCAACTGGAAGAATAGGCTCTCCTCTGGTCAGTTTTGCAATAATCTGAAGCACCATTGTCGTTTTTCCTTCTCCCGGATCTCCCTGTATAATTGTTACTTTTCCATAGGGAATAAATGGATAAAGCAGCCATTCTATCTGCTCCACTTCCACCGTATCCATGTTGATGAGTTTCAGTTCCGGTTCCAACCTTTTCTGTACTGTTTTATTTGTTTCTGTTCTTTTGTTTTCCATCAAATCCTCCTTATTTTCCCGTTGAAAGAAAGAGTGGTTTTTGATAGAATACTCATAGAAGTTTTTTGGAAGAGTATTCTACCAAATCCCTGCCTTTAGGTGTTTGCCGACACTTAAAGGCTCTTTTATTCCGCTTTCATTCCAGCCATTGTTATTGTGATAAGCCGAATCACTTCCAATAAATCCTCCGGCACATCTTCTCCCTTTTTTAGACGCTTCAGCTCACCCAGTACCTTTTCAAGTTCCTTCTTCAAAGCTTTATACACCCTGGGATTTCCTGTAACCACAACTTCTTTTTCCTGCAATCTTCGGATAATATATTCTTGTTTGGTTAATCCCGATAGCCGTACTGCCGTCTCCAGAAGTTCATCTTCTTCCGGTGACATCCGAAATGCTACAACTTTATTTCTCCAACGTCCCTGCTGATCCAGACATTTAGCCGACATTTGCAAGTCCTCCTTCCACTTCATTTAATTCTTTATCCATATTTTCCGCATCCAGCTGCTCTGCCATGTCCTGCTGTACCGACGGAAACAGATGTGCATACCGGTAAGTAATCTTTTCTGCTGAATGTCCAACCCTTTTTCCGATTGCCAGTGCGGTATATCCCATATTGATCAACAGGGATACATGACTATGCCGGAGATCATGAACTCTGATTTTCTTTACCCCACTCGCTTTACAGCCTCTTTCCATCTCATGATTCAGATAATATTTTGTTACCGGAAAAATGCGGTCGTCAGGCTTTAAACTGTAATATAATTTCAGGCAGTCCTGCATTTCATCACACAGGAACTGTGGCATTACGACTGTCCGTACACTGTTCTTTGTCTTTGGCGTACTAATTACATCTTTTCCCTTCAAACGCTGATAGGACTTATTGATCCGAAGCGTTTTCTTTTTGAAATTAAAATCTGCCGGTGTTAAAGCAAGCAGCTCACCGGAACGAATCCCGCACCAGTAAAGCAGTTGAAAAGCATAGTAGGAAAGAGGTTTGTCCATCATTTCTTCTGCAAATCGCTTATATTCTTCTTTTGTCCAGAACAACATTTCCTTGCCTTCTTCTTCTCCCAGCGCCCCTGCTTTTCTCGCCGGATTAGTGCTAAGGTCGTAATATTTCACTGCATGATTGAAAATGGTGCTTAACTGTCCGTGTATCGTTTTCAGATACGTTGGCGAAAGCGGTTTTCCTGTCTTCGTTTTGAGTTTTCTCATTTGGTTATGCCAGTCCATCACATCTTTAGCTGTAATTTCCGATACTTTACGTTTTCCAAGATACGGAAGAATCTTTTTCTGAATAATATTTTCTTTTGTAAGCCAAGTACTCTGTTTCAAAGAAGGTCTGACATCTTCTTCATACATAGTGCAAAAGCTTTCCATTGTCATATCCACGCTTGCTTTCTTCTGTAATTTGAATTGTAATTCCCAGTCCGCAGCTTCTTTTCTTGTAGAAAATCCTCGTTTGCATTTCTGTTTTCTTGCACCTGTCCAGTCCTGATAACGAATCATTACATACCAGGTGCCATTGTCATTCTTGTAAATTGCCATTCCTAATTCCTCCCATCATTCGATCTTGTTCCATAGAACTGCTCATAAAAATACTTCCGGTCAACTTTTCCTGCGATTGTCTGGCATCCCATTGCCTGCAATTCCCTGTTTAGCCTTTTCATCAGCTTGTATGCGTAGGATTCCGATACTTCCAGGACTTCCATGACCTCTTTCACATTCATAAACATTTTACTCATAGAAAATTTCTCCTTTCTTTTTACTATACTTTTTTGTATTGGTTGAATTATACTATACTATTCTGTATGGGTCAAGTACTTTCAATACATTCACCCATACTTTTTTGTATGGATTTTCTTGTCTCTACCATTTGGATATGCTATACTCAACCTATCAAGAAAAAGACAGGAGATGTAAAACTATGGCAATAGGAGAAAGAATCCACCATTTCCGACTTCTGCGTGGATTCACGCAGAAATATTTAGGGCAACAACTCGGATTCAGCGAATCACAGGCTGATGTCCGCATTGCACAGTATGAAAAAGGGGCACGCAGTCCAAAAGAAAAATATCTGAACGCATTGGCTGATATTTTTGAAGTATCCCCTCATGCTCTTGCTGTCCCGGATATTGACAGTTACGTTGGACTGATGCATACCTTATTTACCTTAGAGGACCTTTACGGACTTCACATTGATGAGATTGACGGAGAACTTTGTCTCCGGCTGGACAAATCCAAGGGAACCACCTACCTTTCCATGTTCGATATGTTCCATGCGTGGCAGGAACAGGCAGAAAAACTCAAATCCGGCGAGATCACTCAGGAAGAATATGATCAGTGGCGTTACAACTATCCAAAAAGCGCAAAATAAAAGCCGACGAAAAAAGGCCTTACCAAATTGATTTCACTCAATTCAGTAAGACCTTTTTTGTCGGTTTCACACATATTACTCGATAACCGCAGGATACCTGATAAATAATACAAAAATATCCAGTGTTATCATTTTGTTATCAAATAGAACTTTATTTGCTCGGAAACGCCCTGTTTATAAGGCTTTCCAGAAATTTTTAATTATTCAAACTCTATCGTTCCAGGTGGCTTACTCGTCAGATCATAGAATACTCGGTTGACTCCTCTCACCTCGTTTATGATTCTGTTCATAACTGTCTGCAGCACTTCAAATGGAATTTCTGCTGCTTCTGCTGTCATGAAGTCTACTGTGTTGACTGCGCGCAGCGCAACGGCGTAGTCGTAGGTTCTTTCATCACCCATGACACCTACTGAACGCATATTGGTCAGGGCTGCGAAGTACTGTCCGATGCTTCTGTCAAGTCCTGCCTTTGCAATTTCCTCACGGTAGATTGCATCTGCATCCTGTACGATACGTACCTTCTCAGCGGTTACTTCGCCAATGATACGGATGCCAAGTCCCGGTCCCGGGAATGGCTGGCGGAATACGAGCTTCTCAGGAATACCAAGCTCCAGTCCTGCCTTGCGCACTTCATCTTTGAAGAGGTTGCGCAGTGGCTCGATGATTTCCTTGAAATCAACATAGTCAGGAAGTCCTCCTACATTGTGGTGGGACTTGATAACTGCGGATTCTCCGCCCAGTCCGCTTTCTACAACATCGGGGTAGATAGTTCCCTGTGCAAGGAAGTCTACAGCACCAATCTTCTTTGCTTCTTCTTCGAATACACGGATGAACTCTTCACCAATGATTTTACGTTTACGCTCCGGTTCAGTAACTCCCGCAAGCTTGTTATAATATCTCTCCTGCGCATTGACACGGATAAAGTTCAGGTCGAACTGACCCTTGTCGCCAAATACAGCCTCTACCTCATCACCTTCATCTTTACGCAGTAAGCCATGATCTACGAATACACAGGTAAGCTGCTTGCCGATTGCTCTGGAGAGCAGACCTGCTGCCACTGAGGAATCTACACCGCCGGATAAAGCCAGCAATACTTTGCCATCGCCTACTTTTTCACGGATATCACGGATTGTATTCTCTACAAAGGAATCCATTCTCCATGTTCCGGCACAGCCACAGACACCCCTTACGAAATTATGGAGCATCTTCGTACCTTCCTGTGTATGGAGTACTTCAGGATGGAACTGGATTGCAAAGAGCTTCTTGTCACAGTTCTCTGCTGCCGCTACGGGACAATCTGCTGTATGTGCAGAGATTCTAAAGCCCGGTGCTGTCTTGGAAATATAATCAAAATGGCTCATCCAGCAGATTGTCGTGGATGCAACATCTCCAAATAAGGGGGAAGTCTTATCTACCATAACTTCTGTCTTACCATATTCTCTGACAGGTGCTTTCTCTACCTTTCCTCCCAGTACATGCATCATAAGCTGTGCGCCGTAGCACAAGCCAAGTACAGGGATTCCCAGTTCGAACAGCTCTCTGGTATAGGTCGGAGAGTCTGCTTCGTAACAACTGTTTGGTCCTCCGGTAAGGATGATTCCCTTGGGATTCATTGCCTTAATCTGCTCAATGCCAGTCCGGTAGGAGTATATTTCACAGTAAACATTGCATTCTCTGACACGCCTTGCAACGAGCTGGTTGTACTGGCCGCCAAAATCAATGACGATTACCTTTTCCTGATCCATTCTTTCTCCTCATTTCTGTGCTGCCATACTATTTACCCTGCGGAATCATACCGCAGCACAGGCATAAAACCGCATATCTATTCCAAAGTATATTATACCTTCTACCCAATTACAAGCAAATATTTTACAAGTGTCAGAACAGCAGACTTTGCTGTCCGATCACTTCTATCTGGGAAGTTACCATGACCTCCTCTTCAATACCTCTTGTATGTTCTCCACGCAGATACTGCATGCCTCCTCTTAATCCCGCTGTCACAAGATTCAACACATAGATATTGTCGAATCGGCTATAGATAGAATCTCCTCCAAGTCCGGAAAGACATATCAGCTGTGTGTCTGTTTTCTTGGCCATATCCATGAGCGGTTTCAGCAGATGGGCTGCATTAGTCTGTGCAAATGGGTTATCCATGACCAGAACCTTACCTTCTTTCTTATCTGCGAAAATATCCGTGTCGTCCCTACGCATATAATGTAGCAGACTGGATAGAATGACAAAAGCCGACAGGAATCCTTCACCGCCTGAATTCTTGGCAACTTCTGCCCATGTGATTGGATATTCCCTTTGCTCCTCAATCTTGTAAAGCTTAATCTGGATATTACTAATTCCGACAGTCGTGTCATAAATATTCTTTGTAGTGATGCGTGTTCCTATATATTCTGCCGAATTCTCATTCTTTTCATAGATTTCCACACCCTTTTGAGTCAGCTCACTGATAAGATCATCCAGTCTCTGATGATATAATCCTTCATTTTCTTCCCATTCAGGCATTTGCAGACGAAGCATTTTTATAGGACGTTCCCTGATCGTTATCGTGGAATTATTATCTATCTTACCCATGTTGCTGTGTACATCTTTTACATAATCCTCCAACAGACCTACAATCCTCTTCTTCTCCTCGCCTATGATTGATATATCTACTTCCAGTTTTGCCAGCTGGCTTTCATAGGATTGGAGTGTAGTCGTAAGCTGTGCAAGCAGCAAATGGGCTGATTGTGACACAGACATCATGGCATCCAGTGGTTTCCTGTAGAAATCATCCTGATACTTTTCCTTACATAATAATATCTTCAGGATTTTTTCTGCTTTATCCCGTCTGTTTTTACCTTCCTCACAGCTATGCCTGTAATCGCGCCGGATCATACCCGCATACTCTCTCAGACATTTGGAATCCATCTGCGCAATATCTTCCTCCCATTGGATTTCTTCCTTCTGTATGAAATCATCATATTCTGTAAAGGATGCTATATTCTCCTGTACACTTGTCAGTTTCTTTTCCGTAAGCTTCAGGGCACGTTCTGTTTCTTTTATCTGATAGAGAAGCTGGTTTCTTCTTCCATCAAAGTCAATTGTACGTATTTCTTCTTTGGGTAATATCTCTTCTTTACCACATTGCTCCAGCATCAGCTTATTCTTATCATCTATTTTACTGCTGATGATACCAATCTGCTTATCCTGTTCATTCCACTGGGCTTCTTTGAATTTATACTGCTTCTTCCGTTCTGCAAGCACACTTTCCTGGTGCATTTCTTCTTTTTCATCATAATACAGTTCTTTCCAGTCATCTTCTTTGAGAAGAAATTTGTGCTGTAATCTGGCCAGTTCCTCTTTCGCCCTGTTCAAACTGCCGTTCGTTTTCTGCAGTTGATGCTCCAGATCCTGTAATTGAAAAGACATCTTCGTTGTAATGGCTTCGTATCTGGCTTCCATCTCAGACACCGGCCTATTCTGTCCTTCCAGGGCAATTGGCTCATACTCCTGATACAGAATATACTTCTTCTGTATATTTTCAGTCTGTGCTTTTAATTCCCGCTGTCTGCTTTCCAGTGTCCTCTGCTGTTCACGGTACTTTTCCAGTAAATCCTGCGCCTGCTTTTTATTATCTTCATATTTTGTCTTTTCTTTTCGATTCTTTTCAAGAGTGTCATGCTTCTCCAGATATGAGTCATATTCCCGGCAGAAATAGTCAAAATCTGATGCCCTTCTCTGGTTCCACTCCATGCATTGTTTCTCTTTCAGAATAATCTGTACAAGCTCACTCCTCTTTTGTTCCAGCCTGTCCATTTCTTCTTTATCGTGGATAATCTGATTGTCGATTTCTGATATTTCCTGCTCCGTATCCGTAATCTGCTGACGATTCTTCTCTACTTTCTCTTTTGTGATACTTTGCCGTTCCAGCATCTGCTTTCTGTCGAGTGCATCCTTATACTCAGTCTTTTTATTCTCCAGCTGCTTCTGCTTTTTGGTCATCTCTGATTCTTTGTTCTTGATCAAAACACGTAAAGCATCTTCATCCAGTAATTTCTCATTGAACCATAAATAGAAGCTTATCCCCGATAATTGGACCATACTTGTTGGCTCTTGTGCCAATGTCCGCTCCAGTTCTTCTCTTGGAATGATAGGAATGGGAAAGGACGTACAGATATCCTGTCCATGTAACTCAAGCTGCTTCATTTCCTGCCTTGGAAGAATCAATGCATATGGTATAAAAGGCTGCCTTCTGACAAGCTCTGTATTCTCTTCTACAGAATATCCATTCTTCTCCAGCCAGTTCATTCCATACACCGGATGCAGCTCCAGCCGGGTAAGTAATTCCTGAAAATCTTTAGGTAGTTCCAGTATTTCACCTGATGTCAGTTTTTTCCATTCTCTTTCCAGCAAATTATGCTCTTTCTCCAGTTCTGCACGTACTCTGTCACATTCTGCGATCTTACGGTCTGCTGCTTCCATGATTTTCCCATCATTCCATAAATACGTATCATCCAACTCAAGATACTGCATCATGACCTGTCTTTCCCTAATCTGTCTGCTATATTCTTCCCCTTGTTCCGTAAGAGTCCGCAGTTCATATTCTTTCTGCATCTTCTGGTTATTTCTGTCCTGCAGGTTTCTTTGCATTGATTTTACTTTTTCTTCCGTTTCTTCCTGCTGACGTTTATGCTGCATATTGTTTCTATGCAGCTGCTCCTGCTCCTGCACATACTGTTCTTTTTTGATCTGAAGCATTCCCGGTTCGTATGTACCAATGATATTTCTTACAAAATGCTCCTGATAATCTCTGTTGAATACCTCTTCCTGCCGGTCAAAGGATGACAGTCTTTCCTGGTCTTTGGCTATTTCAGCGATTAACTCCTCTATTCTGGTCTGATATTCGCATTCCTTTTCTATCATCTCCTGCTGTCTGCCAAGGTTGCTGTCATATTCCCTTTGGATCTGTTCAGCATTTTGCCCTGCTTTGCGGAACTTGTCCCCATAATGAGTATGCAGATATCCACCCAGTTTTTTTCTTTCAGGCTCATACTCCTTCTCGTTTTCACGATAAACTGCAATCTTTTCCACAAGCAGTTCGTTATCTCTGGTATATTCATCCACAATTTTCTGCTGTTTTGCACAGGCATAGCTGTGGATAAGCTTCTCAACATACTCTGTCTCCAGTTCCAATTCATTCATTTCCATGGAAATCATATCTCTGTTACCGGTATGATACTTCTTCTGCTCCATCAGTTCATATATTTCCATGGACAATTTCTCATACATGATGTGCGCCAGTTGTTCTTCCATCCCTGCCCTTTGCTGCTCCTGCTCTGACTGCTGTGCCACCGTGTCCTTTTCAATCTGCGCAAGCACGCTTCTAAAGGCTGCTATACGGTTCTCCATAGCATGAATCTGCTTTTCTGCAATCTGATACGCTTCTCCATACTGCTGTAATTCTTTCATGTCGTTCTGGAATTCCAGAATAGTATCTCTCCGCTCTATTTTTGATTTATTATCTTTATAACTGATAATATATTTCTCCACGATTGACTGGAATTCCTTCATGCGGTCTTTTTCACGGTTCAGCTTGCTCTCTATCGAATCCAGAAACCATTTTTCAATCAGTTCTTTCTCATTCTTACAATCAGAAAAAAGCTCAGACAGACCGGATTCCTTCAGATTTACCTTACGGATGATTGTTTCCCATTCCTTATAATAGATCTGATACTCTGCCAGCTTATCAAAATATTGTCTGGATTGAGCATAATTATTCATATCGTAATAATAGAATTTCTTACTGCGGTCCTTCTTATAGCCTTCAAATAACTGTCTGCAAAATCCATAATTTTTAAGAACAATTTCCTTTTTTCCTTTTTCTACAACCGGTAAATGATAAATATCCTCTTCACATCTTGTTGTATATTCACTGATAAAATTTACAATTTCCAAAGGTTCTGAAGACTGTTCTTCCATGATCTGGCTTTTTCTTACCATCATTCCGGTCAACACATAGCCTGCCCCACCGTCCAGCTTCCATTCAACCATAATGAAAGTAGGCTTGGATGACGTAAAATAACTTTCAAAAGGTCTGTCTTTTGTCTTTCTGTACTGCTTATGCACAAATGGGGCTGTCATCATCTGTACCAATACAGATTTGCCACCCCCATTCCGAAGGGACAGGAGTGTACTTCTTCCTCCCATTTGAAAGGTCTCATCACTGATCCTGATTGCATTATTATTATAATTAAGATTGATAAAACGGACTGCGTTGACTTTACTCATGCTCCAATACCTTTCTGACTCTCTGATAATTATTCTGGTTCAAAAGATTCCAATCCATCAGATTATCCAGCTTCTTACTTGTTTTTACCATCTCATCCTCTTCCACATACTCAATCAGCCCCTGCTTCTCAAGAAAAGTCAATATAGAATAGAGAAAGCCTTCTTTGGTGGTCTTAGCCCTTGAGCCTTTATCATCTGACCGGAGTGCTTCATATGCTTCCAACATATTTCTGAAAGCAATTCCCTTCTGCTCCTCTTCCTCCTCCGAGGTATTCTCTACCCCCTCCTTAAGCCTGGCAGAGATACAGTTCTGCAATTCTCCTACCCGGATATACTCTCTTGACCTGCTGCTGCTTCCCTGTCCATCATAAAATTCCACAAGCAATGTCAGGATTACGAACTGTGATAAGTAGAAATCCTTGTCTGTAGCTGCTGATTTACACAATGTCTCCTTTAGCTTCGCTTTGGAAAATCCCAGAAAAACATTTTCTTCCTTCGGGATCAGATAAATCACATCCCCATATCTTTCCACAGTGCTTTCTGCTTCCGCTGCCTGGGATTTTACAAGATTCTGTACCGCCTCTTCCTCTGTATAAGCCCGGTATAGTCTTTCTTCCTCTTCTTCACGCAGTTCAAAATGCTCTAACAGATAATAGAAAATCTGCTGGCTTAACCTGATTTCTTCAATTTCGTATGCCATCTTTGCCCACCTATTCTCCAATTTCCAATGCTACATTGGAACAACGTACTGTTTTTCCATCACCGGTCTCATTCCTGATATTTCTAAACTCCACTACACCACCATCTTCAAGCCTGTATATATCTATCTGATGGATGTGTTTCCTTCTTTCATCCTTATCCACTAACTCCAATATCATCTCATTTAGCTGGAAATCCAATGTTTCCTCTGCAATATACTCGCTCTTTTCCTTACGCAGCGCATCTATATCAATATGACGGCTTTTTATCAGCTCTACCATGATTTCTTTAAAAATATCTATATCGGGAATTAACGTGTTCTGTTCTTCCCTGCCAAGGGACGATGCCATCTCCTGCAGCGTAATTTTGCCTTTTTCCATCATTTTATCCAGTACAAACCCAAGACTGTTCTCATACTGCATAAGGCGTTTTCGCTTTCTTGCTGCATATTCTTCCTGCCATTGGTCTTCATCAAAGTCCAGTACCTCTTCCTCTTCTTCCTGCTGCTTCTTCCTGATTGGACGCTGAAGCTGTGTCGCTTTCTGCAGGTTATAAATTTTATCCGGAGCCTGATGAAATAACGGTCTTAAAAATATATCTATATTATCCAATCCGGAAGCATCCAGTAATACCTTATCATAGAGATCTGTCCTTAATGAAAATCTCTGGATCAATGACATTTGCGACAACAGCTCCAGTTCTTTTTCATAAAGGATTTTCAGGTCAAAATGCGAATTCAGGATTTTCTGGTGCTCATCGATACCCCGGTTAAGATAGCTTTCAATGATTCTGAGATTCTCCAGATTCTCCTCCTCCTGTGCAGATAACTTTCTTACATTGATATTCTGTTCTTCCAGTTCTTTGGCCCTTTTCCTTACAGTCTCCCTATAGCTTTGGAACTTCTGCTTTGTCATATCAATGGATTCCATATTTTCACCAAGAAGCTGCTCATAGTCCGAAACAGAATAGCTTAATGCATTTCTACGCACACGCAGCATGGCATCCTGGATTTTCTGGAGCTGTATCCTCAAGAGGTTAAATACATTTTTAATCTCATCGACTGCCTTGTCGTAGCTTTGCTTCTCCAGATGCATTTTGAATATCATCTCATGAATTGTCAGCTTCATATTGTTCTCGATTTCCAGCGTGGAAAGCAGCAGATTATAGCCATCCTCCGTCAAACGGTAGGATGTCCTTTTCACATCCGAATCCAGATATACGATTTCATTTGACACATAACTGATATTCATGATTTTATATGCTCTCTGCTCAAAATCATATCCGTCAAAATACATTGCCTTTCCTTCATTTGACAGAATTACATTAATAATGAAATCTCCCAGCTTTCTGCAATCGTCAAAAGACATTCCTGTATTAAAATATGTCATATTAAGGTAATCCAGATATGCCCCCATATCATCCATGGTACATTTTTCCTCTTTTAAGGACTGCTCCATGATATACAGCATGAGGGCAAATATAATATTGATCTGTTCATCTGTTTTCAGGAATCCGTATTGTTTCCATGTCTGCTTCTGGCTGCTGTTCTGCAGCACTAACGCATACATTCCCACATGCTTCATTCGTTTGGGGAACTGTTTCAGAAATTCATATTGCATTGTTAAAATCCTCACCATTTAAGATTTCCTGCGGAATATATCTGTTCTTTGCCAAAATACCATTTATATACTGTCTATCCTGCATGGAAAAGTATTCCAGGAATTTCATCCCGATGTTGTGATTCTGCTTCTCCTTCATATGAGGTAAACGCTCCTGCCCCCTCAATGCCGCCTTATGCAGCATTGCATGATATCCCGGTACAAAAGGTTCTATGATACAAAAGTCCAGAAAATTATCAGCCAGTTTCTCATAGATCATGATACCTTCATAATCTAAGTCCCCAAAGTACAGCAATCTGTTCGCTTCGTTTTTCATATAAGGTTCACAGCACAATGTAAAATCCTGGAAAGAGCGCAGAATACCCTTGCCGGCACCATATATAACTGTTCCGATAGTGATTCCAAGTATTTTGTTTTTTCCTGCAAGCAGATTCCTTCTTATACTGTAAAAGGTATCTTTATTTTCTACAAGCAGAATATTCTGCGGAATTTCCTTTGTATCCGTATAATAAGCCAAAGGTTCCGATGTCTCATAGAGATTGAGCATTTCCAGGGGAATACCACACCGCTTCAGTATTTTTCTGCCCTGTTCTTCTTTCAGGAATTTCTCTCTATGCCAGATATCATAGCTTCTCTCGTTCAAAGACATGGGGAGCTCCAGCAGGCATTTATGTTCCCTTAGATATTGATCCAATAGCATAAGCCATTCCCGGTCTTCACGATACTGCTGTAGATGTTTCATGTAATATCCTGTGGCAATAGCAGGCACATATTGATAGGAAAGCTCCTCTACTAATTCTTCTTCGTCTCCCCTTGCCTGTTCTATCAGCCAGTACTCCCTGTATAATACAGGTTTTTTACCGTTTTTACCAGATGCTTTAACCGGTTTTATCTCTCCCTGCTCAATTTTATGCAAAACAGCCTCATACAGTTGTTGATAATTCTGCAGATGCAATGCATATTCCAACTCACTCAGACTTATTCTTTTCATATCAATCTCCATTTTTATATCTATCATATACCTTATATTAACATGGACTTTTTAAAATACAATTTATTTTATTGCATGTGTATTGTTGTCACTTTTTACCATACTATGTTATAATATTAACAGAAATCTCGTAAAATGTACTATTACAATTTGCTGTTTTTATATGTATTTCACAGCTCCGAAATTTAACAAATACGAGGAGGTTTTCCATTATGAGCAATTTACATAAAGGCTTCGTATATACCAATGAAAATTGCATTGGTTGTAACAAATGTATCTCTGTCTGTCCCGTCATTACAGCAAACCGCGCAGTAGAAAAAGACGGCAGCACTGTTATTGAGGTCGATGGGGATAAATGCATCGGTTGTGGTGCCTGCTTTGATGCCTGCGAACACAATGCCAGAAGCTATTACGATGACACAGAAGAATTCTTTGCTGATCTGGCAAAAGGTCAGAAAATATCTCTTCTGATTGCCCCGGCTTTTGCCGCCAACTATCCAAATGAATACAGGAGTATCCTTGGTGGGCTTAAAAAAATGGGTGTAAATCGCATTATCAGTGTCAGCTTCGGTGCAGATATTACTACCTGGGCGTACATCCGCTACATTACAGAACACAATTTTACCGGCGGTATCTCCCAGCCATGTCCGGCTGTTGTAAACTATATAGAACATTATATTCCTGAACTGCTTCCCAAGCTGATGCCCGTGCAGTCACCTCTGATGTGCGCAGCAATCTATCTTCGTAAATATATGAATGTTCAGGACAAGCTGGCTTTTATCAGTCCCTGTATTGCCAAGAAATCCGAGATCGATGATTCCAATAATAACGGCTACGTGAACTACAACGTAACCTTTGACCATCTTATGAACTATGCACGAACCCATCACATCAAGGGTGATCCTGTCGGTACAGAAATCAAATATGGTCTTGGTTCCATCTACCCAATGCCTGGTGGATTAAAGGAAAATGTCTATTGGTTCTGCGGAGAAGACCTGTTCATCCGTCAGATTGAGGGTGAGAAACATGTATATCATTTTCTGGACGATTATGCCAAGCGTGTATCCTCCAACAAGGAACTGCCTTTTATGGTAGATGCGCTCAACTGTGCGCAGGGTTGTCTCTACGGTACAGGAATCGAGCCACAGAAGGCTGATAATGACGATATTCTCTATGAGATTCAGCGTATCAAGGCTTCTTCCAAGAAGAAAAAGGCAGGAAGTCCCTGGAAAGAGAGCAGCTCCCACAAACAGCGTCTGGCAGCGCTGAACCGCCAGTTCAGACAGCTTAATCCCAACGATTTTGCCCGCAAATATACAGACCTGTCTGCCGGCAATGTGATTCAGCGTCCTAATACGCAGGAACTGGAAGCTATCTTCCAGTCATTAAACAAGAATAGTGCCGAGCAGCGCAAGATTAACTGCAGCGCCTGCGGTTACTCTACCTGTCAGGATATGGCATGTGCAATCCACAACGACTGTAATGTTCCATCGAACTGTATTCATTATGTAAAAGACACTGTAGAACAGGAAAAGGCACAGTTGCAGATACTTTCTTCTGAAATGGAAGCTGCCAACAAAGAAATATCCGATAAAAATGCGGTCATCAGCGAAATGGTATCCGATGCTGAAAAGCAGTTTACTACACTAAACCAGTCCATCTCCGAAATGGTAAATGGCAATAACAGTAATGCAGAAGAAAGCAGCAATATCAGCAGTCATATGGCTGACGTTGTCAGCTTCTGCAACAATATGCAGGATTCCTTCCATATGATCAGTAACCTCTTACTGCAATTAGAGGACAATAACAACAGTATTACCCAGGTAGCTAACCGTACCAATCTGCTCTCCCTGAATGCTTCCATCGAGGCTGCCAGAGCTGGCGAAGCTGGTAAGGGCTTTGCTGTCGTAGCTGATGAAATCAAGCATTTAAGTGAGACCAGTAAAGATACTGCACTGGATAGCAATAAGAATAAAGATGCGATTGTTCAGGCCATTGAACACCTTACAACAGAGGCAGATCACTTAATGGAGATTGTGGATGATGTCAATGGCAGAATCAGCAATCTCGCTGCCAGCACAGAAGAGATTGCCGCTTCTGCAAGCATGATTGGTGAAGTGTCCGATGAACTGAGGAATAAATTTGAAAAATTAAATAACTTATAACCAGATGAGAAATGAGCAGGTCCGTATCACTGGCGAGGAAATAGCCATCCATATACAGACCGCCTCTGAGGAAGTAAAACACACCGAAATTGTTAAAGTTTCCGATGAAGCTCGTAATAAGCACCGGCGTAGTGGAAAAGATAACAAATGGAAGCGTAATTTTAACGAACTGTTTCCATTTGGCAGCTCCATCAATGCTGGCTGCTTCATACAGACCTGTGTTCATATTGGATAAAATACCTGTTGCCAGTAACATGGAAGTAGGAATACTGATCCAGGCATTGACAAACAGGCCGATCAGTTTGGCTTTGATTCCTGCATCAATATCCAGAAATCCTACTGCATTGCCCCCTGCCGATGTAATATAGTAATTGATTGGTCCTCCGTAAGAGAACATGAACTTAAATGCCCGCCAGAACTTTTTGCCTTTCACACACTCCTTGTTCAGCAGCAGTGCAAGCCCCAGTCCACCAAAATAATTCAGGAAAGTGGAAGCAACCGCCCATATCAGGTTCCATCCCAGTATTTTGAAAAAGGTGTTCTTGATATCAGAAAGTGCCAGTATCTTGGTGAAATTACCTATCCCGATCCAATCAACCAGTTTGGGAGGAACGATATCTCCTCCATAATTAGTGAATGCGATCAGAATCATGAATACTATGGGAATCACCTGAAAAACCAGAACCCCTGCAACAGGTAACGCCAGCGCTGCAATGTAGAATTTTCTGTCCACTCCAGTTCCAGTCTGGAATGACCTGAAACTGATCTCCGGCATGCAGATCCAGTGTAATGGCAAATTCATTTACCTGATTACCGGTTGAGTTTAATCTGAACTTTTCACGATCTGCTTCTGCCACATCACTTCCAGCCCAGTTATTCTCCTTTAGGATTCCCGTCTGGGAAATGACTTTGCTGTTGTTCTGGAACCTTATGAGAATGAAGCTTACCTGGAATACATTACACAGAATATTCCCGCCGAAGACATTATTCTCACTTCGTCTTTTGATGAAACAGTATCAAAAATAAAGGGCAGGAAAGTCTTGATTATCGGAACTTGCCTTGCCCTTATGTTGCGTTCTTATATATCCGATTCTGACATGGCTGTCATTTCCTGTAGTGAATATGAGCCGCCCTTGCCAGAATCTGTCTATGTGTATCAGAATGATATTACAAAAAAAGCCAATCTGACCATTAATATTCTGCTTAATGCTCTGGATCGTAAATTTGAAGTAAAGCACGACCACAAAATCGCGCCTTTGTAATCCCATATATTGTCATAACCCCTCAGAATACTTCATACAATGTAAAAAAGTATTCTGAGGGGTTACTTCTTGAAGGATTATATTGAGGAAAGAGCGATCACCATTGCTAACTATATCATCGACCATAATGCCACTGTACGCCAGACTGCCAAAGCTTTTGGCGTCAGCAAATCCACTGTACATAAAGATGTAACGGACAGACTGGTACAGATCAACCCGGCACTGGCAAGACAGGCTCGCTCTGTTCTGGATGTGAACAAGTCTGAACGCCATATCCGTGGCGGACTTGCTACCAGAGAAAAATATCTGCATCTCGATCACCATTGATAAAAGGGAGCAAAGCCTCAGCCATGAGACTTATGCTCCCCTCTTCTTACTCTGCGGCAACTTCTGCCATGAAAGCTCCGATTATTCTAATCATACCTGTATCTGTTCCGCCAAGCTTTGGAGATCTGTTGAAGAAGTCAAATGCCACAACTGCTGCTGGTCTGCCTTCCCGAACAGCCATGAACTGTACGAATTTTCCATTTTCCTGGCTTACATACATCCTGCCTGCTTCTTTATAGGAATCTTTCAGACGGCTCATGGTGCTTTCCATGTATACGCCCTGTTCATCAAACAGCTCCTGATATTTCTTATCCATTGCCCAGGTCAGATTCTGAATTGGATTTACGTATTTACCTACGGATATGCTCCGATGCATATCATCGCCTGTATACACAGCTGCACCATCAATATCAAAACCCGCACACACAGCCTCCAGAGCAGATTTTAAAGCACCGGCACCTTCCTTGTGCAGTTTTAATGTCAGCTCCTGGACAATCTGTGCTTTACGGCTGTCACTGACTATCGTAGAACGGATGCCGCTGTTTAGCTGTATTTCTCTGTCTGTAACTATATTTCCATGTTTACGTTCATCGTATATGATATAGCGGTTCTTGCCTTTTGCCTTTGCTATATAAAGTGCTTTATCAGCTATTTTAAAAAGCTCTTCCAGGCTGCTTCCATCCTCAGGATATTTTGCAATTCCCCAGGAAGTCGTAACAGATACCTCTTTATCAGCAAAAGCCCATTGGATATTCTTGGTGATGGTTTTCAGAATAAGTCGAAGCTCCTGTTCTGATTTTACATTTTCAAACAGGATCATGAACTCATCACCGCCGAATCTGCCGGCTACACCTCTTGCATTCAGATCGCTGCGGATTATCTCAGATACCCTGGACAATACTTCATCACCGAACATATGCCCATAAGTATCATTTATAGTCTTGAAATCATCTACATCAATAATCGCCAGATACAGTCCTTCATGGGTATTCTGACAGTCCCGTATTCTTTCTATTGTATACTCATTGATTGCACGCTTATTGAACAGTCCTGTTCCCGGATCGTATGCACTTTCCGTCAGATAATAGCTTTTCCTTTCCTCTGTACCTTCCAGCGCAGTGATAATGCCCACTGATAAATATCTGACTCCATCCTTATACATCATCCGTCCCTTGAAACGGCGTCTGCGGTCTTCTTTACCGCCTTGCACTGTTCCGTCAAAATAAGAGGGCAGTGTTATTGTAACATCGAACTGATCTTTTCCATGCTTCAATACTTCGTAAAGTACCTCAAACTGCGTCTTCAAAGAATCCGGTTCATCACTGGCAAGCAGCTCATTTCTGGCCTTTTCCAATGGGCACTTGATAATCGGTATGCTGCGCACATTGATATAATGATAAATATTGATCTCATCTGTCTCCAAAGAATATTCAAAGTAACACTGTGACAGCAGTCCGAGGAATTCCCTGTACTTTCTGATCAGATGCATATAAATGGCATACCTGTCCTTTAGCTCCATAAACTCGCTCAGTTCCATATCTATTGTATCAAAACCATCTATATTCCTTCCATTTCTTCTCATTTCCAGATAAAGATAATGGTATTGCTGGTCATAACATCTTATCCTGGCGGTCAGATATTGTGTTCCTTTCCCCAGCATTTCTATTGCTCCCAGGAAATCATCCAGATCATCCGGATGAAGAAGCTCTGTCATAGAGTAGCAGGAATTTGTACCTAGCAGCGCATAAAACGGTTCATCACCATCCACAAAGCTGTATCCTTTTTTTAATGTTGCCTTACCGTAATAACATTTATATCCATCCCCACGGTTTTTATACTCTGTAATATTCACGATATTCTTATCCTTCTCTATGTAACAATATAGCACGTATATTTTATCCCTTTTACATAAGTTTGGCAAGTATCGTATTATACCTCTTCCATAAAATATATTCTGGCATCGTAATCCTGATAAAACGCTGTATTCTGTCCATATCCGGTTCCCGCATAATTCTGCGCCAGAGGTACTCCATGTCGGTTCATGACAGCCCCGCTGACCACTTTATCTTCTTTCTCACCATCGAGACGTATGAATTTTGATATGGCATCATGCAGCAGGGAATCCTGCTTTACATGGACAGGCGCCATTGTATTAATCAGATCTCCCATCCTGTGTATATCATACTTCAGAGCCCGGTTATAGAAATGATACTTTTTCGTATCATCCAGCCCTTTGGTTTTGAAGACATGGTGACTGTAATTTGCCAGTGCCTCTCCCTGCAGCATAATACCTACAGCTCTGCTCTTATCTGCCGATACGATATTCCATCTAATGACATCTGTGTCATAAATAGATTTTTTGTCCACTTCTTCATACAGACGGTACCAGTCGCCGAATTGCAGCACACTGCGCCATTTCTTATACAGCTCTATCTCTGCCCTTATTTCCTCCATATCTTCCATGGAAGCATCATTCAGATTACACTCATATCCAAGAATCCCCACACTGGCAATTGCAAATCGTGATGTAAGCGGTGTTCTGCGCAGCGTCTGATGATTGGGACACCCGGATACATGGGCTGCAATCACAGACTGCGGATAACCATAACTGTAACTGTTCTGTATTCTGGCTCTGCTGATGGCATCTGTATTATCACTTGCCCAGATCTGTGGCATAAAACACAGCATTCCCAGATCAAAACGATTACCGCCAGAAGCACAGGCTTCAAACAGAATGTGTGGAAATCTGTCTGTCAGTGTCTGGATTACCTGATATAATCCCAGAATATATCTGTGCGCAAACTCTCCCTGATGCCTGGGTGCAAGTCCCTGGCTGTAATAATCCGACAGATTACGGTTCATATCCCATTTAACGTAATCTACCTTTCCTCTGGAAAAGACATCGGACATGCTCTCTATAATATAATTACGCACTTCTTCTCTGGTCAGATCCAGTACCATCTGATTTCTTCCAAGAGCATGCTCCTGTCCCGGTATCCGTACCGCCCAGTCCGGGTGCTTCCGATAAAGATCAGAATCCTCACTGACCATTTCAGGCTCTACCCAGATACCAAATTTCAATCCAAGCTTATGGATTTTCTCAGAAAGTCCAGCCAGTCCAGTCGGCAGCTTCTCCTTATTGTCATACCAGTCACCCAGAGATGACGCATCAGAATTTCTTTTACCAAACCAGCCATCATCCAGCACGAACAGTTCCATGCCTGCATTCGCTGCTGTTCTGGCAAGCTTGAGTATCTTCTTCTCCTGCACATCAAAATACATGGCTTCCCAGGAATTGATCAGAATGGGACGTTCTTTATGCTTCCATTCTCCTCTAACAATATGCTCTCTGACAAAATAATGCAGTTGTCCACTTACTCCCTGATATCCCTGATGAGAGTAGGTCAATACTGCCTGTGGAGAGCAAAAGGCTTCTCCTGCTTCCAACTGCCAGCATAAGTAATCAGGATTCATCCCGGCAAGAATACGCATCTTGCCATGTCCCCCTGCCTGTGCACTTTCTCTATGATTCCCTGAATACAGCAGATTCACAGCATAGCAATCTCCATACTCCTGTGTTGTCTCTGTATCTGCCCATATAAATAAAGGATTGGCTCTGTTGGACGAGAAACCGACACTCGTGTCATTTACATATTTCCCCTGACGAAGTATTGTTTCATTCTTAGCCATCTCTCTTGCCCAGTCTCCATGGAAATCTGTAATCTTCAAGACTCCTGCTTCCATATCCAGCTGCATACTCATAAGTCTGTTGACTGTAACTGTCTCTTCCCCTGAATTAACCAGTCTTCCATATCGAACCAGACAATCACAATCTTCCATAACGCCATAGACAAGCTCCAGCTTTACCTTGCTGTTTCGGTCTGCCAGAGTAATAACCAGTGACTGTCCATTTCCCTTCTCCTCATAAGCCCCCGGTAATCCCTCCGGTGCCAGCAGACTTTCCTCTATTCTGTAATTTTCATAACGAAAATCACTGGTGCTGCTGCCATCAGCCAGTACCAGTTCTACATAAGGCTCTCTCATATCACCTTTTCCACGGGAGGATATCTCCAGACATACATCATCCAGGCAAAGATTGGGCTGTGCAGTGTCTGCAATCAGACTACAGCCGTTTTGATTGGTAATGACCGGTGCCATAATCTCACATACTTTGGCAAGCCCTTCCTCTTCAATTTCTATTTTCTCCCCGTAATAGAGATGCAGCAGATTCCCTGCTGCATCCTTCCTGAAGATATAACTTGTATGGGGAGTCTGCAATGCAAAGCATCCATCCTGTACAATAATCATACTTTTTCTCCTTATGCTTTATGTCTGTGTGCAAGTTCCTGATTGATCTCTCCTAACTTCTCATCCGTCAGAATATACTTCTTGGCAAAGATAAATACAGCGACCAGTAAGCCAATAATCGGCAGCACTGTCATTGTCATACGAAGGACAGCTACTGAGGTGTAGGAATCTGATACCATAGCTGCTGCTTCTGTTGAGGTATCATTGCTGATATTGCTGATTGTCAGACAGATAGAAGCGATCATGGCAGCCACACCACTTGCCAGCTTGACTACGAATGTCTGCATGGAGAAGATCACGCTTTCATCACGTCTGTTATTCTTCAATTCGCCATAATCCACGGTATTAGCCAGGAATACTGTTGTCAGTACAGTCAGCATACCAAATGCTGTGAAAATGAAGAATCCGGGAATCATCAGAATATAAATATTAGTACGGTTCGTAAACATCAGCGCAAGCAGCACTGCGTATCCGCCAATTGCCATAACGAAGCTGACGTAGAATACCTGCATGGCACTGATGAACTTACGAAACAGCGGGTAGAACAGCATCATGGAGATAATCTGGATTCCACCGCCGAAAGTATTGAACAATACATAATTTGCATTCCAGCCTGCGCCACCGATATCATATTTAAAGAAATAGATCAGCAGGTTTGATGTAATGTAGAGAGAACAGTTAATTAATACAATTGTGATAACTACTGTCATAGCCTGATCGTTACTGACCAGAGCTTTGAACATCTGACCTACAGATGGAGCTTCTACATTCACTGTTGACTTTTCCTTAATATTCAGACAGGTAATCACTGTAAAAAGGATAAATACTGCTGCAATAATCAGTGCAAACCACCCAAAACCTACTCTTTCAATCTCTCTTTGTGAAGTACTGTCGCTGAATATAGAACCAAGAGCCGGTACGCACAACATGGTAATGATCGTAATCAGGGCAGAACCTACACCCGCACAGGAACGGGCAAGTGTGGACAGATTCTCTCTCTCCTTACCACCCTCTGTAAACGCCGGAATCATGGACCAGAAAGGAATATCCATCATTGTATAAGTAACACCCCAGAGAACGTAGAATACTGCCGCATAGGCAACCAGTCCACCACCATTGAGTGCAGGCGGCGCCATGAACATCAGATACAGAATAATGGCATTCATGACCGTACCGATCAGCAGCCAGGGTCTGAACTTCCCCCAGCGTGTCTTGGTCTTTGCTACGACAACGCCCATAATCGGGTCATTAAAGGCATCAAAGATACGTGCTGCCATAAGGATCACACCCATGGCAAAAGCACTCACCCCCATAATATCCTGATAGTAATATAAAATATAATTGGCAGAAAGCATGTATACCATGTCTTTTCCTACCGCCCCTAATCCATAAGATACTTTTTCCTTCTTTGTCAGTCTCATACTTCTATTTCTCCCTTTTTCAATGCAAACGCTGCTTCTACTACCTTGTAAGCCCCATCATATATACCAAGCTTCTTATTATTTACAATATTGTGGCACATGCTCTCCAGCATACCCGGATCTCTCAGGAACAGATCAAGCATCTGTATGGTATGTTCAATATCACGGCATTCCAGTGTGCCATCGCCCAGCTCTGCTGAATGCACAGCCCCCCACTGCTCATGTCCTCCTACTCTTCTGATAAAGAGCTTTGGAATCGGATAAAAGGCAAGCTCACTTGGTTTGGTCACAAGTACATCCGCACTTCTCATCAGCAGATTCGTACAGTATACTGCTTCAAATATATTCTCATGGTAGAAGCCATGGATTCCTGAAACCTTTCCTTCCAGTGCTTCTTTGGCAAAAGCCACTGTATCTTCCCAGTTATCCATGTGCTCTGTGGTAATGCCTTTCATACCGGGCAGATTAGCCTTGATCATTTCCCAGATGTTGCGGTAGTCGCCCACATTCACATATACAACGGCTTTTCCGGCAATGACATAGGGAATCAGATAATGCAGTACTTCACCGAAGATCTCCATCTGTGCGCCGGCGCCGCCTACTGTCAGAAGGAATCTCATAGCCTCTCCATTCTTCAGTCTGGATAATCGTGCCTCGCAGTCCTTCTCGATATTTGCTGCCAGCTCATGATCTATATAATGTCCTGTATACATCAGATCCTGTGGTGGCATTGCCTGTACGACCTTGTCTTTCATCATACCGTTACCGATACGATAGCCCTGATATGCATAGTGGGTCTGTACTGTATGAAGACTGCCCTGCGCATAATGTAACGCCATTGGCCAGTTATCAGGAATCGCATTGACTACATGTCTCATGCCTGCATGGACTGCTGCCTGTGCGGGCCATACGTGTGTGGCAATAACAGGAATATCCTTAGGCACACTATGATATACAGGTGCCATCAGTTCAGCATTCTTCTGATCTGCTGCATTGTAGGAAAGCTGTCTGAATCCTTCATAATTCACAGGTTCCCATACGAATTTATTAAAAAGCTTACTCTTCTGGGAGATTCTTGATCCCAGAGAATATAATTCATTCTGTGCACTGATCAGCTTCGTACAGGTAGTCTCCGGGTAAGAATTCAGATCCATCCAGTATGGTGTATATCCAAGAGCGTGTGCAGCAGATGCAATTGCCATGGAGATACGGTAATGTCCAAATCCCATACGGATATTTCCTACAATTACACCCTTCTCCTCATCGAAGCTTCCTTTGCCCTCTTTTCTGGTTACAACTACATTCTTAACACCCAGTGGCTCTCCGATGCAGGGATTATCCCTGATGATGCACTGATAATTGACCTTGGAATCATCACCGTATTTCTTCTGATTCTTTTGCTTGCTCTTCTGCGCCTTACGTATTACTTTCTTACTCATTGGATTCCCAAATATCTCACTGGTTCTGTCTTTCTTTGTACTGGCTTCTACACGTACTTTTTTCATACTGATTCCTTCTTTCTGTTACTTCTCTACCCTGATTCCATGAATAATAATCTGTATCATCTCATGTAATGCGTCTTCATAGCTGATCCCATGCTCCACCAGAATGCTGTCTGCAAAGAACTTCTGTATGGTGCTCTCTACCATTGCCTGCAGAACCGGAAGCGCAATCGGACGAATCTTCCCTTCTGCCACACCCTGTTCGATCAATGCATTAGTAGCATCCCAGTCTGTAGACAGATACGCGGATACTCTGGTATAGATATTGGGATATTTCTCACTGAGCTGATAGAGATTACTCAACCCTATATTCTGATACCTTTCCGGTAATACCACCAGTATCTGCTCTATCTTATCTACCACATCCAGATCAGGATTCTCTACGATTGCCCGCTCACTCTTCTTGATATCTACGAAACAGTAATCAGCCAGTGCTAACAGCATAGCCTCTTTGTTATCATATACATGATACAGTGTCTTCTTACTGATACTGAGATTTTTGGCAATGTCATCCATGGTGAATTTCAGACCTTTCCTGCCAAACTCTTCAATTGCAGCAAGAAGTATTTTCTCTTCTAATTGAGACTGCATATTTCTTATCTCACCTTTCTTTGGAAACTTGAAAACTGCTTTAAGTTTCTTAGTTTCCTTTATTATATCATTTACAATAGGAAATACTATTCACAAATAAGAACAAATTTCCCGTACTTTTTCAGTATAAATGCACAAAAAAAGACAGACATTTCTGTCTGCCTTCTTTCCTATACAATTCTTCTGACACTTAATATCTCTCGATAAGTAGCATATCCTATCTTGATTCCAGTCTTCACACCGCTGGCGTGTACAATCTTTCCATTACCAATGTAAAGAGCCACATGTCCTGCGTAGCAGATGATATCTCCCGGCTGCGCTTCAGCGAAGCTTACCTCTTTACCTGCTGTCCTTTGTGAATACGAGCTTCTTGGAATGCTGTATCCATATGCTTTGAATACAGACTGGGTAAATCCTGAACAGTCAGCACCATTGGTCAGGCTGGTACCGCCCGGCACATAAGGGTTTCCAACAAATCCACAGGCGTAGATTGCAATCTGTTTACCAATATCACTACCATTGGCAGCCAGGATTTCTGCTGAATTCACTGTTGCTGTTCCCTTGGGCTTACTGGTGGTCGTAGTAGAAGTGTTATTCTTATTCTGCGCTGCTTTTCTACGGGCTTCTTCCTCTGCCTTTTTACGGGCTTCCTCTTCCAGCTTGGCAATCTGGGCATTCTGCTGCTTAATCTGTGTCTTATAGACCTCTGCCTGCTGTTTCGCCTTACTGATCTGTAGTGCATAATCATCACTGACAGCCTTCAGCTCTGCCATTGCAGCCTCCATGCCTTCCTGCTCTTCCTTATATTCGTCCTGCGTCATTTCCAGCTCGGATTCTTCATCCTCCAACTGTGCCTTCAGGTCTTCTATCTTTTGCCTGGTTTCCTGATAGCGTATCAGCAGCTGCCTGTCATAATCATATATTTTCTCAATATAATCAGCCTTGTTCATCAGATCTTCCATGGAGCCGCCTTCCATAAGAAGGTTTATATAATTCATGTCGCCTTTTTCATACATGAACCGGATACGGACTATCATCGCATTATACTGGTTCTGCTCATCTTCCCTGGCAGCCTCCAGATCTTTCTCCGATTGTGCAATCTGTTCCTTCTTCTTCTGAATGTCTTCTTCGATCAGACTGATGCTTGCCATAATATCTGCAATCTCAGCCTGCAGGGAATCCATCTCGCCTTTGATTCCCTGCTGTTCACCGGCTAATTCATCAATCTGGTCTCCAAGCTCGTCCAGCTTATCCTGATCCTGTTGATTTTTCTTCTTCAGATCACTGATCTGATCTGCATACGCACAGACACCCGACTCCATAAACACTGTGAATGCCATAACCAGGCACAACAGATGCTTCAAACGTTTCTTCATCTACTACTGATACCCCTTTTATATACCAGTATATACTTACTGTGCTGTAGTGGAGGATTCTTCTGTCTCTTCTACAGTCTCTACGTTTGTCATGGTTTTAAGCTTTGCCATAACATCGTCCTGAAGCATATACATTCTGTAAGTTGTCTTACCGACCTCATCAAGAAGTGCTTCAGCTGAATCATATCCATATTCCTTGGCTTCTTCTTCAGCCTTCTTGTTAATATCTTCGTCTGTTATCTCAATACCTTCCTGTCTTGCTACTGCTTCGATTACAAGGTACTGCTTTACTGTTTCCTGTGCCATCTCTGTCAGCTGCGCATTGTACTCATCCATCGTCATCTGATAATATGTGGTAACAAATGTCTCCAGATCACATCCATAGAAGCTGACACAGATTGCTTCCATATATTCATTATAATTCTGAACTTCCTCATCTACAAGAGGTTGTGGTACAGAAGTGAACTGACTGTCACTTACCAGCTGATCCATAATGGCATTATTGATATTGGTCTGGTAATTGTTCTCTGCCTCTTCTTCTACACTCTTCCTGGCTGCATCCCACAGAGCTTCCTTGGTCTTATATTCCAGTCCCATCAGCTCCAGCTGCTCTGGTGTTACATTCTCATAATCAGTAGACTCAAGAATATTCTGTACTGTAACAGTAAATACAACTGCCTGTCCAGCCAGATCCTGGTTTCTGCTGTAGCTTTCAGGGAAAGTCAGATCCAGATCTACAGTATCTCCCGGCATAACGCCAATCAAGCCTTCTTCAAAGCCATCAATAAATGTATTGGAACCGATCTTTAACTGATAGCCCTCTGCGCTGCCGCCGGAAAAGGCTTCTCCATCCTTCTTGCCTACATAATCTATTGTAACCAGATCGCCGTCTTCTACTGCTCTGTCTGTAACAGGATATGTAGTGAGCATATTGCCGTTGATATAATTCTCGATCACTTCATCTGTTACTTCTGTCTTGGCAGCCTGCACTGTCATGTCCTTATATTCGCCCAGTGTTACATACTCATCTACATCCAGATCAGCCAGCGCTACATAATCAGCTCTTTCGCTTACCTTGGTTTCCTCTTCGGAAGCTGTCTCTTGTGTTGCTGCAGTCTCGCTGCTCTGTTCTGTTGTCTGTGCTGCATCAGATCCTGTCTGTGTACTCTTATTACCACAAGCACATAAGCTGACAGCCATAACACCTGCGATACACATCATTGCCATTTTCTTTTTCATTATAATAACTCCAATCCTTATATATAGTAATACCCTCAAAAAAGATATAACAACTCATTTATATCACAAAAACCTGCTCTTGAAAAGGGAATCTCCTTGCACTTTTGCATATTTAATGATAAAATTCAAAGTGATTGCAGTGAATTGATTCACTGACTGGTAGGAGGTCAATTTATGAGTCCGGTTTTAAAAGTTATTTTGATTGTTTTGGTCGTTCTGGTAGCAGTCATTGCAATCCTGTATTTCCTTGGACGTAAGGCCCAGAAGAAGCAGGCAGAACAACAGGCTCAGATAGAAGCAGCCAAGCAGACCGTAACGATGCTGATCATCGATAAGAAGAAGCTGCGGTTAAAAGATTCCGGTCTTCCAGCAATGGTCATGGAACAGACGCCCAAATATTTAAGGAGAGCGAAATTCCCCATTGTAAAAGCTAAAGTCGGCCCACAGATTATGTCTTTGATCTGTGATGCATCCATCTTTGATACGGTTCCGGTTAAGAAGGAAGTGAAGGCAACTATAAGCGGTATTTACATCACTGATGTGAAGGGTATCCGTGGCAGCCTGAATCAGCCTACCGGCAAGAAGAAGGGCAAGTTCAAGGCATGGGTTGAGAAAATGCAGGAAAAAGCAGGTGCGAAACCATTAAAGTAAACAGTAAAAAAGGAAAGCTGATCGGTTCTCCCGATGCTTTCCTTTTTTATTTATCACTGTTTGCAGTAACCACTACTTCAATATGACAGTCCGCTATATACTGGTAATTCGCTTCCAGCGTATAATCAATATGTATGCGAAGCTTATCCTGCGTCTCTTCTGCTACTTCTACTTTGGAGGTATCAAGTCCTATCAGGATTCCCCCCATTGGCGTGGCATATTCTGTAATGGTTTTCTTACCCTGGGTAAAAATCATCTGTACGTTGACTCCACCACGCTTGGTCAGAGAAAATTCATTTCCCCTGACTTTTATCATATTCTTAATAGGCTCTTCCATTCCCTCTACCAGTTCTTCATAAAGAATGTAGTGGGCATTGTTTCTGTAATAATATTCACCGGCACAGATCGTTTCAATCTTATCCAGTTCTTCATCATTTTGTGCTTCTTCTTCAAACTGCAGTCCCTGTATGCACAGCAATACATCTTTTGTCATACTGCAATCACACCTTTCTATCTCTTCTCCAGCCACTCTGCCAGCAAGCTTCTGTAAACTATCTCATGCTGAGGTTCTCTGTCTTTTTCCTCTGTATAAAACCATTCTTCCAGCAGCTGTTCTGTCTCTTCTTTGGTCAAAGCCCTGCCATTCCCGTCTGTCAGACATCCGGTTCCCTGTTCTACATATATCTCCGGTCCCAATATACCGATCCACAGCAGTATTCCAGCCATCATGAACCACTGTCTCCATATCCTGCTCCATTTCATATCCATACCTCCATTTACTGATATCAGTATGGACCGTTCTGATGGCTTTTATTCCACTATTGTTTATCTTTTCCCAGCTGAAGCTGTCTGGTGATGGCTTCCTCCTGATTGTCTACATGGCGAGTCACGACTCTGGCTGCAGTTCCCTTATCCTTGCGCATAATGCTCTCATATATATCATTATGCTCCTGGATAAGGCGTTCATACTGCGTAGCATCCTTAATATATTCAAAGCGGTAACGATACATCTGCTCAGCCAGATTATTGACCAGCTGAATCAGACGGTCATTTCTTGTTGATCTGACAATGATATCATGAAGGCGCACATCTGCCGCTGCAATCTTACGCCAATCCTGTGTCCTGGTCGCTTCCTTGAACTCTGTACATGCCTTGCCAAGCTCTGTCAGCTCTTCCTGTCTCATACGATCACAGGCAAGCTCAACTGCCAGAACGTCCAGTGCCCTTCTTACCTCCAGTACATCCTTGAGATTCTTCCATGTGATCTGTGCAACCTCTGCACCTCGTCTTGGTATCATTACCACAAGACCCTCAAGCTCCAGCTTACGGATTGCTTCTCTGATTGGTGTTCTGCTGACTCCAAGCTTATTTGCCAGATGAATCTCCATCAGTCTCTCGCCCGGCTTCATTTCACCCGTAAGAATCGCCTGTCTGAGGGTATTAAAAACTACATCTCTTAACGGTAAATACTCGTCCGTTCCATTTACCTGAAATGCATCGCTCATATACTGCCCTACCTTTCCCCATTGTAAAACTGTGTTACTTTGATCTGCTTGGCCAGTCCCATCTCTCTCAATGCCTTCTCTGCGGCCAATGCCTCCTGTTCCTCTTTATATATACCAAATACAGTAGGTCCGCTTCCGCTCATTAACGCATTCATTGCTCCATGTTCTTTCATGAAGTCCTTGATCTGCGCAATAACAGGAAACTGCTCTACAGTAACGGTTTCCAGTACATTATCCATTCTGTCTGTAATTTCCTGCAGACTTCCCTGCTTCAATGCCTCTATCATCCCATCAATATCAGGATGGCTGCTCAGTTCATCTGCCTTTAGGCTCTGGTACACCTCTTTGGTTGATACCATAATAGGAGGTTTGGCAACCAGAATAGATGCCTTGGGCGGTGCTGGCAGTTCGGTAAGCTTCTCCCCGATTCCTTCTGCCAGTGCTGTTCCTCCCTGAATACAGAATGGAATATCCGCACCTAGACGCAATGCCTGTTCCATAAGCTGTTCTCTGGTCTGTCCCAGTTCAAAAAGCTCATTCATTGCCAGCATGGTAGCAGCGGCATCTGTACTTCCGCCAGCCATTCCTGCTGCTACGGGAATATGCTTCTTTAGATGAATCTCTATTCCTTCTTTGATGGAATAATACTCTTTCATCAGTTTTGCTGCACGAAATATAAGGTTATTTCCAATATCTCCCAAGGGGTCTTTACTGTCTACGGATAAAATAATATCCGGATCTTTACGTTTGTTGAATTCCAGCTCATCATACAGATCAATTGTCTGCATGATCATTTTCACTTTATGATACCCATTGGGCAGACGTCCACATACATCCAGTCCTAAATTCACCTTGGCTCTTGCCTTATATTTCAATTTATCCATGTTTCTTCCTTCCATGTGCTGCATTGTACGTTACCGTAATCATTGTACTTCATTCAGTACAATATACATTTTGTATTCGATTATATACAATTTCTAAAGATTCGTCAATATCCATCATTTACTATTAAGTTTTCTTACAGACCTGTCGATATATAAGATGAGAGTTAATGTATCTGTTTCACAGTAATGCATGGATGCAGTGTGAAATATTTCACACACAAATTTGTGCCCGCAGCTCAAGGTCTGCAGGCTACAGAAAGGTATGGTTATAATTATGGATGTAAACGGACTTACTTACACAATGTCAGCTACTGTATCTGATATCAAAAACGAGAAAACTGATACAGCTGCGAAAACCGACAGTACACAAACAAAAGATAACAATACAGATCAGGCAACAGCCACCACTCCAAAGCAGGATGATACAGCTGCTGTCTATGATAAGAGCAAACTCAGTGAAGATGACAGAAAAACAATTGTAGAACAGTTAAAAGCCGATCAGGAGAAGCGCCAGACTCAGCTTACTGATCTTGTAAAAAACATGATGTCCAAGCAGGCCACTACCTTTGGACAGGCTACAGATATCTGGAAATTCCTTGCAAAAGGAGATTTTACTGTAGATGCCGAGACCAAAGCAAAAGCCCAGAAGGATATCGCAGAAGATGGATACTGGGGCGTTGAGCAGACCTCAGACCGTATCGTTTCCTTTGCTACAGCATTGGCAGGTGACGACAGCAAGGCTCTGGAGAAAATGCGTGATGCATTTGTCAAAGGCTATAAGCAGGCTGAGAAGCAGTGGGGCGGCAAGCTTCCTGATATTTCTCAGAGAACTTATGATGCTGTCATGAAGAAATTCGATTCCCTCTCTTCCAAAAAAGAAGAAAAATCCGATAGCGATGGCAAGGTCATCATCAAAGACAATACAACGACAGAAGATACCGCTAATTCGTTAGCTTAATCAAATACCACCAACAAGAACGGGGCTGTTCAAAGCCCCGTTCTTTATATTTCACCGGATTTTACGATCAGCAGTTTATCTCCCGGCGTGATATCTTCACTGGTAAGCTGATTGACTTCTTTTATTTTATCCACGCTGACATAATATTTTCTTCCTATCTGCCAGAGTGTATCTCCTTCTTTTACAAAATATATGGCAAAACCAGGAAGCTTCTCCAATTTGGAACTGTCCAGCTCTGTAATCTTCAGATCAGTCAGAATCTCTTCCTGTGCCTCACCGTAGAGCATCAGATGCAGGGTCAATACAGCCTGCCATTCTATCCTTTCCCCATCCTTCATAACCACATGCAGCTGTTCCAGCTGTGGTTTCAGAGAACAGTTCTCTATATTATACTCCATATCCTTGCGGAGTCCTGATAACTTCCTGGTTATGGTAAATGGAAGTCTGCTCTCAGCCATGGCGAAATTATTACCATCTTCATTATTCAGATATAAGACCTGTACTTCGGCACTTCCCCTGATCTCTATCTCATCATCTCCGAAGATACAGTTCTCAATCTCAGGCTTTGCTTCGCTATGGCATATTTGTAATATTTTTGCATCAATTCCATCCGCCTTTACCGTGCCGGTCAGTTTCTCTTCCAGATAGGCATCCTGTTGCAGCTGTCTGAACTTCTTCGGACTGGAGATCGCAGCCACTTCACAGCTAACCCCATAGACGTCAGCTACGATAGGGGAGGACTCCTTCTGCAAAAGCTTGATTTCCAGTTCCAGTGCCAGCTCCACTCCAAGCATTCTGGCTTCGCCATCGCTGTCTTCCCGTACGGTAATCTCCTCATGCCCTACTTCATACGCAATGTCCGCTGTCATCATCTCTTCACAGCCCTGACATTCAATATTTCCGCTAAAGGGCATCGTTGTTTCATACCAATTTGTCCTGCCACTGATATCCTCTTTATATATAAGGAAAAGAGACAGTTCACCACCTACTGCAATCTTTCCCGAAAGTGGCTTAAAATTTACATGTTGAATTGCCGTACTTCTCCAGATAACCGTTCCCACTGCCGGTAATCCTGCTGGCAACTTGTTTTCTTCGTGGATTCGAAACAGATCCCGCTTACTTACTGCTGTTTCCAGATAGTCCAGCGGCTTCTTGCGGTATTCCAGCTCTTTTCCACCTTTTGCCTGCTCCTTCTCTGCTCCATTCAAGTCCACGCATACTTCTTCCTGGGTATTCTCTTCTACTCTGGGCATAAGACTGATTACAGCCTGAATACTCAGCTTTCGTGAATTGATAAGATTCACTCTCATATCTTCCAGATTGGTATTACAGATAGCCCTGTCTGTACTTTCCACCATATCCATGTAGATTTCTTCCATGAAGGGCAGTTCACCTTCCATCCCGGCAAGCCCGGATTCTTTTCCTTCTGCAAGATATAGAATCTGATACACAAGTCTGCCTTTTACCCAGACCTTATTGGTTCCGGACTTTACTTCATCTACCTTGATTTTTCCTCTGGTAAATACAGGCTTGCCAACATCCGGTCTGCTGTCCGATACATTAATATCCTCTTCCAGCGGAATCTGCAATAATGCCTTTGCCTTGATCCGTTCTGTATGTATATTCTTTTTCACAAGTTCCATATTTAAAAAGACCTCTCGAAGAATCCTGACTTATCACATTCTATTCTTCGAAAGGTCTTAATATGCGTATTATGCGTATTATCTGACTGCACCGACCAGTTCTGTCAGATTCTCCACATGGTAACGCTCCATGTACTCTTCTATTCCTTTCACAACTTCAGCAGTTGTATAAGGATTTACAAAATTCATAGCGCCTACAGCAACGCCGGTCGCTCCTGCCAGCATGAATTCAATGGCATCTTCTGCGTTGGCAATACCTCCCATACCAATAATAGGAATCTTTACTGCCTGCGCTGCCTGATAGACCATACGAACTGCCACAGGCTTAATAGCAGGGCCTGAGAGACCACCTGTCTTATTTGCCAGTGCAAACGCTCTCTTATGGATATCTATCTTCATACCTGTAATAGTATTGATCAGTGAAAGGGCATCACTTCCTGCTGACTCAGCCGCCCTTGCCATCTCTGTAATGTCTGTTACATTAGGCGAAAGCTTCATAATAATGGGCTGTTTTGCCTTGGCTTTGATCTGCTTCGTAATATCATAGAGACAATCAGGATTCTGTCCAAAGGCAATGCCGCCATGACTTACATTAGGACAGGACACGTTGATCTCCAGCATATCAACCGGCTGATCCCCCAGCTTTTCCACAACCTCTATATAATCTTCTACTGTTCGTCCACATACATTCACAATAATTTTGGTATCGAACTGTTTTAAGAATGGAATGTCTCTTTCAATAAAGACATCAATTCCCGGATTCTGTAATCCTATTGCATTGAGCATACCGCCATATGTCTCCATCACTCGTGGAGTAGGATTACCTTCCCAGGGAACATTGGCAACACCCTTGGTCACAACTGCGCCCAGACAATTCAGATCTACAAATTCAGAGTATTCCATACCGGAACCAAATGTTCCTGATGCTGTCATAACAGGATTCTTAAATTCTACACCTGCAATCGTAACTTTTGTATTTTTCATCAGATATCCACCTCACTTGCCAGATATACGGGGCCATCCGTACAGATTCTTGCATTCTTCACATGGGAATGTGCGTCTACGTTTTTGGTCTTCACTACGCAGCCAAGACAGGCGCCTACGCCACATGCCATTCTCTCTTCCAGGGAAATATAGGCTGGAATATTCTGCTCCTGTGCATATTTCTTAATTGCACGAAGCATTGGCATAGGTCCACATGCAAAAATAACATCTGCTTTTAAATTATTCTCTGCAATTGCATTCATGACATTGCCCTTAGTTCCCTCACTGCCATCTTCCGTTGCCACATACAGATTACCATATTGCTTTAATTCGTCTGCCAGGAATAATTCAGAATTACGATAACCTGCAATAATATCCTTCTCACAATCCAGCTCCTTAGCCAATTCAAGCATAGGAGGAATTCCAATACCACCTCCCATTAAGAAAGCTTTTTTGCCTTTGGCAGCTTCAAGAGGGAAGCCATTGCCCAGTGTACCTAAAATATCAATCGGTGCTCCTGCATGATATCCTGAGAATTCTGCGGTGCCCTTACCTGCTACTCTGTATACAATCCGAATTCTGCGATTCTCCCTATCTACCTCACAGATACTGATGGGGCGTGGCAATAACGTTGATTTATCCTGTGTATATACACTGATAAACTGCCCCGGCTTCGCCTGCAGACTTAAATCCGTTGCTATCCACATATCATAAATGTCCGTTGCAATTTCCGTTTGACTCACTACAACAGTAGTTTCTTTCTTTTTCCCTGACATGCTCTTCCTCCAATTCCTTACATGGTATATTTCACACTAACTACAGTATAAAATAAGAAGGGATGATGTGCAAGCACATCATCCCTTCTCTGTGCGATAACCTATTTCTTTTTCATTCAATGTCTCTTCTTCTACGAGAAGATCTGCATAGACACCGCCAGCTTCCTGCAAGCCTTTTGCAATCAGTCCGGCAAACAATACTGCCCCATCATAACGAAGATGTGTATTATCGGTCTTGCCATCAGGATAGTTCTTGTACTCTCCCTTGGAGAAATACATAAACCACTTACGGCTGCCCATTTCACCAGCCTTCTTTAACTCCGTACGGCTCATGCTGTAGAGGTCTGCCAGCGGAACATTACATTTCTCTGCTGTCTGCTTCATAGCTGCTACATAGTCAGAATGGGCACCTATGCCAAGATGCTTATCATCCACAAAACATCTTCGTTCCAAAGGTGTAATCAATACAGGGTAAGCACCGTGCTTCCTTGCCACGTTGATAAAGATCTCCAGATTCTCCATAAATGTGGAAAAAGGCTCTGTATATCTAGCAGGGTCCTGACTCTTCTCATCATTATGTCCGAACTGGATAAACAGGAAATCTCCTGCACCGATTTCTTCATCAATCCTCTGAAGTCTGCCTTCATCAATAAAGCTCTTGGTACTTCTTCCATTTCTGGCATAATTTACTACTGTTACATCGTCTTTTGTATACAAGGAAAATACCTGTCCTATACCAGTCTGCGGGTAGGTCATAAACTTATTAGTCTGAACTGTTGAATCTGCTGCCCAAAAAATTTTCCTCATTTATTCTCCCTCTCCTTTTTTTCAATAAGAAAGGGGGGGCTTAATGTCCCCCCTGAATATTACTCTTTTACAGCTCCGATATTTACACCGGTTACAAAGTATTTCTGTAAGAAAGGATACAATATCATGAATGGCAGGATTGCTGCAATGATACCTGCATTGAACAGTGTATTCTGTGATACATTGTAAGCCGTTGTAGGCGTATCACCGTCCATAATCATGTTTCTTAACTTATACTGGAAGTTAACCTGATCAGGGTCTGTAATGTAAATCTTAACTGTTGTGTAATCATTCCATACTGTTACGGCAAACATCAGACCGATAGAAGCAAGTGCTGCCTTAGACAGAGGAAGAACGATCTTGAAGAAGATTCCCATAGGAGAGCATCCGTCAAGCTCTGCTGCTTCATATAAGGAATCAGGGATACCTTCAAAGAAGTTTCTCATAAGTACAAGGTTGTAAACGTTCATACCATGCTTAAATACAAGAATCCACAGGTTGTTTACAAGACCGATCTTCTTCATAACGAGGTATTCAGGAATCATACCACCGGAGAAAATCATTGTGAACAGAAGCATGTATGCAAGGAAGTTACGTCCAGGCATATTGAACTGTACAAGTACATAACCACCAAGTGTAGATAATACCAGACCAAGTAAAGTTCCGAGAATTGTAGTTACTACGGAGTTAATGAATGGTCTGTAGAGTGCTGATGTCTGAATAATTGTCTTATAACCATCAACAGTAGGATGGCTTGGCCATAACTGGAACTGATATACACCAACCGCATTGAAGGAGTCTACCAAAACTTTCCAGATAGGAACCAGAACCAGTAAACCGATTAAAATAAATACGATGTAGTTTACAACGTCAAAAGCGTGTAATCTTTGTTTACGACTAGGTTGTTCTTTTGCCATTTTCGTACCTCCTATACAATACCGCGGCCACGAGTCTTCTTACTTGCCCAGTTACATACAAGAACAAGGAAGCATCCTACTAAGCCCTTGAAGAGACCAACCGCTGTGGAATAACCATAGTTAGGCAGTGCAATTGCGAATGTCTGACGATAAATATATGTAGAAATAACATCAGATACATCATATACTGCATTGTTATATAATACGAATACAGATTCGAACATGTTCATAACCTTAGCCAGGTTCAGGATCAATACAGTGATAATTGTATTGCCAAGAGCCGGTACTGTTACGAAACGGATCTTCTGCATACGGGTAGCACCATCAATATCTGCTGCTTCGTATAATTCAGGATTAATACCTGACAAAGTAGCCAGGAAGATGATTGTTCCCCAACCTGTTTCCTTCCAGATATTAATAATGTAGAAGATTGGACGCCACCATGTTGTACTTGCAAGGAAGTAGATGTTCTTATCAGCGTCTGTCAGGACTCCCAAATCTCTCAACCAACCATTTACAAGACCTGTACTGGATGGAGATAACAACAAACTGAAGATAGATGCAACTACTGCCCATGACATAAAGTGTGGCAGATATATAATAGTCTGCAAAGTTTTCTTTGCAAAGAGATTTCCCATTTCATTTAAGAAGATAGACACTACAACCGCAGATACGTTTGTAATGATCAACTTAATAATACTCAACCAAAGTGTGTTCTTGAATGCCGTCCAGAATGCTGCTGTAGCAAACATCTTCTGGAAATGTGCAAAGCCTACAAAACTTGGTGATCCTACGGGCTTATAATCGTAGAAAGACCATTTGATACCAATCATTGGCCAATAATTAAAAATAAACAGAAATATCAAAACCGGCAGGAACATTACATAATAGCCCCTGTTATTCCAGATACGAAGCTTCAGCGGTTTCTCTCGAACTTCGACACCTGTAGAAGTCATAACTGTTTTCTTACTCATACCGTTCTTCTTCCTTTCCTACTTCCTCATACCACTTTTCCTACTTGGCCGGATAGAACGGCCTTTACTCTCTCATGAATAACTGTCCTGCTCCGGACAGGAACAGGACAGTCTCATATGTAACTTTTCCGATTACTCGGCTTTATCTTACTTAATTATATCTTACTGATTTAACTCAGTTAAGCACTGATCAACGATAGAACCAACTGTATCAACGTATGTCTGCATAGCTGCTTCAACATCGCCGCCGTCAACTACAACTGTTGTAATGCAGGCAAGCTTAGCGTCATAGATTGTACCGGACTCGTTTGTAAATGTCTCAGATACAGGTGAAGCAGGAGCATCTACACAGTTGCTTGTGAAGAATTCATTACCTGCTGCTGCAAGCTCGGACTGGTCAGCATAACCGTTTGTTAAATGGCATACAACCAATGCAGGGTCAATTGCATTCTTCTTCCATACAGAGTTAGGATCGTTAGGAGACTGCTTTAAGTGGAACTCACCATCAGCATACTCGTATGTCTTTTCCTTATCTGTACCAGCGTTAATTGTGAATGTTTCAGCTTCTGTAGACCAGTGAACGCCTTCAGCACCATATGTCCAAAGTGTCTGGATCTTGTCACCATCCATCATTGTCTCGATTAATGTATCGAAGATAGCCTGCTCACGGGAATTATCTCCGTCACCGTCATCAATGATAACCCATACAGGAGCTTCTCTGTTAAGGTAACCACCAACAGTATCCTTAATCTCAGCGATAGGAGCTAACTGAACTAATTCAGAATCAACATCATTCTTTACAAGGTTATCTGTCAGTGTCTGATACCAGGAACCTGCCCAGTATGTGAATACACCTGAGGAACCAGTCTGATCATTGGAGAACCACTTTTCACGGGCAATCTTTGTAGATGCTGTAAGTGTTTCAGGATCGATAGCGCCATCAGTATATGCCTGCTGTAATCTTAATAATGCAGCCTTAGTCTCTTCGGACTGGAATCCATCATACCATGTACCATCTTCGCCCTGAACGATTGCCGGGTATGCATCCTGCCAAAATTCAGGTAAGTAGTTGATGTAAGGAGCTTCATTTCCAACGAAACCTGCTGCAACTACACCATATGTATCGCCATCTACGCCGTTTCCATCAGGATCGCCGTTGTGGAAAGCAAGTAACATATTGTAGTAATCATCATATGTCTTAACATCTTCAGCGTTGATTCCAACTGCATCTAACCATGCCTTCTTAACATATGTAACACATCCGTTACCATATGAGTTAGCGAAGCCGTATAAATGACCTTCACTATCCATTAAGCCTTCGTTGATCTTAGGTAAGTCCATACGTGACTGGAAATCAGCGTTCTTATATGCATCAGCCATATCCCAAAGAAGACCTGTAGGTGCATACTGCTTGAACATATCTGCTGACATAATCATTGCATCCGGATAATCGCCACCTGCGAATAAACGTCCAACTGCATCTGTATAACCTGAATGGTCTAACTGCTGGATGTTAAGCTTAACATCATGACCAAGTTCTTCGCTTACAGCCTTTTCCCACTGCTCAACGAATGCCTGCTGTCCATTATCAACTGTTGCTGTTAATGTACCGTTTACTACAATGTTAAGTTCTGTCAGATCATAAGAGGATGTTTCCCCTGTAGATGCTGTTGTAGAAGCTTCTGCGTTTGCAGCTTCTGTAGATGAAGTAGCGTTTGAATCTGTAGCTGTGCTTGCGCTGTCAGAAGAGCTACCACATGCAGCTAAGGATACAACCATAGCTGATGATAAAAGTAAAGATAATGCTTTCTTCTTCATTTCTTACTTTCCTCCCTAATATAAAATTAACTGTTCCGAACCTTGGGGCTGTGCCCTTGCTCTGGAATCAACATATCATTTCCCCTCTTTTAAAACAAGTTACAATTTTTGCTGTCACGTACATTATTTGACTGTGTTTCCAAAAAAGCCCCATTTTTCAAGGGTTTCATGTAAGTACTTACATGTTGTTTTTTTTATTTAAAACTGGTACAATACTACTATACAAACTGATAATTTATAATGTCATGGAGAAAACCTTGATGATTTTGAATAGAAAAAAGACCCAGAATAATACAAATTCAACAACGGACAGACAGTCCCTCATGCTGCGTATGGTAACCTCTTACAGTATCTTCCTGCTGGTCATCCTCATCCTGTTCCTGTATCTGTATCAGTCTACCTTCCGCAACGTACAGCAGCAATATGATTTCCAGCAGGAATCCACTATGGTCAGTAATGTAGAGCTCTTTGAAAAAGACTTAAAGATTATGGATATCTATTGCCGGCAGCTGCTTCAGAATAATACATTCCGCAAGCTGATCGCCTTTCATGATTCCGATAATGAAGATTTCATGGATATGGGAAATGCCCTTGCGACCACGCTTTCCACGGATGTGTACCCTGAGGCGCTGCTTCCTATTGAAGAGGTATACTGCTATCTGCCAAATACCGGCTACGTATTGTCACCCAATTATTTCATATCCGCTGAAAGATATTACAGCTGGATGAAAAGATACGCCAATTCTGAATATGAGAACTGGCTGAAAGCACTTTCAGAAGAATCCAATTATTACCAGTTTCTTCCTATGGATAATGTCGCACCGAATTTCAGCAAAAACTACTATATGTATATGGTAAACATGGATGATCTGTACTATATGGATGCCAACGCTGTAGTATGCTTTGTCCTGGAGAAAGAAGAGCTGTCTTCCTTGTTTACCACGCTCTCTTCCGACAATTTCGATACGGACTTTATTGTTGCAGTAAACGAGGACAATGTTCCTTTTATGAGTTTGTTGTCTAATCCTGATTTTTCTATGGACAGGATTCTCAATCTGCATTATACTGATAATTTTTCACATGTACGCGGTGCTCTTACAATTGGCAGATATACATCTCAGCTTACAGGCTATACCTATTATTACAGCTTCCCTGCCTTTAGTTCTACTTCCGGAACAATTGCGAAACAAGTGTTATATATCATGTGTTTTGTAATTGCCTTCTTGTTGGGGATTTCTCTGATTATACGTTTCTCACGCAGAAATGTTGCTCCTATCATAGAACTTGGACAGGAATTAAACGAAGCCGTAGAAGCACAGAATCATCTGCTGGAAGCGGTAAATAGCCAGCGACCCATTATCTGTAAAAGTTATGTACGGAAATTACTGACCGGTCTGACCTCTTCTGAAGAAGAAGCTTCCTATATCAAGGAGTATCTGAATCTGATTGGAGACCCATTGTATTATAACTGCCTGTATATTGTTGCTTATAACAATGCCGGTGACTCCGGCGAAAATACACAGCAGATTCGTTCTTCTGACGACTTTAACCAGGTTATTACAAATGCATTGCAGAATTTCCTCGGTTCTCCTCTGTATTATTTTAATCCGGATTCCAGAACCTATGCACTGCTTCTGGCATGCACCAAAGAAGATGAAGCCAACCTGATCATCAAAACAAACGAAACGATTGTCCAGCTTCATAATTATCTGCTGGATACCTATGGAATCTGGTTATTTGCAGGTATTGGCAGAAATACGGACAGCCTGACGAATGTGTGGGAATCTTATCAGCAGGCAGTAGAATCTATCAGTTATACCAGTAAGAATTATTTCTTCTTTCCGTATGAATTTATTAAGAAGGATTCCAATGCCTTCTATTATCCACCTGAATTGTCAACGAAGCTGATTCACTTCATTACGACCGGCAATACGTCCCAGGTACTGGAATTATTCAATCTACTCCATCAGGAAAATATCGAAGAACGTTCCCTGCCAATCAATCTGTTGAAGTTCCTGCTCTCCGATATCCGGAATACTCTGTTAAAAGCCAGATTTGCCCTCCCAAACGGAATATCTGCAGATGTGACCTCCAATCTGGACAAACAGTTCAATGAACACGCCACCTTCAAGCTATGTGAAGATATTGCCCTGACTTTATGTAAGCTCTTTGCTGTAGAATCAGAAGATACCAATCTGGTCACTGCAATTGAGAAATATATTGAAAAGAACTTTATGGACCCATCCATGGGTCTGAATAAGATATCTGATGAATTCCAGATATCAGAAAGTTATTTCTCGCATATGTTCAAGGAAAAGACCGGCGTGAACTTCTCCACGTATCTGGAGAATATCCGTATGAGCGAAGCAGCCCGTATGATCAAAGAAACAGATATCAGTCTGAACGAATTGTATATCTCTGTAGGCTACAACAATGCCAACACCTTCCGACGTGCTTTCAAGAAAATCTATGGTGTTACCCCAAGCAGCATGCGTGAAAACAAAGCTGACAAATAAAAATAGGCATTCATCAAACTCAAATCTGATGAATGCCCATTTTTTATCTCACTGGGTAAACATTACCATTTACAATGGTATATTTGATAACGCCTGTTAGTTTATTCCCAACAAAAGGAGAATTAGAAGATTTGGATGCAAATTTGTCTACCGTCCATTGTGCTTTCGGATCAAAAATAACTACATCTGCTGTAGAATCAATTGCAAGATTTCCTGCATTTAATCCATACATTTTGGCAGGATTGCACGACATGCAAGCTAAAAGTTGCATCATGCTTACTTTTCCTGTATCGACCAGATTGGTAATGCCAAGAGAAAGTGCTGTCTCTAACCCAATAATTCCACTGGGAGCTTCTGTCAGCGGCTTACTCTTCTCCTCTACGCTGTGAGGTGCATGGTCTGTTGCAATAATATCTATTGTTCCATCCTGAATACCTGCAATAATCGCCTGTCTGTCTTCTTCCAGTCTAAGAGGCGGATTCATCTTGGCAAGTGTTCCATGCTCTACCACCGCTTCCTGTGTCAGGCTGAAATGGTGTGGCGTTGCTTCCGCATGAATCTTAGTACTTTTCTGTCTTGCCTGACGCACCAGCTCTACGCCCTCTTTCGTACTGATATGCTGTACGTCAAGGATAACACCTGTTTTTAATGCTATATCAAGGTCACGGGCTATTAAATCTATCTCTGCTTCTCTTGGTGAACCACCAATACCGAACTTCTTCTGTGCGATATCGCTATTTACACCATTATTACTGATCAGCGCCGGATTCTCTTCATGAAGACTGACCGGCACACCAATACTTGCGGCTTTCACAAAAGCCTGCTCCAGAATGCCGGCATCCAGCAGCGGTATTCCATCATCTGTAAACCCGGCTGCGCCCTTGCTATACAAAAGAGCCATATCTACCAGTTCTTTGCCCTGTAATCCCTTAGAGACGCTGGCACAGCTGTATACATGAATCGGAGTATTCTTTCCCTTCTCCAATACATAATCAAGTGTCTCTTCATTATCTACAACAGGTTTTGTATTTGCCATCAATACCACGCTGGTAAATCCCCCCTGCAAAGCCGCCTGTGCTCCTGTATCAATATCTTCCTTATAGGTAAATCCCGGATCTCTGAAATGAACATGCACATCTACAAGCCCCGGTGCAACCACCATACCCGTGGCATCAATTACCTCGCACCCCTCTTCCTGAATCTCACCACATGGTGCAATTCTGGCTATCTTGCCATCTGCAATCAGAAGATCCCCCTTCTCTTCTCTCTTACAGGAAGGATCTATTATCGTTCCGTTTTTAATTAATATCATATGTTATTTTACCTCTCAATTCAGCATTTCATCCTGTAAATACCGAAATACGCTGTCTGAATTTCAGCATTACAGGCTTACACCTTGATTACAAACCAAGTATAGCATACGTATTATCTAAATTCTACGGTCTTGTCGGCAATCCCCTCTGTTTTTATTACCACATAGGGATAAGATGCCACCTGTGCTGCCTGTTCTGATGTCTGCGGTCCAATCAGAGTCGTATCTATCACAATCGTGTTCTCCGTCTCAAATAATTCATTCACACTAATGCTATAGCCACTACTCTCCTGCTCTCCATACCCCACCGCAATATAGAGATCCTCCCCTCTCGTATAACTGATCTGAAAAGGCTTCTCCTTCTTCTCCTCAATCACATCACGAAGCGCATCCGGCTGCTCTTCCTGAGATACCACCGTAAACTCCAGATCCCTGACCTTCCCCTCATCCTCCTTCTCTACCGCACATCCCCCTAAAATCCCCATTACTGCTATCCATCCCGCAATAATAACGCATGTTTTTATATTTCTTATCATACTTTTCACAATTCCTATTCCCTTCTGTCTGATATTCTTATTATCTTATTCCTATTCTATTACCTTTAATATCAGGTTATGTCTCTAATATGTTGCATTTCATTTCCCCCTATGCTACACTTAATTTCATGTGTTATCAAAAACTAACACGGCGTTTTTCACGTAGCGAGAGCGTGCCTGTGTTGCATTGTCCAAGCTGTGCAATTCGTCCCTCTCTTTACCCCCCTTCACATTTAAAAATATAATTTAGGAGATATAACATGCAAAATCATCATAAGAGAAGCTCTTTTTCCGGGAAACTCGGATTTGTCCTGTCAGCAGCCGGCGCCTCTGTAGGACTGGGAAACATCTGGCGCTTCCCATACCTGGCAGCCAAATACGGCGGCGGCATATTCCTGCTCATCTATATCATTCTGGCATTGACCTTCGGCTACACAATGATCATTGCCGAAACATCCATCGGACGTATGACCAACAAAAGCCCTGTTGGAGCCTTCCATTCCTTTGGCAGATCCAAATGGCTGTCCTTTGGCGGATGGATCAACGCCATTATTCCCATCTTAATCGTACCCTATTACTCTGTTATCGGTGGATGGGTCATCAAATATCTGTTTGAATATATACTTGGACACAGTAATAATCTGGCTCAGGATGGATATTTCTCAGGCTTTATATCTACTGGCAGTTCTACTGAAATCTGCTTTCTGATATTTGCCATATTTACTCTGAGTATCATTTATGCCGGTGTCCGCAATGGTATTGAACGTGTTTCCAGAATTATGATGCCAATTCTTGTTGTTTTATCCATTATTATTGCCATTTATTCTGTAACAAGGCCAGGAGCGATTGCCGGTGTGAAGTATTTTCTCATACCGAACCTTCATAATTTCTCATGGATGACAGTTGTCACAGCAATGGGTCAGATGTTCTACTCCCTTTCCATTGCCATGGGTATTCTCATTACTTTTGGTTCTTATATGAAAAAAGACATTTCCATTGAAGAATCTACGAAAAATGTCGAGATATTTGACACAGCAGTTGCCATCATGGCTGGTCTGATGATCATTCCTGCTGTATTTGCCTTTTCCGGTGATGACTCCAATACACTCCAGGCAGGACCATCCCTTATGTTCATTACCATCCCGAAGGTTTTTGAAAGTATGGGACTTGGTACTTTTGTTGGCATATTATTCTTCCTGCTTGTATTATTTGCTGCGGTTACAAGCTCTATTGCCCTGACAGAGAGTGCCGTGTCTACCTTCGAGGATGAGCTGGGCTGGAATAGAAAGAGATCAACGCTTCTGATTGGTGTTATTATCATTGCACTGGGAAGTCTCTCTTCCTTAGGCTATGGCCCTTTAGCCAAGGTAAAAATTCTGGGTATGCAGTTTCTGGATTTCTTTGATTTCCTGACAAACTCCGTCATGATGCCAATTGCTGCCATTACGATCTGTCTTCTGGTGTCACGTACAATCGGTGCGGAAAGAATCGAAGAAGAGGTAACGAAAGAAGGAAAGCCCTTCCGTCGCAAAAAGATATTTTATTTTATGATTCAATATTTGTGTCCTGTTTTTGCTGCAATTATTCTGATCAGCTCCGTAGCCAATGCCTTCGGACTGATCTCCATGTAGTACAACCCTTGCTTTTATAAGGTTTCTCTACTATAATAAAGAAAAACACGAAAGCAGAAAGGTATAGAGTATGATCCGATTAATTATTGTAGTACTTTTTGTAGTTCTATTTCTGATACTCAGTATCCCCATTATGTTCGTAGAATGGATTATTGGTAAATTCAATCCGGGTGTGAAAGACCGTTCCTCTCTGGCAATTGTCAACTGGGCTTTCCGCGTTGTCCTTTTCCTTGCAGGTACTAAAGTTACTTTCATAGGCCTGGAAAATGTACCTACAGACACCCCGGTCCTCTATGTCGGCAATCATCGCAGTTTCTTTGATGTTGTAATCACTTACACGAAGGTAGCCCGTGTAACCGGTTACATTGCCAAGAAAGAAATCGAGAAGGTTCCACTGCTTCGCAACTGGATGCGCAACCTGCACTGCCTTTTCCTTGACAGAAAAGACATTAAAGCCGGCTTAAAGACAATTCTGGAAGCAATTGAATTGATGAAATGTGGCATTTCCATCTGTATCTTCCCGGAAGGAACCAGAAATAAGGTGGCTGATACCTTTCTTCCTTTCCATGAAGGAAGCTTTAAGATTGCCCAGAAAGCAAACTGTCCTATCGTACCGATTACGATCAATAACAGTGCTGCCGTCTTAGAGGATCATTTTCCCAAGATCCGCAAGGCACATGTCGTTGTAGAATATGGCAGACCTATTTATATAAATGAGCTTGCTCCTGAGAATAAGAAACAACTTGCTCCCTATGTACAGCAGATTATCAGTGATACTTATTTTAAGAATAAAGAAAAATATGCTGAACTTATGGCAAAATAAAAGAAAGGGCGATTGTCCTTTCTTTCTTATTTTATGGTTTTATGGCTGTAATTCAATGATAAATGCTTTGGTATATCCATTCTTTTGGGATGTCCGAAGCCAGATCTTTCCACCATGCATTTCAACGATTTTACGGGCAATACTCAAACCAAGTCCACTGCCACCTCTAGTGCTTCTCGCCTTATCCCCTCTGGAGAAAGGTTCAAAAATATGTTCCGCTAACTCAGGTTCGATGTTTCTTCCCGTATCCGCTATACAGATTCTGTATTCTTCATCCAGTGTAACACTTACCTTCGTACCGGCATCATTATATTTCAGGGCATTATTGAGAATATTGGTAATCACTCTCGTCATCTGGCTTTTATCCAGCTCTATGGAATCAAGCTTATCTGGAATCTCTATCTCCAGTTCCATGCCCTTCTCTTCAAAATCCGTATACATCATGGCAATGACTTCCCGAAGCAATTCACATACATCTGTCTTTTCTTTATGCAGTGTAAAACCCTCACTGTCCATTTTAATATATTCAAAAAGCATCGTTACCAGTTCACTCATACGCATGGACTTGGCATAAATCGCCTGTAGATATTCCTGTCTTTTCTCCTCACTTAGAGGAATCACACCATCCGTCAGCGTCTTCGCATAACCACATATAGTAGTAATCGGTGTCTTAATATCATGAGTAATGTCTGACAGCATCAGATTTCTTGCCTTATCATATGCCTTTTTCTGCTCCTTCTCCTGCTGTAAAAGTTCCTCTAACTTGTGAGATATCTGAATATAATACCACATAATTGCCAGAACATAGGGCAGTAAGGTAATTGCAAAAAGCACCAGAAAGATTAATATTACACCAAACTGATAGAATCCTGCCCACTTATCGCTGTCTGCCATCGGTATGGCTGATGTGTCAATTCTCAGCTGCCAGGCTCCTGCCATAATCTGCTGTAATTTGTACTGTATAAGTCTGGCTATCTCATCAGGCAGCAAACCGGCGCATACATAGAGAACGATCTGTAGCATTAATAATAAAATACTGCCCTCACTCTCAATCCCTACTTCATTGATATGTAAAACTACGAAAAGCCCCGGCAGAAACTTACGGTACACTATGCCAATCAGCTCCTGCGATAAGGCTATAAAAATCAGGGCAATCAGAAAACGTTCAACCAGAAACCATTTCAGTGATTTGTTCATACTGTGTTCTCCAACCGGTATCCTAATCCACGAATGGTACGAATATACGCATTTGGATCTTCTGAAAGCTTACCTCTCAGCTTACTGATACACACCATTACATTATTATCGTCTGTGTAGAAAGCATCTTCCCAACCCTGTTCATAAAGCTGCTGCTTGGTGAATACTTTATTCGGATTTTCCATAAATAATCTCATAATACGAAATTCCACAGAAGTCAGATCTATCGTTTCTTCACCCTTTTTCAGAATACAGGAATCTACATGCAACGTCAGATCTCTCACCTGTAATATTTCTTTTGGCTGATTCTCTCCTGCTCCTAGAGAATAGAACCGCCTAAGATTGGATTTGACCCTTGCCACTGCCTCAAGAGGCTGAAAAGGCTTCGTAATATAATCATCCGCCCCCATATCAAGCCCCAGTATTTTATCAGAATCATCGCCTTTTGCCGACAGGATAATGACAGGAATATTGCTGTTCTCACGTAATGTCTTCAATACCCGGTAACCATCCAGCTTCGGCATCATGATATCCAGAAGCAGAAGATCCGGTGCTTCTTTCTCAAGAAGCGACAGGGTCTCAAGACCATCTGCCGCTTCTACTACATGAAATCCAGCCTGCTCCAGATACAGGTGCAGAATGTCACGTATCTCTGCTTCATCATCTGCAATCAAAATTGTATATGCCATACAAATCCCCATTTCTTTGCACATTTACTGTGCAACACGAGTCAAAATTGAAGCAGTCTGTAATTTTATCTTATAACTGCATCATTGTCGTTGGAACCGACTGTGCATCTGCCAGGTCTTTCCGGCTCAATCTGCTATACAATGCTGCATCTGTCAGATTCACATATGGTGCTACGTAGAAAATCTCTGCCAGTCCACAGGTAATGCCCCCAAGCATATGCCACAGAATGAAAGACAGATCCAGTACGAAAGCATCCCACTTCTGACCATCCATCATATCTTTACTTCTCTGCAGGACTTCCTGATATGTCATATCCGGATTCTCCCCCAGAATGTAAGGTACCATACGGTACTGATAGGCTTTGTAGATACCCGGGACAATAAATAACAATGACCACAGTACCACATACAGATCCTTGAAGAACATCACTTTTACGCCATTCTTGTAATTATGGTCAAAGGTATATCCCACTTCCGCAATTCTGGCTGTATCGTCCAGGCTCTTTACCATAAAACGGTTGATACCTACCTGAACAGGATTCAGCAGTAAAACATCCAGTGCAATCCCTATTGCAAGCACTATTGCTGCAACTATCAGAACCACAATTACAGTGAAAGCAACCGCAACAATGTCCTGAGGCCTTATATCCATCTGGATATCATCCTGTACCGCTTCTGCACCTTCCCAGTCTACATCATCATTTTCATGCTCAGTGAAATGCTCCTTTACATTATCTGATGCCATGTCACGGATATCACTTCCGCCGCCGGAGATTCCCGAACTGCCCAGTCCCCCACCAATCAGCATTCCAATCAGTGATACCAGTACAATCTTCCAGTAGTTACGTTTGAGCGCTTCCTTCGCTCTTTCCTTTAGTTCTTTTCTTGTCCACATCATGTTACATCTCTCCTTTATATACATCCATCATGTGCTTTTTGTTCTTTGATGATATTATCATAACATGACTTCCTTAAAGAAAGAGAAGTGAAACCTTAACAAAACCTTAAACCCCATCACGCCAGTATCTGTGGTATCTGCTTCACCACTTCTTCAAAATGCATACCATGGGAAGCCTTTACCAGCACAGTATCACCTGTCTGGAGAATCTCTCCCAGATGTTCCAGCATAATGTCTCTGTCTTCAAAATAGTAAGCCCTGCTGTCGGATTCTACAGCTTTCACGCCATCATACATATGTCTGCACAGATTACCCACGCAGATCACACAGTCAATTTTATGGTATGCCGCATAGGTTCCAACCTCTTCATGCAGAGCCTTCTCATTGTTCCCCAGCTCAAACATATCTCCAAGGATTGCGACCTTGCGGGTATTTGCCATACTTAACAGATCGATTGCCGCCTTCATGGATACCGGGTTGGCATTGTAGCAGTCATCAATGATTGTTACCTTATCCTCATGAATGACGTGGCTTCTTCCACCAACAGGCTCTACGGAGCTTATTCCTCCTGCAATCTCTTCATCAGACAATCCCATCACAGTCGCTACCGCCGTAGCAGCCAGGGCATTGTAGACCATATGCTCTCCGGGGAGTGGAATCTTAACACCAAAGGTTCTGCCTTCTCTATGGATATTAGCAGTACTTCCTGCAAGCCCCTGGTTCACATAATCTGTTGCATATATTTCATTCTTACTGTCTTTTCCAAAGAAAAGCGGACGTTTACCATGCACCTCGGTTACTGTCATCAGCTTATCATCATCACCGTTTAAGCATACCTTACCATCCGGCTGCATGAAGTCGAAGATCTCTGTCTTGGCTTTAAGAATACCATCCCTGGTTCCCAGATTCTCCAGATGGCACTGTCCTATATTGGTAATCACGCATACATCCGGCTGTGCAATACTGCTGAGACGATGCATCTCACCAAAATCACTGATGCCCATTTCCAGTACAGCCACTTCGATATTATCTCTGATACGCAATACCGTAAGGGGTAAACCTATTTCATTATTAAAGTTTCCTTCAGTCTTTAATACCTGATAATGTGTTGCCAGTGTTGCTGCAATGAATTCCTTTGTGCTGGTCTTACCCACACTTCCGGTAATTCCCACTACCTTGATATTGAGCTGTTTCCTGTAAAAGGCAGCCACATCCTTGAGTGCCTGAAAGCTGTCTTCTACAACGATATATGCTCCTTTTGGGTTTTCGGGTGCTTTCTCGCAGATTACACCAAGTGCGCCTTTTTCAAAGACAGCATCAATAAAGGTGTGACCATCCACACGCTCGCCTTTTGTAGCAATAAATACATAACCGGCTTCCACCTTGCGGGAATCCAGCACAACGCCTGCTGCTTCCTCCCCTGCATGCCATCCTGCATTATGCAAAGAACCATTGACTGCTTTTGCGATGTTCGCCAACGTCATATTTTTCATGTTTTTTGTCACACCTTTCTCTTTTATTCTGCTTCGTTGTATTTCTCCAGGGAAATTCTGATAATTTCTTCACACAGAGCATCAAAATCTACTCCTACCGCTGCTGCTTCCTGAGGCAGCAAGGATGTAGGTGTCATACCCGGAAGTGTATTAGCTTCCAGACAATAGAAATGATACTCACGGTCCATACGGAAATCTGCCCTTACATAAGTATGCAGACGAAGTGCCCTGTATACTGCCTCTGCACAACGCTGCATACCCTCTGTTACTTCCTCTGGCAGCTCGGCAGGACAGGTCTCTACAGTAGAACCAGCCTGGTATTTATTCTTATAATCATAGAAACCTACCTTGGGAGCAATCTCGATGATTGGCAGCGCTTTGCCATCCATGACACCAATGGAAAATTCCCTTCCATCTATGTATTCTTCAATCAGGACTCTTTTTTCAAATGAAAATGCCTGCTTTAACGCATCCTGCAATTCCTGTGCATTCTCTGCCTTGTATACACCAACACTGGAGCCGCCTCTGTTGACCTTAACGATACATGGATAGGTATCCCATTGTGCCTCCTGTCCTACAGTGAGGGTAATTCCCTTTGGTGTAGGAATATCATATTTTATAAATAATTCCTTGGAGATTACCTTATCCATAGCAAGGGCGCTTGAGAAATAATCTGTTCCTGTATACTTGATGTGCAAAAGGTCAAACATTGCCTGTACCTTACCATCTTCTCCATTCTGTCCATGCAGTGCAAGGAATACAATATCACTCTGCTTACAGATATCAATGACATGAGGTCCTACTTCATTATAAGGATCGTCCTTTCTCATGGCTCTTACCTGTCTGATATCAGGATTCTGGCTGGAGATTGCCTGAATGCTTTCACTCCAGTCTTTCTTAATGGCGAATACGTCTGTATAATCTGCGCCATCATAGCCAAGATACAAATCCACCAGAACCACCTGATGTCCACTCTTTACCAGAGATTTATAAATCATCGATCCCGTTACAAGGGATACGTCTCTTTCTGTACTTGTTCCACCTGCTAATACTGTTATTTTCATATTAATTACCATGCCTTTCCATAACCTTTAAACTATTGTAGTATACTGTTTTTTGCTCACGTTTCCTATCTTTCTGCCAAAAATAAACACTTTCGGTATACCTCACCGCACTATTTGAACAGTATCTTAATTGCCTGTATCATCCAACAAGTCACTTAAAGCAAAAAGCAGAATGCCATTCCACTCCGGTGTACGATTCTGTGTCTTCTCCGCTTCCATCCAGGTACCATCTTCCCCCAGATACCGGCTGCCTTCCTCATTTCTGCCTTCTATATAATGTATGGTATTCTCCATAACTGACGCATATTCATTGCTCGGTGTAATATAGTCAACGAAACAGATCAGCAGTATCTTATGCAGATTATCGGACATATCTCTTGTGTATACACCGAAATTATCCTTTCTGGACGCAATGCAGATTTCTTCTGTCTCACTTACCAGCTTCTGCATCAGTCCGGAACAGATACCTCTATCCGTATTACGCTCTGTCCCCAGATAGACTATCGCCCCATAAAAGGAAAACCTGTCTTTCATAATGTCTGCTTCATGCTGCTTCAGATAAGATACTGCTACTTCCTGACTCTTCGAGTCTCCTTCTGTCCGAAAACGCTGTGCTGCTGCATAGAATCTGGCATTTGCCTGTTTACTGTTGCTTTTCTGCTTCTCCATCCAGTTCCAGGATTTCCGTGAAGCGTCCAGATATGCCTTGGCTGCTTTCGCATCATATTTGCCAAATACATTATGATACATTGCCATAATACCACAAAATACAGCAGTTGCTTCATAATCTTCATAAATACTTCCCGTTTCGGCATCCTGTACAGATAACATCCAGTCTGCTGAGTTAAGCAATTGAGGAACCAGTGTCTTATTCTCTTCAAATACACTGCCATGACACTGCAATGCCAGCAGCATGGCATGCATGCCAAATCCCAAATTGATAATCCCTTGTGGGCTTTCTTCATAAGTAAAATGCTGTTCCTGCTCCATCAACGCCTGAAACAAGTCCCGATATACCTGCTCTCCTATGGAAAATGTATAGGAGCGCCCGATTCCATCTGTTTCTATATAATATGTACCTTCCACAGTAAAATCAGAAAAATCTCCCTTGCTGACAGTCTGTGCGCCTGCATCATCATATACAGTCTTCGTGATGGTACCGGTATAGACAACCTCCCCGGACTGCTCTTCTACGATACGAAACTCGTCCGAAAGATGCTCCCCAAGGAAAAGCACCTTCTTATCCCTATGGGGCAGATAGCCGTCCCTGTCCAACAGCACTCTTACTCTGCTTACGGGAAGCTCATATGTGGCCGCTGACTGATACAGGGGCTGTGATACGGTCTGTACTGATATATTATCAGACTGCGGCTGCCCCTGTACTGTGGCTGCTGCCGTATTGCCGCAGCCTGACAATAACATACAGACAGTCAAATACAGACAAAGTAATCTGTTTCTTCTCATTTACATACCTCAATAACAATTTTCTCCTATTGTACACGCATTTTAATGACAAGTAAATACGCAAGCCGCTGCATTCTCGTTTCGATATACAATCTTGCCATCTATAATCGTCATTAGCGTATGGGTAAATATCTCCATAGGATTCCCATCATAGACTGCAATATCTGCATCTTTACCGACTTCCAGGCTTCCCACTCTGTCTGATACTCCACAGATATCCGCTGCATCAATTGTAATTGCTCTGTATGCCTGCTCCATATCCAGTCCATTCTTGACACATAGTCCTGCACACAACGGCAGTGACTGAATCAATGAGACCGGATGATCTGTTGTAACTGCTACTTTTACACCATGTCTCGCCAATACGCCAGCTGTTTTAAAAGCCATATTCTGCACTTCAATCTTATTTCTGCTGGCAAGATCCGGCCCTACGATTGCAGGAAAGCCTTCTCTTGCGATCTCTTCGGCGATCAGATGTCCCTCACTGCAATGATCCAGTGTCATCCGAAGGTGGAATTCATTGGCAATGCGGATTGCGGTGAAAATATCATCTACTCTGTGTACATGCGCTTTTAAAGGAATCTCTCTTCTGATGACAGGAACCCAGGATTCATAGTGAAAATCATAGGGTACTTTTCCCCTTTGCTCAACATATTGTGCAGCCCTGGTCAGCTCCTGCCGTAACATCCCTGCAATTGCCATACGTGTTGTAGGAGAAATGCCCTGTCCCGCATAATTCATCTTGGGATTCTCTCCAAATGCCACTTTCATTGCAGATGGTGATTTCATGATCAGATCATCTATTCTCCTGCCCTTGGTCTTAACGACTGCGAACTGTCCGCCTACCACATTGGAGCTTCCCGGACCGATCATTGCCGTAGTGATTCCTGCTCTCACGGCATCATCAAAAGCCGCATCCATCGTATTGATTGCATCAATTGCCCGTAAAAAAGGAGTAAGCGGGTGGACGGCCTCATTGCAGTCGTCCCCCTCCTTTCCCTTCTTCTCCTCTGTAATGCCCATGTGGCAATGTGCCTCTACCAGGCCGGGCATAACCAGCTGATGCTTCATATCTATCACTTCACAATCCGCTGACTGGGGCAAGTTAATCCTGGGCGCTAATTCCAGTATCTTACCCTGTCCAAGCAGGATACTCCCATTTATGACTCCTTCTGGCCCCATTGTACGGATTGTTGCATTCTCTAATAACAGCACATTTACTCCATTCTGCTCAGCGGATTCACTGGCTGTCCATCCTTGGTCAGCTTAAAATACACATTACTGCCTTCTACAGAATAATAAATGGTGGGCTTGGCAACTTTACCCACAATATCTCCTGCCGATACTACATCACCCTCTGCTAATGTGATATCTGTCAGCTGTCCATAGGTAAGCTCATATCCATTTCCAAGGTCAAATAAAATACTGTTTCCAGTCTGGGTATCATAATATACCTTCTCTACTACACCGTCTGCTGCTGCTGTAATCGTCTCATCCGGTGTCGCTGCAATGACAATGGCAGGACTATAGCGGTATTGCTGCATTGTTGCAAAATACACTGCCTTGTCCATGCTGTAGTTGACCAGCACTTCTCCTACAATAGGCCATTGCAGTACATCTCCTTCTCCAAAGGAAGGTTCTGCCACAGCATTTTGTGTCTCTGGTTGTGCAATGACAGTTTCCTCTACAGGGTCTTCCTGCACTACAGAGGATGGCTCTCCTGCTATATCCTCACCGAATCTGGCATCTGTCATCTCATTTCTGCCTGCATTTCTAAGGTCTTCTGCCTTTTGCCTGTCATTGGTCACGCCTGCTGAATTCGCCTCAGTATACTGCGGATCCACATCCATATCATCATTCTGACTCAGCTCCTGGTCATTTCCAAATCTCTCATCAGCCAGCTGCTGTTCCTGTGCCTGCTTTTCTATCTGAGCAAAATCTATTCGATTGTCATCCTCCCCGGAATCTCCTATGGACGCCATATAGACTCCCGTCAATGTAAGGGCTGACAGCACAAAGACAGAGGCTGCGATCATACACACCTTCTCCTTCTGTAAAGGACGCTTGTTGTTACGTCTGTTCATACTAACACCTTGCCTTTCTCTAATCTGCTTCTGGGACGTAGGTACAAGTACCTCGTATTAGTATGATTGCCTGTATTTCTAAATCTATTCACATGCATTATATCTTTTATCCAGCATTATATCTTTGTAAAAATATTCCAGTATCTGCCGATATTCCATTCCCTGCGCATCCAGCCTGGCTCCGTAACACACATCAAACCCTATCCCATGGCCTATCCCTCTGGTTCTTATCATAATAAGGTTCTCTTGTTCCTCCCAGTCAAAATCGGGCGACCGTAGCTCCATTACCTGACACAGGGCATCCGCTGTCAGTATCATTTCTTCTCCAGTACAATGTATAACCTTCACATATCCGCTATCATCGCGTTCCAGCTCCATATCCTGTAAACTGTTGCAGAATTTCCATCCGCTGATTTCTTTGATTCTGGCATAAAAATCCTTTTTGCGGTAATGATATTGCAAAAGATACTCTTTATCATAGAGATTGTCACTACAGTCCACACTTTTTAAAAAAGGCAGTCCCGTATCTCTGGTCTTGCCACTGCTCATATAGAAAAAAGGAGCAGGAATCACTTCTCCCTCATACGTAAGTACGATTCCTACCGTATCTGCTGCTGCCTGCTGCATATGATCTGTTATTTCATCCCTGCATGCCATTCCTGTATCCTCAAGGATAAGCTGCCCCGGTCTGTTCTCCTGCTGCCATTTATAGACCAGATTGGTGCGGCATATGACAGCCGCTGCCCGACACAGTTCTTCTCCCTTCTGATCTACCAGCATGGAAGCCATCATAAAGGGCAGCACCTCCTCCGGGTCATAGCAGTAACTTCCATTCTGCATCTCCACAATAACAGAAAATCCCGCCGTAGAAGCCATCCTTTCTTCCCTTTGTGGTCTTTCATCTTCTGTCATAAACAGATTACCAAGCAAAGGAAAGCATAACAGGATTGCCAACAGGCGGGGTAATTTCTTCATATATACCTGCACAGTTCGTTATTGCATAGTATATGCATCTTATTTTTATTTATTCCTGATTCGTCGGATTCCACTTATCAGTTTATCAAACAAAACACTGCACACTATTACCACTGTATTGTCATATATAATTCCAAGTACAAGGCTGACCGCAAAAGCAAGCACCACCGTTACGGCAATACCACCTGCACAGCCAAATCGTAGTGCAGTTATGTGGAATCTGCCCTGTACAATGACAAATAATGCATACCAGTGGATCAGGATAATTGCATAGCTGTATCTGGAACATAAACGGATAACTGCATTGTCTTTGCCAACGAACCAGCTCTTATGGCGAAGCATCAGTGCAAAGATACCACAGGAGAGCAACTGCAACGTAATGGCATTATTATAAACATAATTCATATTGGCAGAATTGATAAATACAACAATAACCGACACAATAAATGCAACAACAGCTGCTGCCATGATTTTCTTATCATAGGTTCTTGTCTGGTCTTTTGTCATGATATATCCCATAAGAAATACGCCTTCCCATCCGGCAAGGAAAGTAGATATGCCAAAACCTATTCCTGCCAGTGGCAGATATAGCGTTAATGCGTTGCATACCAGAATAACAACCGCCATTGCAAACAGCATTTTATCAGTAAGATGCTGCACCATGACACGGAAAAATGGTGTAATCAGATACAAAGCCACTATCGTATAGATCAGCCACAGATGCGGTCCTACATTCGGTGCGCCTGTCAGGATTCTCTTAAATGCCGCACCCAGATTCTTCGGTGGCAGGAAACTCACCTCATGATTCAGAGACAACAACAGTAAATAATAGGCAATTAAAGGAATGATGACCTTGGACGCCCTTCTTATATAGAAAGAACCCACTGATTCTTCTTTGCGGGAATTCAACAAAAGTGCGCCGGATAACATGACATAGATCACATTACAGCTCAGTCCAAGTGTCAGACCACCTACCAACAACAGCCGCTTCCAGTCAGCATCAGCCAGATCCACCATCGGGGAACAGGCATGAGCCAGTATAACCAATACCGCTGCCAGTACACGCATATAATCCCAGCACACCTCTCTGGATATCTGATTCTGATTCTTCCCTGATAATTGCAGCATATAATTGTGTAATCCCATTTCCCCGGCTCTTACCTTATGCGCCCAGAAGACAAGCAATATGGCAAGCAATGCCACAGGGCAATATATAAGACATTGATGTAAAGTACCTGCTGATATTACCGGACTAACATTAGTCTCACCTGCATATACTGTTATTTCATTTAATGTAAAATCACCATCTATATCCAGTCTGAAAGAATCATACTCACCTAACGGTATTGGAATACAACAAAACGTCCTGCCGGACTCTATAACAGTCTGAAAAGAATGTTTCTCTGTGTAATTCTCTCCGGCTTTTGCATAAAAGACCTGTACCGGCAGATCCTCACCGCTATTGGCACGGCAAAGGATGCGCATTCCTCCCACTGTTCCTTCTGATTTCAAATATAACTGCGGATCTTCACCGGTTACCCGGTAAGCATTATCTTCTACCTCATAATTTGATACGCCCACATAGGAATCCTCTCCTATCGTAGTCTCCAATCCCTGAAAGGTATATTGATAATCAAGATTCTTCCAGAAGATGACCGCCCAGCTTATCAGTACGATAACAGTCAGTATTTCCCATTGCCTGTGTTTTTTCATATTTATTGACCATGCCTTTCCTTCCTTTGTAAGCCCATACAGTTTCAGTGTATCAAAAAAGGCAAAAGCAGTCCATTACTTTCACCTTTTTTTGATACACTTATTATAGCTATTCTGAATACACTTTAATAATTCTGTAAATCCTTGGCAAGCTCGTAGATTGATTCAAATATCTGCTTGCACTTGGCAACCTCTCCCACTGTAATATTGGAATTATCAAGACCTTCTCCTGATGCAGCAGCTACTTCCTGGCTGGATGCCGACAGCTGTGTAATGTGGTCATAAATCGTATTAGAGGATTCCAATGTCTGTTCCATACTGTTCTTGACATCATTAATATATTCTGCAAGAATCTTTACTTCGCTTTCTACCTGTGCAAATCTCTCCTTACTCTCTGTTATCAGCTCATTCTGTCTTGCCACACTATCAACAGAATTGCTGATACTTTCATTGGCACGCTTCGTATCTTCATTTAATTCCTTGATGATATTGGTAATATTATTGGATGCTTCCTTGGTATTCTCCGACAAAGTCCTTATCTCTTCTGCGACAACAGAAAATCCACGTCCTGCCTCTCCTGCCCTTGCAGCTTCAATGGATGCATTCAGTGCAAGAAGATTAGTCTGGCTGGATATACTGATAATGGAATCCACAAATCCTGCCACCTGTCCTACCTTCTTAGTCAGCTCATCTATCACTGCTTCTGTTGCAGCACTGCACTGGCTTACATTATCTGCCTGATTGCCAAGCTCCAGCATGGAATTCACGCCCTCTTCTACTGTCTGGGATACCTTATCGGAAGAACGTATCATCTCTGAAGCAAGACTCTGCGCATGTTCTGCATGCTCCCTGATATCTCCTGATATCTCCGCCTGTCCCTGGATTGCTTCTGCAGTACTTTCCGTACTGCCTGCTATGTTTTCCATAGAAGTATGGCTATTGGAAAGGCTTGTCTCCAAGGTATCCATCATATCCATTGCTTCGCCAAAATGTTTCATGATATTATCTGCAACCTGGATCATAAGGTCATGGCTTTCCTTCTGCTTCTTTGTACGATGCAGGATCTCGTCCGTATTTTCCTTATTGAACTTAATCAGAAGGCCGATACATCTGATAGATGCATACGCAACCAAAATACTAACCAAAACACCGACAAACCTTGTCGCCCCACCGACTCCGTTATCCATCATACCGGAAATGTGAATGATAAGACGCAGTATATTTGCAATCACAACTACGGCATTGCTCACGATAAGTGTCTTTATATCCAGGTATACAACCGTAGCAAACAAAACAGGAAACGCATACATGGCATTATCTTCTGTCGTCGATACCAGTCTGAGTATCAAATATACTGTCAAAGCTGACCCTAACATTGCATATTCACACATACGGCTGTTTCTCTTGATAACAAAAAAGACTACATTGATAATGATTGCAAGTAATGCACTAAACAGCTGCAGATACGATGCCATTGTTACCTGCCCCGGTGTAGCTTTGATAAATGCAACTAATGACAAAAATACATATGCCATTATAACTGTCAATACAGGAAATACTACTGTATTGGCCCTTTTATATTGTTCCTCTGTCACTTTTTATTCCTCCTGTTGTTTTTAATGTACTCTCGGAATCTTCTTCAAGCGAAGCATTCTGAGAGTACATTTTATTTTTTTCATACATATCATTTTTTCTGTATATAATAATACTACTATTTTATTCTCTTGCATACACTTTTTTGAATATTTTTTGTTTTTTAAATTATTAACTGTCTAATTATTCTTTGAATCATACACTCTACAATGATGAAATTCCGGCATCAATTTAAATAAAAAATAAAAAAAGAGAATTGATTTATTATACACTTAATTATTATAGTATTTACTTTATTTTTTGTTCAAACTATGTTATATTTTAATTAATAGAAATTTCGGAAAGGACGTGACATGATGCTGTATTTTCAATCTGTTGGCGAAGCAGAAGCTGTATTTAAAGCACTCAGCACACCTATGCGACTGAAGATCATGGAAATGATCTATAAAAACGACTCCCTGAGCATGAACGACCTGGCTGAAGCCCTGGGATTAACAAACGGTGCAATCTCCATGCATGTAAGTAAGCTGGAAGAAGCAGATCTGGTAAAGATCAAAACAACCTCCGGTAAAAGAGGTACTATGAAGATTGTCCGTCCCAAATACGACAGACTGATGATTGACCTGGCTCCTTTAAAAGAACCAAGGCACTGCTATACAGACGATATCCGTGTAGGCTATTATACTGCATGTCATGGTACTCCGACCTGTGGTCTTGCTACAAGCAAAGAGATTATCGGTTCTCTTGATGATCCGCGCGTTTTCTCTTTCCCGGACAGATTTAATGCAGGTATTCTATGGTTTGCAAGCGGATATGTGGAATATAACCTTCCCAACCATCTGCAACCCGGTCAGACTTTGAATGAATTGCATATTTCTTTTGAAATATCATCTGAGTGTCCTAATACCAATGAAGATTACCCCTCTGATATTTATTTTTCTATCAATGATATCCCTCTTGGTATGTGGATCAGTCCTGGTGACTACGGTGCCAGAAGAGGTTATGTATCACCGGCATGGTGGCCGGAACCTCTGAACCAGTATGGTCTGCTCAAGACTCTGATCATCAATAATGAGGGGACTTTTATGGATGGCACTAAGAAGCTCTCCAATATAACGATTCAGGACCTTAACATTGACTATAACAGCTATATCACTTTCCGTTTTGAAGTGCCTAAGGATACCGCTAATTGCGGCGGCTGTACCCTGTTCGGAGAAGATTTTGGCGACCATAATCAGGCAATCCGCATCAAAGCCTACTATGATGAAGAAAATGAAGCAGAAACAGCCAGTCAGAAATAATCATAAGCCCCTGCAAAGAATGATTTTGATTCTTTGCAGGGGCTTATTTTACTTAGATCCCCATGCGGTAACATTATTACCAAGTACCGTAAAGGTCATGACAACTTCACGTTGCTTCTGATTAAAATAAAGCTTCTCACTTGGCATTTTTAAGAATACTCCCTGATATGTTATGTCCTCCAGAGTAATGGTCATATTGGGGCTGCCTTCTTCATAAGTCCAGCTTCCTGTCAATTCTCCTGTCACACTGCCATCTTCGTTCAACGTAATATGAGATGGCTGCATGATTCCTACCGTGGCTTTTCCAGCCTTCTGATAATAAGTAGTTGGTGTATGAATAATGAATTCATATTCACCACACATCTGCTCCATATCATAACCGGTCTTGGATATATGCTCTCCTGTATATTCATACGGTGCTGCCACAAGCCAGCCTGCTTCATTGACAAAAAGCTGCTGCACTCTGACCTCATGTGCCTCTGTAATGCCATTTTTACCCTCGGCAAAACGACTGTGATATACCATGTAAATCTCGCCGTCTTCACTGACATAAGCTGAATTATGTCCCTGTGCGACACGGGTCTCACGGTTGCCCGACCAGTCATAACTGCCCATAATACGAACACCAATGTTGGTAAACAGATTGTTCTCCTGGCTGGTATAGACTGCAGAATTACCTGCTTCATCCACGTATGGACCTGTTATGTTCTCAGAACGGAATATTCTGATCTGATAGCCGCCTTCTGCTACCAGTCCACCGTAAGAAAGGAACAGATAATAATAACCATCCTTATAAATAATGAACGGTCCCTCACCGGATACGCTGCAGCCACCCGCCAGTTTATACCCATAATAGGCGTCTGACTGATTCGGAACGGTTTCATAGGTTGTCGCGTAATCACGCAATCCCGTCTCTTCATCCAGTTTTAAGAGATAGATACCGCCAAACCAGGAACCAAACACCATCCACAGGTTTCCTTCCTCATCATAGGTCACACATGGATCAATGGCATTAAGCTTCGTGTTGGTCGTGGACTGATATCTGGTCAGATCCGCTCCCTCACCTAATACCTGATACACATCTGTAAGCTCTGCCGGATGCTTGTCTCCTGCATCAAATCCAGAATACACCACTGGACCTCCATATGCATAAGGTCCTTCTATAGAATCTGCTGTCAGCATGACGATGACAGAATTCCAGTCATCACCATTCACACTCATATACATGCAGTATTTGCCCATTTTCTCATTATAAATAACATCCGGCGCCCATAGATTACCCTTCAGCTCCGGGTTGGTATCCGTCCTGCAATAGTTCTCCCATTCCCTGCCGAATAACTCCGGGTATTCAGAATTAATATTCATGGTAAAACTCTGCCAGTTCATCAGATCTGTACTCTTTGCCCATGCCATATGAGAACCAAATACATAATATGTTCCCTTATCATAAACTACCGATGGATCATGCACAGTTACTCTGCTTACTGACACTTCTGTCATTTCCTGTGCTGCTTCCTCCTGCTGCCTTGTTTCCTGCACTGTCTCCCCCTCCTGCGTTACACTTTCTTCTATAATGCCTGTCTCGGCTTCCTCTTTCTTGTTTTGTTCCACCGTACCTGCACAGCCACAGCAGCCTATTATAACTGCTAATATAACTGCCGTTATTTTATATGAATTTCTCATTCTACGCCTTTCTGAAAAATGGGCATCAATTGATGCCCATTTTCATCACCCATTCTTAGTAATTCAATTCAATCCCGATCATTGCATAAGCTTCCTTGGCAGCTTCCAACGCAGCCTTGTTAGCCTCATTGCCTTTCTGCTCAAGCTCTGCTACGAAGTCGTTGGCGTTCTTACCCTCTATGCGAACCTGATCTTCAACACCTAATGTATCGCCTACTGCGAAGTAAGAAGTGCTCAGGAAACTGGAGAATCCAGGAATCTGGCAGTCACCGAAAGGAACCGGATTCTTGCAGTTTGCAAAGAAATCATCGAAGTACTTACCATATTTGGTATCTTCATCAGCAGTTACCAGATCTTCGCCATTTACAGGATCAAATACGGACTGATAAGTTCTTGTCTGTGCTGTAGGATAGAAGGACTGCTGGAATTCTTTCCAGATCTCTTCATCCATTGTAATAGGGCAAGGCATTGCCTGTCTGTATAAAGGCAGCTCAGCATATGTCTCTACATCCTGATAAGCATCTAATTTAGCCTGCCAGCCTTCTACACCCCAGCCCATCCATTTGAGCAGTTCATATGCTTCTCTTGGATGCTCTGTAGAAGAAGAAATACCACCAAAGTCAAGTACGCCAAATACATAACCATCATCACTTACAGGTGTTGTATAAGGTACCCATTCCATACCACGGTTTCTGTAATCCGGTGTATCAAAGAGATTCAGATATGTCCACCATGCATCTAACTGGAAACCAAGCTTACCTGTGTAGGCAGCCCACATTGTTCTGTCTCCTGTCCAGGCTTCCATCTCATCTGTATCACCATAAGGTGCATGATACTTGCCATTTACCAGCTCTGCCCACTGATTTACACCGGCTGCCCACTGTTCCATGTTATAACCTGTGCCATCCCAGCCAAATTCACCGATACAACCTGAACCGTGAGCGACTGGATAATAAGTTACCAGTGAATGATACTGGTTGAAACCATAAGTTCCTGCATCTGTATTAGTTGCTGCCTTAAAGGAATCAATCATCTCATCCCAGGTCCAGTTCGTAGAAGGTGCTTCGATATTCAATGTCTCAAATACGTTCAAATCACAGTAAATAGCATCCGGGAAGAACTTGATCGGAGTTGCCAGCTTCTTATCTGTTCCATAGTATCCCAGCTTTGCATTATTAATAGAAGGCAGGATATTCTCATTCTCCGGATCATTCTCCCAGTATGGTGTCATATCACCCAGCAATGCATTGGAAAGGGCAAAGTCACAGTTACCAAGGATCATGAAGCAATCCGGCATCTGTCCTGACTGTACCAGATTCAACAGTGTATCGTTATAGCCATCTGTTGAGAAAGCCTGTGTCTCTACCTTAATGTTAGGATATTTTGCCATAAAAGCATCTGCAACTGCATTGACAAGCTGCTCATTATCAAAATGCATATAAGTCAGTGTGATCTCATCTGTCGTCATTTCCGGCAATGCAGAAGCCTCTGCCTCTGCTGCTTCCTGTGTTGCTGTGCCTTCTGTCTGCGTTGCTGATGCATCAGCCTGTGTCCCATTGTCTGTTGTCTGCGCCGGTGCAGCAGAGCTGCCACATCCTGTCAGCATTCCCGTTACCAGAGAAGCTGCCATCATCATACTTACTACTTTCTTCTTCATTTCTTTTCCTCCTTAAAATTTATTGATATATTAACTGCTCAGATAATGCTGAAAAACGCTTGCGTTTTTCCTGTATGAAACTTAGAACTTCTTCACGAAAGAGCCTTTGCTCTGAGTGAATAGAAGTTCTTTTCATACTATTCCCCGGTAATACCGGTTCTGTCTACGCTTTCTACGAACTGCTTCTGCAATACGAGATACATAATCAGCAGTGGCAGAATACTTAACATCGTACTCGCCATTTTAATAGATTCATTGATATCCACCATACCGCTTCCTGCTACACTTCTGGCTGTATTATAGCTGTTTTCAAAGTTCTTGAGTGATACGATAAGTGAACTCCAGTGATATCCCGGGCTGTTATTGGTAAATGCTCCTACCACGTAGAGCTGTGTGAGGTAGGACTCATTCCAGTACCATACAATAGAGAACAGGAACACGACCAGAATCGCCGGTGCTGCACTGGGCAATGCGATTTTATAAAAAGCCTTGAAATGTCCTGCTCCATCAATCTTTGCCGCTTCGATCAGTACCTTTGGCACTTGACGGAAGAAGTTATAAAAGATCAATATAAATATCTGTGCTTTCAGCCCCTGTCCAAACAGAGCCGGAACAACAAAGGCTTTGAGGGAATTGACCAGTCCTGCTTTGGTATAAAATACATAAGTAGGCATCATTGTTGCCTGTGGCGGCAGAATAAAGGAAAAGATCAACAGTCCAAGCAATATTTTCTTTCCCTTAAAATCATATCTGGCAAATCCGTATCCCACGATAGAGCAGATCACTACATTAATCAGCGTGGGAATCCCTGCGATTAACACAGAATCCTTAAATGTTTTCCAGTAATCCATGGATTTCAGTGCCTGCCTGTAGTTCTCCACATAGAGCTGACTGGGAATCCAGTTGATTGAAGTATCCAGCAAATCATTGAGATTCATAAAGCTCTTGCTCACCATATACAGGATTGGATACAGATAGATGAAGCCAATACTAATCAACAGCAGATATACCACTGTCAATTTACCGGTTCCCTGTGTATCCTTGGAACCAAAAATAAATTTCTTGAGCTTATAACGCATCTGCTCCCGCTGCCTTGGAGTAATTCTCCTGATTTTATGCGGATTTTCTGCTCTGCTTGCGTTTGTAGCGCTCATAGCGTCGTTCATGGCGTTCACCTCTCTTCCTGATCTTCTTCTCCAGACGTTGTTCCTTCTTCAGTTCCCGTCTGTATTTCTTCGCTCTTCTCTCGTAAACATCCTTCCTGCCAACGATCAGTACTGCGAAAAATGCTACCAGTGCTGACTCGATCACCGAATACAGCCATGCCATTGCTGATGCATAGCCATAACCTCCTGTTGCCGAGAGCATCGTATCATAGATCAGTACGATCAGACTGTTCTGCTCATTATTTGACATAAAGATCACGGTATAGATCACATTCAGCAGGATCATGGGCTTAATAGTCGGAAGCGTAATCTTCCAGAAACATTCCCACCCGGAGCCTCCATCAATCTTGGCAGCCTCATACAGTGAGGTGTCAATCTTCTGCAATGCCGCAAGGAATATCAATATCTGTACTCCTGCGTACCAGAGCAGTGTAATCATATTGTTAAATACACTGGTCAGACTCGTTGCCAGAATATTTGGCAGATATTCGTCCAATAGCTGCTCTATCATTGTCGCATTCATCATAGGAATGCTGGCTGCCTCCTGGTCTGCAAGCTGCTGCATGACCGGACCGCTGGCTATGATGATAGGCAGGAAAAAGATCATTCGAAACAATCCCCTGCAGGCGATCTTCTCATTTAACAACATCGCAATGATCAATGCAAATGCTACAATGACCGGAACTGCTATCAGGGTTTCTGTCAGATATGTCTCCAGTCCCATGATAAAATCTGGATCGGTAAGAAATATCTGACTGTAGTTTTCAAAGCCTACATAGAGCTTCGCCATTCCCTGTGGGAGCAGCTTGATCTTATTGAGCGAATACTGAAAGGATTGAATCATAGGCCATGCTACCAGAGCAAGGAAGCCTATCAGCCACGGCAGGATGAACAAATATCCCACCCGGTTTTCACGGCGTTCCAACTGTCCCGGTTTTACAACTCTTTTGCCTTTTGCCATACTCATCACCTCCCAATCACATAATCAGATGCTTCTACTGTAATGCCATCTGCGCTCAATGCCTTATCACTATAATTGATATAAATTGTGACACCATTGTCATAAGTTACTTTGACCAGACCATTAGCCAGCTGCTCATGCTCATCAATATAGCTTCCCGCTACTGCCTCATTTACAGCTTTGAGTTCTTCATAGTAACGGACGATCTGTTCCTTGTATACAGAATACTGTGAAGTATATACATCACTGGAATTGGTATAGATCAGTGCCGACGGGTCTTCCCAGGTCAGGTAGAAGGAAGGATAGATACCCGTTTCCACCAGTTTCAGGAAATATTCCCTCTCATTGGCTTCAAAATTCACATAGTCGCTGTACATGGGCATTATGCCTTTTAATGCAATAGACAGAAAAGGAACGCTCTGATCTGTATAGATATAGTTGGAGTCTGCCGTAGGCATATCCGTCATTGCTTTGGTATACTTCCAGTAGCATGCAGCCGGAGTCTCCAGCAGAAGCTGCGTATTTCCGCTTAACTCTTCCAAAGTCCTGTCATAGAGATACTTGGATACAGAACGTGTCTGCATGGTATCACCTAATGTATAAGTAAACAGTGTATTACATACTCCGCCAAGTGCCAGTTCATGAATATCCTTCTTTGCCAGATTCTTCTGCAACGTCATCAGATTCTCATAACTTTTCTGGGGTGTCCAGAATACGAAGGTATCATATACTGTCTTGTATTCCTCTTCCTCATACAGACGTTTATCCATTTTCTTCACTGTATTGAAAGTCGTATTACCAGTCTCTGGATTGGCTCTGATACCATCTGTATACAAATAAAAGTCAATGCCTTGCTCTTTACTGTCTGCAATCAGTTCTTCCAGTGATTTCCTGCCGCCAATACTGCTGTCCACATCCAGTTTCGTTACAGGAAGTGCACAGATACCACCGTCCTGCCAGCCTTTATACTGTGTCAGGATGTCTGTCACGCCTCTGTCTTCCAGCTCATCATAGATTTCTCTGATATTGTCTACTGTCGTTACAGGTACTGCCTTTTTCCAGAGCATCCAGTTCTCAACATCACTGCCCAGGAAGTCCAGTCGAATCCTGAATTCATCTTCCTTCTGGGATAACTCGCCCTTTTCCAGCAGGTAATTACGATACCTCTTGGCAAGTCCTGCATAATCTGCTTCTTCCTCTTCTACGAACAGATAGCGGATTTTGATATCATACTGGATTCTGTCTGTTACCTTCGTTACTGATCCACCGGAATTAGAGGTAGGCTGAATATAAGTAGTACTTTTTCTAAAAGAAGCCGTTACCCAGTTATAGTCAGAATAAGCACCATTTGGAGTCGCATAGATAGATGCCTCTTCCTCTCCGTTCTCTATCACTGCCAGATATCCCATACCGTCAGTTGTATGTACCATGCCATACACTGGTGCAAGAATCTGCTCCGGGTCATTGTGTGTCTCATATTGGCTCCACAGAAGTGACAACACATAGGATTCTCCAACACCTACATCACTGCCATACACCTTCTGGACATATCCCGAATCAAATCTGCCTTCCTTATCATCCAGATAGATCAGTGCTCCGTTACCATCGGGTACGAACATATAACCATCTACTTCGCCCAGTTTCGTATTACCAAGCAATGGAAACAGGTATATATTGCCGATTTTTTTGTTCTCTGCATTTTCATAGATAGAATTCTCTGGAATATAAGCAGTAATGCTGCCGTCATCATAGAGCTTAACTTCTACTTCAAAACCCAGCTCATATGATGGATAATCCAGCCTGGCATGAAATCCGCCGGGAATCTTTTCTACCGAAACCCTGGCACCACTACTCTCCAGACCGATCTTCTTCTGCATGGTATTGGTATCTTCCTGAAGTTCTACTACGACACCGGACTGTAAGAATCCTTTCCAGGTATCATTAACCTTAGCAAGGCTTTCCTCGTCCCGCACTGTAGATTCCATGACAGCTCCTGTCTTTTTATTTCTTACCAGAATGGACAATGCCGGTTCATACAGATATAACTCATAAGCGTCGTTTGCCGCCACCAGTGTATGTCCTTCCAGAGTCGCCTGTTCTACTGCCTTATCACTCAATGCCGCCACCGGTTCTGCAATCTGTTCTTCCACATCTGCAAAAGAAAGCGAATCACTGCTGCCCGAATTGGTCACTACATGATAAATTGCTGCCGCTGCGACTAAAATGACAATCAGGATCACAATTGTCAGGACTCTGCGCTTTAATTTCTTTTTAGTTTCCAATTCGATACACCACCTCTCGTACGACTGTAATTACGAAGTCGATTACCTGTGAGAATAACACATAGATGATACATACCAGCAATGTCAGGATCAATACGGTAAAAGCCGTGATCGCCAGTGCTTTGACTGTCTCTCCTACTGTGAAATTATTGATTTCCTTTAATGTCAGCAATATCAGTATCACTACCCAGGTCCAGACTATAATATTTGCAAAAGAGATCAGGAACACTTCGTTATACGTCAGGACGTTACTTAACAGAATGACAAAAGGCTTGATGACAATATAAGGAGTCAGGCAGTATGCGTAGGCACAATACAGATCCTTAAAGAAGCCTTCGCCTTCATGAATCGTAACGACCAGATAATTGCAGGCTGTCAATCCAATAAAGATAACCAGCACCTTGCCAATATCTGTAATCAGATCATATCTGCCTTCCCTCACTGTCTTCACCAGGAATCCACTGCAATATTTCTCCAGAATCGAGATCAGAATAAACGTACCCAGTAATATATTGGCACACCACCAGGAATTCTTGCCCTCTTTCTTCACACCGTAACAGCCGTCCATCGGATGTCTCATAAAGTACAGACTGTAACGAAGCTGTCCCAATAATATATGCTCTCCTGTCTGTGTTGTGGGACGATTAGCATATTTCTTACGGTACAGAGACTTGCCGCCCCGAATCAGTACAATCACAGCTGCTATCGCAAGGACTGCTGCTACCAGATAATTACGGATCCAGATATTTCTGACTTCCCAGAACGCATCAGAGTATCCTTCAAAGGATTTGGCAAGTCTGAAATATTTCAAAGCCTGCTCATAATTTTCCTCCTGTAAATATGCATGACCCATTGCCTGGTTCGCATAGTCAAACATACTGTTCATCTGCAGGACTTTACTTAGCGGTTCCTTACTCTGTGTATACTGTCCTTTGGAGAACAGATACAGTGATTCATGTAACAGGTTCGTAAATTCAGTGGGTTCAAATATATGAATCTGCTTCTTATCAGAATCCAACAGATATATCCTGTCATCCTCATCCACTGCGATGGCTTCTACTTTATTACACAGACCTACTCTTTGTCTGCCGTCATCTCTTCCGCCGAACATGAAGAGCAGTTCGCCGTCTTCGTTATATTCATAGATATATCCATCTGAGTCAGCAACCAGAATATTGTTATAATTACCAGTCGTAACTGCTGCCGGAAGATCTGCATAATATGGATCAGAGTCCAACAGATTCTTACCTGCAATGTTGAGCTTCTTTAAGCTGGTTTCCTTATCACCCTGCGTTACTGTATAGATCAATCCTGTATCATCAATATGCAGGTTGGTCGGTGTGGAGGGAATATTGCTCAGCATCTGTGCCCTTTGCGCATCTGTCAGAATCACTCTCTGAATCATCTGGAAAGGACTCAGTGACGTATAATTCGTTCCAAAATATCCAAGGAAAGAGCCACCCTCTACCGGGCTTAACTGAACGATACCATTCATATTGCCTTCACAGATGATGTACATGGTTCCCGTCTTGTTGGCTACTACCTTCGTTGGCTTAAAATCCATACTGTTTCCATAAATCGGAGAATCGGGTTTGCCGTACTCTGCCGTCACATTACCCTGGGCATCGAATACAAATACCTTCTTTGCATCCTTATCCGCTGCATAGACTGTGCCATCCTCTGTGACATACACCCCTGTAGGAGTCTGTAAGATACCCTCTCCAATAGTGCCTACCTGCTCTCCATCGCGGGAGCAGATCAGAATCACATGCGCACCGGCATCTGCGATATAGAGATTACCGTCCTTGCCAATTGCCATATCCATAGGAGATACGAAAGCTGTCTCCCCCACTTTGGTAATCGCCGCCAGTGGATTATAGGCTGACTGTGTTTCCAGAACATAGCCATAACCATCTACTGTATAAGTCTTATATGGTGTCTCTGCAGAAGCTGTCATACCCGCCATCATAACCAGACACAGGAGCATTGCAAAGATTCTTCTTAATTTTTTCATACTCTGCCCCCTTATTTGATGCCTGAATGAGCCATGGTATTCATAAAGCTCTTTCTCAGAATTAAAAAGATAGCCAGATTCGGCACAAACTGAATCAATACACCTGCTGCCAGAATACCCTGTCCTGCTACGTTATTATTTGTATTAGCCAGTGTGTTCAGGTAAAAAGCCAACGTCTTCATGCTTTCATCATTAATATAGAGGTTGGAGCTTTCTACATTCGTCCACGCTGCCTGGAAAGCCAGAATCGCTGTCGTGGCAACTGCCGGTTTGATAAGCGGCAGAATAATGGAGCGGTATATCTTAAAGTCGGAAGCACCATCCATATAGGCTGCATCCAGAAGTGCATCCGGTATCTGGTCTATGAACTGCTTTACAAGGAACAATCCTACAGGCATTGCCAGAAGCGGCAGGATATGTGCCAGATAGGTGTTCTTAATACCAAGTGTATCAATAACCAGATATCTGGGGATCATAACGGCTACAGATACGAACATCAATGCGGTATTATTAATCTCCATTAATGCATATTTACCTTTGAAACGCAGCTTCGACAGAGCAAATCCCGCCATTGATGAAAACAGGATCGACAGAACCACGACTGCACCTGTCACTATGATACTGTTAAATACATAACGGCTCATGGGAATATTGCTGCCTGCGGATGCCTTAAACAGCTTGGTGAAGTTATCCAGTGTCGGCTTATGTACCAATATCTGCGGTGGAAAAGCAAACAGCTCATCCATAGGCTTAAATGCATGGCAGACAATAAATACGATTGGAATGCACATAAAGATCGCAAGTGGCAGCAAAATCAGAATGATCTTGATCTGACCTGCTTCAAATTTACGGGGATTGATATTACTTCCCTTATATCCAGCCATTCTCTGCCACCTCCTTAATCCTCTCTGAACATCTTTCCAAAGAACTTGGAAAATGCATATACCATCAACAGTAATACGACAGATACCGCTGCCGCATAACCCATTTCATAACGCAGGAATCCATAATCTTCAATATGGTTCACGATCAACTGACCTGCGTAATTAGGTGTCGGGTTCGTACCTGAGAGCTGTACGCCGATGGCGCCATTCTGAAATGCTCCTACGATTGCCATAACTGCACCAAACAGCATCTGGGGCTTCATCGTAGGAATCGTTATATAGATCATCTCCTGAAAACGATTCTTCACTCCATCAATAGCTGCCGCCTCATACAATTCCTCATCTGCATTCAGGATACCTGCAAGCATTGCCAGAAATCCTACTCCCATACTCGACCACAACGCTACAATAATGATAATGGGAAGCAGATATCTACTGTCCAGAAGCCAGATGATCGGAGCATCGATCACACCAAGCTTCATCAGCCAGCTGTTGAGATAGCCCATCTGATCGCCGGAGAATATGATCTTCCACAGTACGGTCATTGACGTAGCACCTGTCATACTCGGGGAATAGAAGATGACAGTAAGGACAGTGCGGGGAACACTGCTTAGCTGTGCCAGCGCCCATGCTACCAGAAAGGACAGGATATATCCACCGGGACCAACGATTAATGCATATATGATCGTATTGGGCAATACCTTCTGCATAAAGATATCATCTGCTGTCAGAAGGTTAATATAATTGAGGAACCCTTTAAAGGTAGGCATCTGTATCGTATCATAGCTTGTAAATGAAAGACCGATCGCTACCACCATAGGGATGATGATAAAGGCAGTAAACAGGATCACATAAGGGGCAAGGAAGCCATATGCCGCTTTATTGCCATGTTCTCGTCTGGCTGCTTTTGTCTTTTTGCCTTTTCTTAACTGCTGTGCGGTTGCTGTCATAGCTTACCTGCCCCCTTTCTGCGCTTTACTGTTTTGAATGATCTCATGTACCTTCTCAATAGTAGGTACTTCGTATTCTTTCACAGTGACTCCGTTCTCTATATAGCCAAACTCCTCCAGCTTGCGAAGTGTCTCTCTCTTGATATTCTTCTGTGCATCATCCAATGCCTCTCTGACATTGGCACTCTTTGCTCCCAATACCACCAGATTATACGCATCTGATAACTCACGTTCTACCATGTAGCTTGCCAGTGCTCTGGGTGCTTCCATCGTCCAGGTAAGCTGTTCGGATATCACTTCCTTATCATCACTGTCCCAGGGCAGTTGCGCAAATGCTTCACAATTGGCCGTATTCCAGTAATATTCATCACCATAGGTAATCTGTAGTCTCTGTCCGAATTCAGCCTGAACCTGGGCGCTGGACCACCATTTCACAAATTCCCATGCCTGTTCTTCTCTTTCAGGGGTAGAGTTAAACAGGAAGGTACTCTCCGCACCTGCTGATGAATATCTCATTACTTCACCATTCTCGTCTTTAACTCCCGGTATCAGTGCCACACCCCACGAGCCATCGATCTCTGGTGCTGCATTGGAGATCAGATTGTACGTACCAAAATCTGAAATTCCAATCGGATAGTCTCCATTTCTGAAATGCTGGTAGAAATTGGGCACATCCTTTGGCAGATTATAAATGGTAAACAGATTTGTCAAAGTCGTGAAACCTTCTACGACCTCTTCACTGGTGATCGTCACATCCTCTACATAGGTATCATAGAGTCTGCCGCCACTCTGGAAAATAATCGGTGTCGTATCAAGGAAGGTCTTCATACCGACTGTCCTTGCAGTAGGATAATAGAAGTTCAGACCTCTCATCTGCAAATCCGGCAGCATTGCCTCTACATCCTCCAATGTATCCGGTACTTCCAGTCCCAGCTTATCGAGAATGTCTTTTCTATAGAAGAGCACCTGGAAATTCATAGTTTCCGGTATCGCATATACACTGTCATCAATAACATACGGCATCAGCAGACCTTCCGTATATCTTCCTGCTACTTCTGCAAAATCATCGAACTGGGTCAGATCCTTTAATGCACCTCTGATACCTAATTCAAAAGGAATCGAATAGTTGACTCCTGTCGCTACATCCGGTGAATCTCCAGAAGCATTGGCAAGCACCAGTTTCGTCTGATCCGGCATCAGTGACAGGTCTACTTCTATTCCAGTCTGCGGTGTGAACTCTTCTGTGATCATCTGCTGCATGATCTCCAGATGTTGTCTGGAACGGTTCACAGATACCTGTAAATGTTCCGGGTTCGTATTGGAAGAGGAATATGCCTGTTTTCCAAAGGAAGTACAGAATCTCACAATACCAAGTCCTGCCTTCACAAATACGTTCTTATGTCTGGGAAGCTGTTTTGCTGCATCCTCCTGATACAGATAGATACTGTCCAGGGAAAAATCATTCCCGTTGAGACTGTCAATCAGATTTGCCAGATGCTGATTGACGGAAGAAGTACTGGTTGCCAGTTCATCAATTCGATATATCAGTTCATCCGGCTTCTTTGCCAGACTTCTCAACTGATTCTCTGCAATGGAGATAGAGGAAAAAGCTGCTATCTTTTTCTTATCCGGATTATACGTGCGGGCTTCTTCCATAACTGCCGCCAGTTCATCTGCCCATTGTATAAGCGTATCGCCGATTCCAGGAATATAACTCTCCAGCGAGAAATCTCTGTATTTATCTTTGTTCGTACCTGCTACCTTGGTTACTTCCAGTGAAAGGTCATTGACCTTACCCATGATCTGCTCAATCGTTTCCAGTGCATTTCTAAGTGGTTCCATGCTGATCTGCATGGATATCGTATGCTGACCTGCACCTAACGGTACGCTGATCTTATTTCCTTCACTATCCAGTAAAGTATACAGATTGTAGTCTTTTTTATAAGCAAATGCACAGTTCTCAAATTCTGTATTAGGCAGTTCTCCATCAATTCTGATATTCATGAATACAGGAAAGTCTGATTTATCGGACTGGCTGTAATGAAAAGCCAGATAGTAATTGCCCTCTTTTTCAACCGTAAACTGATAGGATATCTGCTGTCCTCCTTCTGAGAAAGAGGTAGAATCCACAGTATTCATGATTCTGTTGCCAGCCTGATAAGGATACAGGTTCGGATCATATTCGCAGGTGGCATGAATGGAAGAAGCATTACGATAAGTAAAATCCTCTGCCTGAATCTCAATAAAGCCATCACCTGCTGCTTTTTCGCTGCCTGTATAGGCTTCTACCTGTGGTTTGGCTGTCAGCTTGAAATTACCAAGAAGCAGGGTCCCTTCTTTTAGTGTAACAGTCACTGTATGTCTGCCCTTAGTCAGCTCAATGCCAAGAGGTCCACTATAGCGGTATGTAGAATCCATGATGTATTTGTTCTGCCATTCATAGACCTTATCAGGAATCCCTACGACCTCATTACCATAGCTGTCATAAGATTTCTGCTGCGGTGTAGACCACTGACTCTCAAGCACCTGCTGGCGCATCTCATAGAACGGAAAGTCTCCATCTATCATGAACTGCGCCTCTACCGGAAGAATGGTATCACTGTCAGCCAGATAATCAAAGCACATATAGTAAATGCCATCAGCAACAACATTCAGCTCCAGTTCTATGCTGCCACGCTCCCCGATCTGAACTGCTGATGTATATCCATAATCGTCTGTAAAAACCGCATCCGTGCTGGTGCAGATATCCTTAATGGGGTATTCTATATCTCCACCTGTATACTCTGGTAAAGCATAGCCGGCACTGATCTTCGCATAACCGTTATCAATTCGTTCACTGGCATATCCTTCTGTTACACTGCCTGTTGTCTGACTCTCCTGCACTGTCTCCTGTGCCGCCATAAGCTGCAGGGGTATTGCTGTAGCTGCCATACCTGCTGCCAGTCCCAGTGCCAGTATACGTCTCCAACTGCGAAGTGTTACCTTTGCTCCGGTCATCTTACGCTTCCTCATGCCTTCAACCCAACCTTTCCATTTTAGAACCTGATATATCTTTTACTGCACCCTATAGTAATCAATCGCATCTTTTCGTATGAAATACGGTTCGTTTTAATTTTGAGTTAATTATTATAGTATTTCCTATATGTTTGAATTTACGCCACATTATCGAAAAAGTCAATATATATTTCCGTTTCATTTGTGCTCTTTGGCATGAAAAAACCGCCATTTTAGGCGGTTTCTCGTAAGATTTATTAGATTAGACGAATTTTGCATACATCTTTTGTGCAAGATGAACGAAACTTCATTTTACTGTTTTATATTGGAGTGAAAGTTTTAGTCTCTTTTTTCAATGTTGCTTTTACTTTTATACCTGAATGACTCCGCACAAGCTCAATATAATGACCAGTACACCAAGAACAATTCGATACCATCCAAATACCTGGAAATCGTGTTTCTTAATATAATCCATCAGGAAACGGATCACAACTACAGATACGATAAAAGCTACCAGTGTTCCAACTGCGAGGATTGCCAGTTCCATTCCTGAGAATGCAAAGCCAAACTTCAAAATTTTTAATAAGCTGGCTCCAAACATAACCGGAATTGCCAGGAAAAATGTGAACTCAGAAGCCACGGTTCTGGATACCCCGATCAGCAATGCACCTACAATCGTTGCACCTGATCTGGAAGTTCCCGGGAAAATTGCAGCGATGAGCTGGAATACACCAATCATAAGTGCTGTCTGGAAGGTAATGTCTTCCAGTCTGGTAATCTTCGCCTTTTTACCCTTATTACGTCTCTCGATGACGATAAATGCCACACCAAATACGATCAGTGCAATTGCAACAGAAAATGCATGATAGAACAGCGCTTCAAATACATCATCAAAAAGCAGGCCTATCACTGCTGCCGGGATACATGCCACTACAATCTTACACCACAGCATGATCTTATCCATCTCAATGACCGGCTTGGATTTGTCCTTGAACTGGAATGGAAATATCTTATTCCAGAACAGCAGTACAACTGCCAGAATCGCACCTAACTGAATGACTACCAGAAACATTTCCTTGAACTCCGGTGTACAGTCAAGCTTGACGAACTCATCCAAAATGATCATGTGGCCGGTACTGCTGATAGGCAGCCACTCGGTAATACCCTCTACAATACCAAATAATATGGCTTTTAAAATTTCAATCATAATACTCCTCTTTCTTTGCGTTTCTCATTTAAAACGACATTTTCTATGCATTTAAGAACTTCATCATGTCCTCATAGCATGCTTTTGCATCTTCATAACCCAATTCATAGAGCTTTTCCAGTTTCTTTCTGTCCTTCTCGATTCTGCCTATGTCATTTGCTTCCTTAGGACGAATGACAAAAGCACGGCCATGTGCCTTCTGTCCCTCGATAAATCTCAGTGTATCATTATAGGCATTGTGTCTGTCTGCCATTAATTCATACAGCTTGGGGTAATTGGTATAACGAAGCCTGATCATTTCAAGCTGCGCTGACGGTGCAGGCTTTCTGACATAATCTGTCTCTTTGGTCAATATCACAATATTCTTCGCATTGCCATCCTTGATTGCATGACGGATTGGAATCGGGTCAGCTATGCCGCCATCCAGATACGGTTTTCCATCAATAGAGACAATCCTTGATACCAATGGCAGGGAAGCAGATGCACGTACATTATTAATATCCTTATGCATCTCTTTCATTGGCAGATATTCTGCCTTACCAGTCTCCAGATTGGTGACAACTGCATACGCATTGCCTTCATATCTGGCTGCTTCTTTGTAATCATAGGGCAGCAGTTTATTTGGAATCGTATCATAGCACATCTTGACATTGAATAAATCCCCCGTTGTCAGCAGACTGCGCATGCTGCAGTAATTCTTATCTTTCAGGTAATCCAATGATACATGATAAGCACGTTTAGGCTGTCTGGATATGTAGCTGCACAGATGGCAGGCTCCCGCCGAGACACCATAAACATTCTGGAAATATAAATCCTTTTCCATAAAGAAATCCAGTACGCCGGCTGTGTAGATTCCCTTCATGCCGCCGCCTTCAAGAACAAGTCCTGCCTGAACCATCGCCTACGCCTCCTTCTTTCTGTCTGGGTACTCTGTTTCTACGAACTTACGCAGTGCTGCCAGTGAACGCTGTACCTTCTCTGTATCAATACAGTAAGCCATACGGAAGAATCCCGGACAACCGAAGGAATCACTGGGTACAAGTACCAGATCATATTTCAGTGCTTTCTGGCAAAAGGCAGCTGCATCTTCTTCCAGCGCTTTGGGGAAGATATAGAAGGTTCCACCCGGTTTCACACAGGTAAAGCCCAGATCCATCAGCTCCTTATAGATAAGGTTCATATTAGTTTCATATACGGACAGATCCGCTGTTTCTCCAAGTACCTCTGATACTGCGATCTGGATAATAGATGGAGGGCAGTTATGTCCAATTCCTCTGGATATCTGACTGCACATAACGGATATCAGCTCAGAATCTGTACACTTTGGGTTTGCCGCCACATAACCGATTCTTTCACCGGGCAGTGACAAGGATTTGGAATAGGAATAGCAGGAGAGTGTATTGTCATAGAATTTGGATACATATGGGGCATCCACACCTTCAAATACGATCTCGCGATATGGCTCATCTGATACGATAAAGATATCGTGTCCATATTCCTTCTGTTTGTCATTTAACAACTGTGCCAATCTTGTCAATGTCTGCGTAGAATATACAGTACCTGATGGATTATTGGGTGTATTGATGAGGATTACTGCTGTATTCTCATTGATCATGCTCTCCAGTGCTTCAAAGTTAATCTGGAACTGTTTTGTGTCAGCCGGTACAACTTTAAGAACTGCTCCTGTCCTGTTCACATACTGCTTATATTCAGGGAAGAATGGGGCAAAGGTAATGACTTCATCTCCGGGCTTGGTCACAACACGGATTGCATGTGCGACTGCACCTGCTGCGCCTGTTGTCATAAATATATGCTCTGATGTGTAATTCATGCCATAGGTCTTATTCAGATACTGTGCAAGTCTCTCTCTTACGTATGGAATTCCCTGTGACTGGCTGTAACCGTGTAATTCCATAGGATTTCTGGTTTGCAGCAGTTCTATCATCTTATCTGTAAATACCTGTGGTACAGGTACGGAAGGATTGCCCAGACTATAATCAAATACATTCTCATAACCGATTTCTGCGCCGCGTTTTGCCGCCCATGCAGACATCTCTCTAATAACGGATTTGCCGCCTAACATTGCTTTGTAATCTTCTGATACCACTTTATGCCCTCCTTGTTCTAGTTATATGGGAATGTTGCAAAATGTGGGGGAGAAGGAGTGGGACGAAGTGTGCAGCTTTCACAGTGCACCGCAGGCCCGCTCTCGCTACGCTGCCTCTCGTAGCGGTACATAAGTGTGCATGCGCCTGCGGCTTTGCGCACTAAGTACCGACGGATGCAGAGTGCCTGCTTATGCACTGTGAAAGCTGTACACTTCTGTATCCTTGATAAACGTTTTCGCAATTTCCCTCTGTTTGTCATGTGGAAATGTTTTGGAATTGAGGTGGATTTGGGAAATCCACCCAATTCTGCTTACGGGATTTATTATAGCATTGTGGTTATGTCATGTCCAATAAAAGAGAGCTAATTTCTCAGCTCTCTTTTATTGTGGATGTTACAGTTCACTTCGTTCACGTAACATATCTTATTATATAGTTGTTAGTTTAAATATTTATAGTGCTGTTTTCTAAACTTTTGTTAAACTCTTGGCCGGCATAGATTTTTACCATGATACCGAAATCTATTTTCGTTTAGAGCGCAGGCTTCTAATATAGTGGCTTAACTGCTATGTCAGGCGATGGTTGATGCGATAAGGGTCATTTTACCCTGCAGGTCTACTTGTCCATAGCCGTTTGGCAGGATGAAGTGGTCGCCTTTCTTGATCATCTGGCCGTTGATGAGGCCGTCGCCGTCGATGACGCTCATGATGAGGAATGGGTAATCCTGATTGATCGTGAGTGGTGCAGCTACGTCAATTTTCCATACTTTATAGTAGTCGCAGGCGATCAGAAGCTTCATTGGGGTATCCATGGCTTCTATCTTCTCAGCGGAGAGGATGCTGTCTTCTATAGACTTGGCAGGAACTGTGATAACATCAATGCTCTTGTCTACATGAAGTTCTCTTGGTTTGCCGTTGGAAAGTCTGTCATAATCATAGACACGATAGGTAACATCTGAGTTCTGTTGTGTCTCCAGAATCTGGATGCCGCCCTTAATTGCATGGACTGTACCAGGGTCTATCTGGATGAAGTCGCCTTTCTTAACGGGTACTTGTCTGATGAACTCATTCCATCTGCCTTCACGGATCATGGAGTTTAATTCTTCTTTAGTCTTGGCATTGTGTCCGATGACCAAGGTAGCTCCTTTAGGTGCATCAAGAATATACCAGCACTCTGTCTTGCCAAGAGAGCCGTTTTCATTCTTAGCTGCATATACGTTATCAGGATGTACCTGAATACTTAAATCAGCCTTGGCATCAATGATCTTGATAAGGAGTGGAAATCTGTCGTTATCCACGTTTCCGAATAATTCCGGCTCTTCTGTCCACAACTGGCTGAGGGTTTTGCCTGCATAAGTGCCTTCTTTGATGGTACAGTCTCCGCTTGGATGTGCACAGACTGCCCAGCACTCACCGGTATTATCCCCTGGAATATCATAATGCCATTCTGTTCCTAATTTGTCGCCGCCCCATATCATCTGCTTAAATACCGGGTTCATATAGATAATTTCTTTCTTATTCATATTAATACTTAGATTCCTTCCGTTAGTTTCCATGACCTGCTGATACCAGTATGCAGAATCCTTTGCAATCCTTTTCTGTGTCGGATAATCTACATATACCAGCCCGAAACGTTCACTGTATCCCTTATCCCATTCAAAATTGTCCAGGAAAGTCCACAGGAAATATCCTCTGACATCAGCCCCTTCATCCACTGCTTTCTGCAGGCAGGATATATATTTATCAAGAAAATCAATTCTATTGCTGTCGTGCACCCTGCCATCTGCTGCTATCTGATCGTGGCATGCCATGCCATTCTCTGTAATATACATAGGCAGATGATATCTTTCATATAAGAAGCGCACGCCCCAGTAGAGACACTCTGGTGTTACAGGCCAGTTTGTTGCTGTTTTCGGGAAGCCCTCTGTACGGTCTACATATTCAGGTTTGCCATCTTTTCCAGCGCGAATCCAGTAGCCATTGTAGATATTCTGTCCCATAAAGTCCAAGGGCTGATGGATCAGTTCCATATCTTCCTTCGTAATTACCGGCAGATATTCCTTGAACTTCTCCAGTCCTTCCTTTGGATATTCCCCTAAAAAGACAGGGTCATTGAACCATGCCACATTCCAGGTCCAGTTATCAAGCGGCTGGTCAAAGCCAAAATAAATACTTCTTGCAGCTTCAATATCTTCCGGGCTGTCTGTGTATGGATAGGCAACACCACAGGTAGGCGCATATCCGACTTTAATCGGCTGTTTTGCATATTTACGCAGCATCTGAACTGCTCTTCCGTGTGCACGTAATGCATTGTGGGCAATCTGGAATACATCTTTTACCGATAATTTCAGTCCGGGTGCATGGATACCGCTCAGATGACCGATTCCTACGAAGCACTCCGGCTCATTTAATGTAATAAAGTACTCTGCAAGGTCTGAGAAATTCTCTGCAACAACCTTCGCATATTCGCCGAACCACTCAATTACTTCCTCATTGAGCCATCCGCCTCTATCCTGCAAGGCCTGTGGGAACTCCCAATGATACATGGTCACATAAGGCTCTATGCCATTTTTCTTCATTTCCTTTATCATGTCACGATACAGGGCGATTGCCTTTTCATTAACCCGTCCGGTTCCTTCCGGCAGAATCCTTGCCCAATTCAGAGAGAAACGGTACGCTTTCACTCCTAACAGACGCATCATGGCAAAATCCTCTTTATAACGATGCATATGATCACACGCTACATCTGCATTCTGGCCATCATAAATCCTGCCCTGTTCAGCAAAAGTATCCCATATGTTCTTACCTCTGCCATCTTCCGGATCTGTACCTTCTATCTGATATGCACTGCTGGCAACGCCCCATACAAAATTCTCTGGAAACATATCCTTACCTCCTATTTTAATAATGTTCTGATATATGCACTCAATGCCTTGGCGGCTTTCTGATGACTTGGGTAACCAGGGTGTTGTCTGGAGCCGAAGCTGTCAGCATCCGTATCCGGGAGCTGCAGATAGCTTACCTTTCCATCCTGCGTCTCATCCACATATTCATAGACTGCCTGACAGATAGGCTTCTCAAAGTGAATGCCCAGCATGCCATAGCACCAGATGATCTGCGCATTCGGATTACACTCTCTTAATGTATACAGGAAATCCTTAACGCCTTTTCTGAAAAAGGCAATATCTTCCTCATTATAGGAGCCATCCGGATTCTTATGCATCTTGTGCCGCTTTCCTGTCTCGTCATCTACCCATTCGGGCTGATCAAAAGCACTTGCATCGTTCGTTCCCAGATTCACCACTATGACATCCGGCTGCCAGCTGGAAAAATCAAAATTCTCATTACCACCAAGCTCCTCATTCATATCACTCTTCATCAGACCACATATCTGTCTGTAGTACTTTGGAAGTGCGCCATTGGGATTGTTATCCCAGGTATTACATACACCCCAGCCGCTCTGGGAAAAGACACGGTACTCTGCATCCAGTTCCTTTGCAGTCAGATAGGCATAATCACGCAAAGAAGAGAAGAACATGGGTATCCAGTCCTCCTCTTGTCTTGCGCCAAAGGTTCCTTCTCCGGAGGTAATGCTGTCACCGATAAATTCAAGCTTACACGCCTTATCCGCTACAGGATAAAAAACGCCATCATGACGCAATGCATGAATATGGATGTAGGATTTGGGATCTGCACTCATTGCCTGCAGATCCTTATAAAATCTTACATTCTTCACATTATCAGGATTCATTCCTCTGAAAAGGGGAATCCAGTACCGGCCGGCAGTCAGCATCTGTCTGCCTATCCAGTCACCATTTATGGTATAACTGAACCAAGGCTCGTAAGTGTCATAGGTAACTTCTACCTCTACCCACAGTTCAGAACCTGATACATTACATTCAAACCCACTGGCGGTCCAGAATAACGTCAACGGATCACGTCTGTTTGTCGTCCTGCCATGCACTTTCAGCTCTTTGATGTCTTTTACTGCCGTCTCCATATGTACTTTCCTCCATATATGGTTTTTCACACTATCTTCTGCCAATCTCCTTATCGGATTCGGACAGCTTGCTGTTATTCTTGATATATTCTACAATACCATCAATTTCTGTAAATGCAAGCCCTACATAGCTGTCAGCAGCACCATAATAGATTGCAATTCTTCCTGTCTCGGCATCATGGATAGTTGCGCAAGGGAAGCATACATTAGGCACAAAGCCTCTCTCCTCGTACCATTCTTCCGGTGTCAGAAGGAAAGTTTCACATCTGTATTTTACAATGGAAGGATTATCAATATCCAGAATTGCTCCGCCAATACTGTATACATAACCATTACATGTTCCACTTACACCGTGATAGAACAGTAACCAGCCTTCACTTGTTTCAATAGGAGCAGCGCCACCGCCGATTTTAAGTGACTGCCACCATTCATTCCCTTTACCCATAACATGTCTGTGCCTGCCCCAGAATGTCATGTCAGGGCTTTCGCTTACGAAGATATCACCAAATGGTGTATGTCCACTGTCTGAAGGACGGCTCAGCATTACGAAGTTACCGTTAATCTTTCTTGGGAAAAGAACGGCATTTCTATTGAAAGGCAGGAACGGATTCTCAATTCTTGTAAATGTCTTGAAATCTGTAGTCTTAGCCATACCGATTGCTGCTCCATAGAAATCACCACACCAGATAATATAGTAGGTATCTTCTACTTTTACCAGACGGGGATCATACGCATATACCGGCATAAATGGCTTGCCGTCCTCATCCACGAAATTAATCTTGTTTTCATCAAAATTCCAGTGAATTGCATCTTTGCTGTGTCCCATGTAAATGTAAGGGATTCCGTTGGTCTGCTCACCGCGGAATACACCGATGAATTCATCACCATAAGGGATTACGGCACTGTTAAAGATTCTTGCTACTCCTTTTAAAGGGTTTCTTCCGATGATCGGGTTTTCTTTATATCTCCAGATGGGTGCTCCTGTGAATTCGCCTTCCGGTCTTTCCTGCCATGGCATATTCTTAACTGCAGGTGCGTTATATATTTTTACTTTGCTCATGATATTTTCCTTTCTACTTATAGATATTGTTTAAGGCTGGGGAATTATGCTGGCTTATGCAATGCATAAAGCGGCATAATTCGACGGTGCCTAATGAATTTTTAATTAAGGTGAAGCGATGACTGATACCAGATAAAATGGTACTTTGTCATTTTCATGAGTCTCAACCAGTTCAATTCTGACAGTATGTTTCCCATAAGGTAAATGCTCCGCCAATGTATCCAGATGAAGGCTGTCACCCCAGGTCTCCTCGAAATTGCCATCAAGGAGCATGGCGTGTTCCTCGTCTCCATCTACAATGGCTTTTGCAATCGGGGTAGGCTGTACCACTGATTTTCGATACTGTACAGCCAGGCAGCTTCCCTCTACTTCAAAAGTGATGTTTGCTCCTTTTTCAGATGCTGTCCAGCCTTTGCGGAATATCTCACGGATATCATTCTGTGGGGTATCATCTCTGACGAAACCATCTGTGACAGGGTCATAATTGTTGTTCTGCCAGCGTGTAGAATGTTCATATGCATTCTGTGTTATAGGCGCCGGCATGTCATTGTCCTGCTCTCTCTCGTGTTCCAAGTTGGCGTATACCAACTCCAGAAAATGAATTATGACATCTGCCATCATCTGATGTCCCAGATCATTTGGATGCAGGTCATCCTGCGTAATCTCACGATTGGTTATTGAACCATCAGCCACTTTGGCATAAATGGTAGGTTTCATGCTTACACATGGAATCTGATATACTTCTCCAATATGGTTGTGCTGCGCCTGGGCGTTGCAGCCATCATCATAACGTACACTGTTCACAATCAGGAGCGCAGGTTTGCCCTCATCTGAATAGAGATGTCTGATCAAGCCCTCATAAGTCTCCAGAAAATGTGCATTATCATCATCATTGACACTGAATTCCACAACAGAGAAATCAATATGATGGGATAGCAGATCACTATCTGCTCTCGCCACGCCAAACTGCGAAGTCGTACCACCGATTCCTGCATTTACATAAGTGACACTCGTGTCAGGAAATTGTTTCTTCCACCACTCATATACCAGATATGCATAACAGGTCTCCGGTGTTGAGGACAGGCAGCCCTGTGTAATAGAGCCTCCCAGGAAGCCTACCGTAATAGGCTCTCCGCTCTTTGCCTTTCTCATAACTTTTTTAATTCGATACCAGTTTCCACAATTAACGATACCCAGATGATTATCAATCAGTTTGTCAGCCATCGCTCCAGCTCTCCTGTTCTCATTATTTGTTTAAAAATTCTAAGTTTTTACGAATAAAATCACATCTCTGCTCTACGCACTTAACACTGCGGAGCGGATCCGTTGGTGTATTGAATACATAATCCATCAGCTTGTCAATTGTAGTAGTTGCTACATGAAGTCTTGTATCGCTGGATGCATAGTAGATATATACATCTCCGTTGTCTCTTGCGATTGCACCATTGGTAAATACTACATTGGATACATCTCCGACTCTCTCTTCACCAAGAGGGGCAATCAGGAATCCACCTGGTTCAGCAATTACTTTGGTAGGATCTTCAAGGCTTGTGGCAAATGCATATACAACATAACGAAGCCCTGCTGCTGTATTACGTACGCCGTGTGCAATATGAATCCAACCCTTAGGAGTCTTGATTGGAACTGCACCTGCACCGTTCTTGGCTTCTGTAATGGTGTGATACTTTCTCTTGCTTGTAATGATCTCTTCATCAATAACAGCATGTGTAATATCATCGCAAAGACCAAAACCGATTCCTCCGCCGCTTCCTGTATCAATGAAATCATCCATAGGTCTTGTATAGAAAGCGTATTTGCCATTGACAAATTCAGGATGCAGTACGACATTACGCTGCTGAGGGGAATTCAGAGTTTTAAGATTATCCAGTCTCTCCCACTTCTTTAAGTCTTTGGTTCTGACGATACCTGCCGCTGCAACCGCTGCGGAAAGGTCATTCACACTGTTATCCTTGCTTTCTGAGCAAAATACGCCATAAATATAACCATCTTCATGTTTTGTAAGACGCATATCATATACATTCGTCTCTTCTGGGCATACATCATCTAACAGTATTGGATAATCCCAGAAACGGAACCCATCAATACCGTTATCACTCTCTGCTACCGCAAAGAAAGACTTTCTGTCATTGCCTTCTACACGGGCTACCAGATAGAATTTGCCGTTCAGTTCAATTGCACCTGAGTTAAATACGGCATTTACACCCAGTCTTTCCATAAAATATGGATTGGTCTTTGGATTCAGATCAAATTTCCAGAAAGGTGGAATATGATCTCTTGTAAGAACCGGATATTTGTAGCGGTCATAGATACCGTTATAAAAATCTGTTTTTTCATTCTTACGTGTTACGACTGCTTCGTAACGCTCCATGATTTCCTTATATTTCTCTTGAAACATCAACATTTCCTCCATTTTATCTTGCTCCCTGCAGACGTTTGATTACTTCAAAACACATTCTGCCGTTATGATAAGGACATTTCCACGGCTCTACGATAGGTCTGTCTGTGTATGGTCTGCCATCTTCATTGACAAGCCAGTACCATTCTCTTCCGGCTTCATAACCATCTCTGTGGTCAATTACATATTTCTTAATGAACTCCCATTCTGCATCCGCAGCCTTGAGATATTTCTGACCTTCAATCGTACTCTTACCACACTTGGAAGCTGCATTTAAGAAACCTACTACTGTCTCTGCCTGCACCCACCATACGCGATTGGTATCTACAACACCCTTATCACATTCATTTGCCATGGAATGACCATCAAATGCTACCTCATAGACCTGTCTTGCCAGATCAAGCGTAATCGGTGTCATCTTATCAGCGTATGCCTTTTCTCCAATGACTTCTACGCTTCTGTCAACCAGCCAGGCTGTCTCAATATCGTGTCCATAGGAATGCAGGTCAATAATGCTGTTCCATTTATCATCAAAGAAAACTTCCTGTCTGTGGAGCTTTGGATTATAAATCTTATCGGCAAGCAAATCCATCATCCACATCAGATGCTCTTTTACTTCCTGCTTATGATCGACACGATAGAGCTCTGTGTATGCTTCAAATACATGAAGCAGTGTATTCATGGTCTTCATTGCCATAACACCATTTTCTGAAAGCTTATCATTATCAATCTCATGAAAAGTCTCATCAAAAGCTTCTTTATATCCCAGCTCATCACGCATCTTATTCTCAATCAGACCATAAAGCTGATAAGCCATATCCAGAGCTTCCTTATCTCCGCTTGATTCATAATAAGAAGAAAGTGCATAGATGGAAAAAGCCTGATTATAGGTATGCTTGATTGTTTCTTCCGGTGTTCCATCATATTTTACGGACCAGAACACGCCGCCATTTTCCTTATCCCAGCAATGATTTTTTAAAAATTCAAAGCCGTGGCGAGCTTCGTCTAACAGGCTCTCATCTTTTAATAAAGTATAGGCATTGGCAAAGAACCATGTGATACGGCTGTTAAGAATACAGCCTTTTACTGCCCTCTTATCCAGCTTATGTTCATAGTCCATCCATCCGTAATAACCACCGTTTTCATCATCCCTTAAATGTTTCCAGAAAGGGATGATATCATGTGTCAGATGTTCTTTGATCTCTTCTACTCTCATTTCTCTCCCACCTCTTTAGATTAACCCTTTACAGCACCTGCAGTTAATCCGCTGTAGATCTGCTTCTGGAATACAAGGAATACGACCAGAGCCGGAATCAGGCTGATGATAACACCTGCACAGATCAGGTTGTACTTGCTTCCCAGAGGTCCTACGAAGGTATACAGGGAAATGGCGATTGTCTTTAACTTGGGATCACTTAAATAAAGGCTGGCATTATAGTATTCATTATAAGTACCTACACCCTTTAAGATCATAACTGTTACGATGGCCGGTTTCAGCAGAGGGAACAGAATCTTAAAGAAGATCGTGAAGTAGGAAGCTCCATCCATATATGCTGACTCATCCAGTGAAGTCGGGATATTCTCGAAGAACTGAATGAAAATGTAAATGGAGATTACGTCAGTACCCATGGAAAGAATAATGTAACCATATAAGTGGTTGATAAATCCAATCTGATACATTAACTGGTAAGTAGCAACCTGCATTGCGATACCGGGAAGTAATGTAGCAAACAGAAAAAGGCTTCTGATCAGTCCATTTCCGGGGAATGTAAATCTATTCAGTACATACGCTAACATGGAACCTACCATAACGGAACCAAATACAACAAATACCAGTACGATGAAGGAATTTATAAATGCCCTTCCCATGTTTGCCTTATTAAATGCCTGGATAAAATTATCAAAATTCAACCAGCTCTCCGGTAATGTCATAACATTTGTATTCTGATATTCTGTTTCTGTCTTAAATGCTGTAATAACACAGGATACTACCGGAAGCAGTGCTACAAAGGAGAAGAATATTAATGAGAAATATTCGATAAATATCCATAAATAATGTTTGATTTTCTGGCTGACTGTCATGCTTTTGCCGCCTCCTTTGCTCTGATACGTGCAAGCTTCTTTTCTCTTCTGGCACCTGCATTCTTATCTTCATCTGCTGCATCCTTGAATACATATTTGAAGAAGAGATTCTGCAGTAATGTCACGATCATGATAATAATCAATAATACAATAGCCATAGCAGATGCAAGACCAACCTTCTGGCTTGTATGTGCAATTTCATGCATCTTTACAAAGTATGTAGCAGTTCCGTTTGCACCACCGGACATAACAACGTATGGAGGCTCGAATGCACTTAAAGAGCCTGAAATTGACATGATAAGGTTTAACATAACGATTGTCTTGATACTCGGCAGCATAATGTATTTGAACTGCTGCCATTTATTTGCACCGTCTAACATGGCTGCTTCATATAACTCAGAATCAACTGACATCATAGCTCCTACGAAAAGAACCATGTTCTGTCCGAAATATTTCCACACACTGGTCGCAACCAGGGAGAAATTGTTGATACTGGTATCCTTGAGCCAGTACGGAAGATTTTCCTGATTAAAGCCTATCCAGCCAAGCACCGTATCCAATACGAAACCTCTGGTATAGAAGAATTTGAATATGAAACCAATTGCAATACCATTGATCAAAAACGGGAAGAACATACATCCTTTAAAGAAATCTCCTCCCTTTACCTTAAAGCTTAAAATTGTTGCCAGATATAATGCCAGAGCAAGCTGAACGACAGCGCCACCCATATAATATAAGGACAACCACAATGACCTGAAACAGTCATCTCTTGTAAATACTTCTTTGTAGTTTTTTAATCCTACGAAGGTTCTTGTTCCTACATACTTCATTTTATAGAAGCTGAATTTGAACATTTCTGCGAACGGATAATAGGTAAATAAAAGCAATAAAGTTACCGGAACAATCATGAAAAGCACAATAATGATAGCCTGCTGCCCTTTTCTGCTTCTCAGCCACTTGTGTAGATTAAATGGTTTTTTCGTCTGGGATGATGCCATAGCGCAACCTCCTCCTTTTCTCTCCTCAAAAACATGAACGTAACGCAAAGTTACTTAGAAAATAAGCCGGGAGTACATACCCCCGGCTCATAGTTCAGGGGAATTTATATACAAAGGCCTTCCCCTTTGTTGCCTTTATAACTTAGTAGTTTACTTCGATTCCAAGAGAATCCTGAGCATCGTTCCACTTTTCTGTCCAATCAGCCATGATGTCATCAAAGGAACCGCCGTTAGCTGCTTCTTCTACGATCTTCTGAACCTTTAAGTCGCCGCCTGCGTTGAAGTTCAACTCAGATTCTGCGTTCATTTCGTTCATCAGGTCTTCTTCTCCTTCTAATGCTGTTGCATTAGTTACAACTTCTACACCGTCAAATACGAAGGATGTAGGTGCTGTCTTTGAGATAGGATATCCACCCTCTAATTCGCACCAGCCGGATTCTTCAACCATCCACTTGATGAATACCATAGCTGCTGTCTTGTTCTCATCAGAAGCATGTACGTTGATACCGTAGCAGTAGTCAGGACCTGCTGTTGTATACTGCTTGCCATCAACTGTGATAGGGAATGGCATATATCCGATATCATCAGGATGGTCGCCGGCTGCCTTCATCTGAGCGATTGCCCATGAGCCAAGTACCATAGTACCGATCTCACCGTTGTTTACCATAGGCTTGCAGCCTTCCCAGTCTGTTGTAGAGTAGTCATCCTCTGTTAAGCCGTTAGCAACTGCATCATAGAGAATCTTGTATAATGCGTAAGCACCTGTTCCATCACCGTTATCCTTGAAAGGCTCTGCGGTATGAACGAATTTCTGATTTAACCATGTATCATCACCTGTTGTGATAGCACCAAGGAAAGCATCCCACTGGCCACCCATTGTCCAGCCTGCTGCATAGTTTGTATACAGAGGAATTGCATCTGTATTATCCTTGATCAACTGTAAGTCTGCAATGAATTCATCTGGAGTCTTAGGGAGTTCTGTGATACCAGCCTTCTCAAATACTGCCTTATTGTACAGGATGCCCTGTGCATTTCCCATGTAACCTACGCCATAGCAAAGGCCATCAGCTTTCCACTGATCTGCGAAATTAACAAGCTCAGACATCTCGTCTACAGTTCCGAAAGGATAGAAATATGTTGACAGATCCTTTGCATCTACAGAAGGGATGAACATGATGTCGCCCCAGTCTTCTGTAGGAAGACGAAGAAGAGCTGTCTCTGCATAGTCTGTGATACCTTCTGTTGTTACTGTGATGTTAGGATATACCTTGTTGAATTCCTCAACCAGCTTAGCCATTGTACCGTCTTCTTCACGGTCTGTCTTATGATGCATGAAGCTGATGGAAGCTGTCAGGTCTGTATAGTCCTCACCTAATTTAATAGATGCATATGTAGGAACAGCTGCTTCCTCTGTGTCAGCTGCTGCTTCTGCTGTTGTAGAAGCTGCTGCATCTGTTGCTGTGTCTGTTGTTGCTGCTGGTGCTTCTGTGTTGGTTGAATTGCTGCTGCCGCATGCTGCTAAAGACATAGTCATTACGGCTGCCATACCCAATGCTGTTAATTTTCTTAACTTCATTTTTGTTTCCTCCCTTTAGAATTTTTAATTCATTTTTAAGTTACTTGTTTAACTTGTTTTTAGCTTACTACTTAATTTACTTTAAGTCAACAGTATTTCATGTCCGCATCTACACTTTTTCCTATTTTCACAACTTAAATGATTAATTTTTGTACACTTTAACAAATGCTATTTTGGGGTCTGTTTTTACCTATACTAACTAACGATAAATATATTCTATAAATTCTTTTTATATATACATATCTCCATTTACATAAGTTCCTATTTTTTAGCTTTTTTAGTTTTTTATATTACTTTTTCATTTTTTTAACTAAAAAAATACCTCCTGCTTACTTAAAAGTCAGGAGGTATTCCTCATCTTCTATTTATCCAGTTTTTTCGCAGTTTCTCTCACGACCAGTTTACCCGGTACAATGTGCAGATTCTCTGTATAAGTGGTATTCTCTATCTTCCGGATAAGACATTGCAATGCGATCTTGGACATCTCACCCATATCTACGGCATATGTCGTAATTCTGGAATCACCAAATTCCGGATACAGATAATCATCATATCCCACTACCGACACATCCTCCGGCACACGGTATCCATTCTCTTCCAAAGCCTTAATCAGGGCATAGGCACTGACATCATTATTGCACACAAATGCTGTGGGCATTTCCTTAGGCAGGACAAATTTATGTTCCAGACCTATGATACCGTTCTCTTCGTCTCGATCCTTCACAATCCAGTCTTCACGAACAGGAACATGATGTTCCATAAGAGCCTTACAATATCCAAAATATCTGTCCGTGATGCTTTCCGTATACATAAGCGTACCGACATATGCTATCCTGGTATGACCAAGACCAAACAGATAATTTGTCATTGTGTAAGCACCGTTAAAGCTTGCAGATATGACCGAATCTATGACTTCTTCATTGTCATCGTAAAAATCCATAAACACCATTGGGAATTTCTTATAACGATACAGCATCTTCAAATATTCCTGTCTGGGTCTGCCTATAATGATAACACCATCTACTCTTTCTTCCTCCAGAAGCTTAGGCGGCTCCAGAGTCTGCTCTGCATGCGTGTTAATGACTTCAAGCATTGTAAAGCAGTTCTTCTTTACCGCTCTCGTTGCAAGCTCCTGATACATTTTCCAGTAAAATGATGCAAATTTAGCAAAATAACTCTCCAGACTGATAACTCCTATTGTATAGGAGTTATTCTTATTCTTCTGGTTAGAATGAATTGGCACATATCCCATCTCATCTGCCAGATCTTTGATTTTTTCACGTAGTTCTTCGCTGACGCCTTTCTGTCCGGACAAAGCTTTTGACACTGTTACAACACTGACATTCAGCTTTTCTGCAATATCTGCCAGCTTTACTGCTTTGACCATTTCTTTCCCTCCCATCTGGGTTTATTCTTTTTTAGCTTATTTTTAATATAATTTAATCTAACAGATTTGTCAACCTTATTTAACGTCACTTTCTACAGCTGTAAAATGCAGCAGTTTTGCCTGGAAATCTCCCCATGGATTAGGAATCTGTATACCGGCATACATCAAAGCTTCTCCCGAATAGCAGATGTCTTCTCCCTCCAGCTTGTAGACTACATCCTTTTTAAGTCCTTTTAACTTAATGTTTCTGGACTTGAAATTAGCACGATTCAGAACCTGCACAAATGTAACCAATGCCTCCTTCTGATCCTGGCTTACAACTTCCCAGCAGTCATACTTGTGATTCTGGGAGTAAGAAGAGATACGGTAATATTCCCCTTCTCTTACCAGATCATTGTATTTATGGTACATGGCAACCTGTCCGGGGATCATGTCTCTCTCTTCCTGTGCAATCTTCGTAACATCCAGCTCATAACCAAATGTTCCTGCCAGTGCTACAATCCCTCTCGTCTCAAAGGGTGTCACTCTGCCAACTGTGTGGTTTGGACAGTCAGATACATGTGCACCCATGGTAGATAACGGATAAATCAGCGAAGTCCCTTCCTGAATCTCCAGTCTCTCTATGGCATCTGTATCGTCTGAGCACCAGATCTGCGGGCCAAAATACAGCATACCAGGATCAAAACGCGCTCCACCGCCAGAACAGTTCTCCAGTAAAAGGTGTGGAAATTCCTTCGTCAGTCGATCCTGTAATGCATACACAGCCAATACATATCTGTGATACAGTTCACCCTGTCTGTCAGCCGGAAGCTCTATACTTCCCAGATCTGTCAGCTGGCGGTTCATATCCCATTTTACATACTCAATATTGGCACTGCGCAGTATCTTAGCCACACATTCATATACGTAATCTACCACTTCCTGTCTGGACAGATCCAGTACATACTGCTGTCTGGATTCTGTTGCAACTCTGCCCGGGATTGCAATTGCCCAGTCAGGATGGGCGCGATACAGATCAGAATCAGGAGATATCATCTCCGGCTCAAACCATATACCAAACTTCATGCCAAGCTTATTTACTTCATCTACCAGATATTTTAATCCACCCGGTAATTTCTCTTCATTAACCTGCCAGTCTCCCAACGCACAGTTATCACTGCTTCTTGCTCCAAACCAGCCATCATCCATGACCAGCATTTCGATACCAAGCCCGGAAGCCTCTTTTGCAATACTAAGAAGCTTCTCTGTTGTAAAATTAAAGTAAGTAGCTTCCCAGTTATTGATCAGAATCGGACGTTTCTTATCCTTGTATTCACCACGAATCAGATGTCTCTTATACAGATGGTGGAATGCAGTCGTCATGCCATCCAGTCCCTGTGAGGAATATACCATAACAACCTCCGGTGCCTGGAAAGACTCTCCCTGCTCCAGCTTCCAGCAGAAATTCTCAGGATGGATTCCCATGGACATACGGATACTGTCAAACTGTGACACCTCAGCCTGCGCCTGGAAATTACCGGAATAGACAAAATTCATCGCATATACTTCCCCCATCTCCTGTGTTGTATTCGGACTTACCAGTGCCAGGAATGGATGATCCTGATGACTGGATTCTCCTCTGAATGAGCTGACCTTCTGAATACCATATCCTACTTTCTTTCTCTGAATGTGGCGTTCTCTTGCCCAGCTTCCATGAAGACTGATCATCTCATAATCCTGATTATCCATATCCAGACATGCAGATAATACCTTGGTGAGATAGAAGGCTTGCGTACCTTCATTTATAATCTTAACGCTTCTGGTAATGACATCTGTGTCACAAAATGCCGTATAATATAACAGAACTTTCATACCAATGTGATTGTCTACGCAAGTAAGTTCCAGTGTTGTAGCTGTTTCTTTGTCTGCAAAGGTAGCAGGAAGTCCTTCCAGCTGTGGTTTGCCCTCCAGAATTCTATGGGAAACATAGGACAGGTTACATCCCGAATAGCCCCCAATAGTACGGATGGACAGGCAGCTTTCTCTGTAATCCCCCAGTCCTGCTGTGGGATATTCAAATGGGAAGCAGTCATAGAAGGAGCAGCGCTCTCTGTTATTGCGGCTTGGCACAAATGGGGCTTCCTGGGTACGCATACGGTAAGCAATGTCATGTCCTTGCAGTCTTTTGCCGTAGTAGATGTGTCCGATGAAGTTCTCTTCATCTACGATGCCGAGTAAATAGCTGGTGTTTGGGGTGTCTAACTTAAAAATTCTTTCTTTCTCAAAATATGTAACGTTCATGAGGATTCCTTTCTGATGGATTCAAGTGATAGGTTGAGGTTCGAGTGACGAATTGTGCCGCTTTTACAATGCAACACAGGCACGCTCTCGCTGCGTTTTTCAAGTGCCTGTTTATGCATTTGTAAAAGCGGTACAATTCTGTATAGTTACCCTAAGTATGTTATTTAGTAGGTATCACGCAGGGAACGGATGCGCAGGCGGTTTTTGACGTCTGTGGCATCGGTAAAACTTCCGTTGATAACATCTTTTGTCTCAAAGCTAATGACATGTGGCTTGTCGTCTGTTAGGTTGATGATATTGTCGGACAGGATTACATCGGCATCGGTGAAATCTACTTCGACAAATGGGGTATACACATTGCTTTGCAAGGCGATGGTATAAGTGTTTGCATTGCCCACTACTTCTGCATGTATGCTGGATTGTGGCAGTTCTACGTGTTTGTATGGCACAAGGGTATCGCTTTCGATCTGTACTCTGCCATCTTCATAGGTGAAGACTACTTCCACGAAAACGTCTTTCTTATCGTAATAGTGATGTGTATCATCTTCTACGCGTTTAGCTGATGGCGTGGTCAGGATTCGTGGCTGTCTCTGTACATAGCTGCTATAGTCTTCTTCCAGAGCTTTACTTACGCCAAAGGCTGGCACAACTACATGCTGTGTAGCAGTCGTTATGACTTTGAAATCGAAGGTCTTCAGAGTCATAGTCACAGTTACACCTGCTGGCTGTGCAGTCTCATTCTGCACATGGGCTGCTACTGCACTGAAATGTTCTCCACCGTTGCGCTCGGCAGTATCTGTGTCAGCAATTCTGACAATACTTCCAGCTACTGGTTCATAGAATCTGCATGCCATGTAATGAAGCGCTTTCCATCTGCCGTAATAATCAATACTGGACCAGGATGCCACGGGCCAGTTATCATTGATCTGCCAGTACAAAGTTCCCATGCATCTGCCGCGGTTGCGTCTCCAGTGCTCTACACCTGATTTGATTGCTACCGCCTGAAGCACCTGTGTTACGTATAACAGGCTTTCAAAATCCTTAGGATAACGGAAGTTCTCTGCCAGATAGTACAGCATTTTGCCATTGGCAGCATCATTCTTCTGGTGGCTTTCCATAACCGGTGAGAAGATATTCCTATCCTGTGGTTCTGTATAGGAATATACTGTCTTCTCTGATGGAAAAGACTGGAACCCAAACTCCGAGCAGAATCGGAAGAAATACTTCTGATAATCAGAAAATGGCTTCTGCCCATGCCATACTTCCCAGTAATGGGTATCTCCACGGTTCTCAGCTCCCGGTTCATCAAAGCATCCACCTGATGAAGGAGAAGAAGGCCAGAAAAAGGTCTGGTCGTCTGCCTTTTTCAGTACCTTGGGCAGGATATATTCGAATTGTTTAATATAATCAGCACGTAAATACTGGCTCTGGGTCTGATAATTGCCCCAGTATGCCCATGCAGATTCGATTTCATTGTTGCCGCACCATAATCCCAGACTTGCATGATGACGCAGCCGCTTTGCATTATCTGCTGTCTCTGCCGCAATGCTGTCCTCAAATTCCTGTGTTACATCATATACATTGCAGGCATACATCAGATCCTGCCATACAATAATGCCGTACTCATCACACAAATCATAGAACTCATCTGACGGATAATAACCGCCACCCCATACTCTCAGACAATTATAATGGGCTTTTACAGAGCTGCGTACCAGATATTCCATCCTCTCTCTGGTGATTCTGTTGTATACACAATCCTCCGGAATATAATCCGCCCCCATGGCAAAGAATTTTACCCCATTGATCATGAATGCGAACTCCTCGCCCCATTGATCCTTATCTCTGCTCACGGTAAAAGTCCGAAGTCCAATACGGTCTGTGCTTGTCTGTGCTTCTTCTCCCTGGGTAAGCAGTCTGGTCTCTACTGTATACAGCGGATGTTCACCCAGTCCATTTACCCACCACAACTGCGGATTCTCTATGTTTATTTCTGACACATATGTCACATTATCTTTTGTTGTCATGATATGTTTGTCCAGAAGATGTCCCTGCGGATCATACACGCACACTTCCATGGAGGTCTTTTCATAGATAGTTTCTTCATAAGAAGCTTCTTCTCTTGAATCTTTTCCTATAGAACGCTTTCCCATGGAGTCTGCACATTCAAGCACTGCTTCTACCTGTAATGTGACCTGGCCTTGCGCATGTTCCTGCTGATATTTCACTTCATCAATTCTGGCTGTGCAATAAGCCTGTATCTCAATATCACGGAAGATGCCCGCATCCGGTAACTGAGCGCCCCAGTCCCACCCAAACATGGAATGTGCCTTTCTGATATACTGATTACCTGCAATCGCTCCACTTGCCTCTATCGTAATCTTCTTATCTGCCGGTGCTGACGCTTCTCTCTCTTCTATATAGCGAAGTGTGGATTTAAAATAAAAGCGTATGGAATTGCTGCCCTCATGCAGATATTCCTTTACAGGGATTCTCCAGGTTCTGTGCATATTATCCATATAAATGACATGTGTGTCATTTATATATAAGTCAGCCAGTGTATCTATCCCATAGCAGACCAGTTGTATCACATCCTGATTCAACAGTTCCTGTGTCACTTCAAAACTGCGTTCAAATATATAATCCTGCCAGAATAGGTCTCTGGCTGTGTATTCATTCTGTCTGTAATAGGGGTCTTCTATCGCCCCTGCATCCAATAACGTGGACAATACGGAGCCGGGAATCCAAGCCTGATAGGAGTCCTCCAATCCATAGGCTTTCATATAGGTATCTTCTTCTTTGCACACCGGATGCATCGTCCACATTCCGTTCAATGTCTGTTTCTGCATGTACTTCACCACACCTTTCTTGCTCTAACCTAATAATGGGTAAGTCGCCAAGGTTACGAATGTATTATCCAAATCAGGATTCTTGATCCTGTCCACTACAGATTTCACCAGTCTTCTACCCAGCGCTTCTATTCTTACATCTACGGTCAGAATATCTTTTTTGAAAAAGTCTTCTTCTATCGTATGATCAAATCCTGTAATGATTGTTCTCTCAGCAAGTGCCGGATTCTTCCTCAACAATACAGTTGCCGTATACTTGGCAATATCATCATTCTCACAGATAATTGCATCCGGCATATATGACATCTGGTCAATTGCCTCTTCCACCATGCTGTACCCATAATACACATCATTGGAAGGATGCGTGAACAGCATTTTCTGATCCGGCTCGATTCCCTTCTTTCTACAGGCACTCATAAATCCAAGCAATCTTGCCTGTACAACTCTGGAACCTTCTGCAAATCCAATAAATGCAAAGCTTGTGCATTTCTTTACATCAATGCAGTATCCTGTCAGTCTGTTCATGGAATAGAAGCCTTCCAGATTGTATACATCACCAAGTGCAATATATTCCTGTGCGTCCACCGGCGTATTAAAGAAGGTCATGGGTAGTCCCGCCCTGGCAATGCCTTTTACAAATCGGATTGGAAAAATACACAGGAAAATGATACCCTGTACATCATCCTCTAACTGTTCCAACACTTCTTCTCCATCCAGATCATCTTCGTTCACAATATAGAGCTGCATACGATAGCCTTCCTGCTTGGCTCCATCGCTGATGCCTGCCAGTGTGGTATTCCAGAACAGGGACTGCCAACGGTTGAACAATACAAGTATTGTCCCTCCTCCGGTTTTTCTTTTCTGATGCATGACTTCTTCTACCAGTGCATCATCCAGCTTGGCATATCCCATCTGACAGGCTTTCTGTACGACTGCCTGTCTGGTTTCTGGAGATACATTGCCATTGCTTAATGCTTTGGCTACTGTATTTCTGCTCAATCCCATTTCTTTGGCTATGTCCTGAATCGTAACTCTCTTCACTGATCATCCTCCTCTTTAGAATGTGTATAGTATAGGGCAAGGGACGAATTGTGCTGCTTCCCCAAATGCAACGCAGGCACGCTCTCGCTACGTGAAAAACGTAGTGGTCACGTAAGGCGCTATTGGAAGCTTCGCTCCCATACCGCCTAAGTGCCAACGTTTTTCAAGTGCCGCTTATGCATTTGGGGAAGCTGTACAATTCTGTATCTTGCGATAATGTGATTTATGGTTACTTCATAAATTATCTACTTCTGTAATTTTGAGTATAATAAATGCACACCGGCGTGTCAATATGGTGTGCATTTATTTTGCATTTTATTTTTCATTTTCAACATGTAATGCACTGTTTATGCATTATGACTGTGTGTGCAGGAAGGAGAATGGATGGGATTTTCCGCTTCGCAGGAAGTTCATGAGGAGGTAGGCTGCACGCAGCGATACTTTTTCTTCTCTCAGGATGCGTGCGGCTTCCTTTTTGTCAACAAGGAGGACTTGTATTGTTTCGGTATCTTCCATATGAGCCTGGTTGATCTGACCTGTAGCATAACCAAATACGGCATTGCAGCTTTCATCCGTGAAGCCTGCTCCCATGAAGAAGGGGCGTCTGTAGGCTGCTTCTCCATCTTCGTATACGGTGAAGGTAAGTCCTGTCTCTTCCATCATCTCACGGATTGCTGCTTCTTCTGGCGTCTCTCCTTCATCAATCAATCCTGCAGGCAGTTCATAGAGATAATCATCCAGCGGGTAGCGGTATTGCCGGATCATCACGATCTTATCCTGGTCTTCCTTGAGAATCGGATAGATTACCACGCCTTCTGCCAGGCTGTCTTTGGTATAGATCTTCAGTTCTTTTTCTTTACGCCTTGATACGAAATAGTAATCAAACTTTCTTCCTGCATCTGTTAGTGCATCCAATTTGAAAAGGTTCAGAAATTTATTGTCTGACATTTTATGTATACCAGTATACTTTTTCACTAAATTATCCTCCATATATTTGACTTTTTTTACCAAAAGAATTAAGATATAATTATAAAATTGTAAAGAAAGGTGACAAAAACATGAAGCAGATACCCGTTACCGACTTACGTCCCGGTATGGTAACCGCTGAAGACATCCTCACCTATGACTTGAAAATGATTGTCCCAAAGGGTGTCGTACTGACAGAAAATATCATATCAAGACTGGAGTCCTATTCCGTCTATTATGTACATATTGAAGATACTGTTGTCAACGAGCTTAATACTCCTATGACCTTATCCAAAGTCCTGGATGCCGACGCCGTTCAGACCAACAAGGAAAAGATACGCAGCAGCCTTCAGTTCCAGCATTTTCAGCAGGATTTCAACAGATGTGCAGAACATTTCCGCGATAATCTGATGAAATCACTTTACCGCAATGAACCCTTCTACGTCAATGGTCTTTTGGAAGAGACTATTCAGATGATGCATCAGGAGGATTCTTATATCAATGTATTTGATATGCTTCTCAATATGCGAAACGTAGATGATTCTGTATACAATCACAGCCTGGATGTTGCATTAATCTGCAACATTTTATCAAAGTGGCTTCATTTCTCCGAGGCAGATCAGACTATGGCAACCGCCTGTGGTCTTTTCCACGATGTAGGTAAATTTCTTCTGCCAACCGGGGTCTTACGCAAGCCCGGTAAATTGACCAGGGATGAATTTGAAATTATTAAGACTCATACCATAGAGGGTTTTCATTTACTGAATAAATACGATAATATTCCACAGCATGTAAAGAATGCCGCGCTGATGCATCATGAGAAATGTGATGGCAGTGGTTATCCCTATGGATTAAAAGGTCCTGAAATTGACAAGTTTGCCAAAATCGTCACCATTGCAGATATATTTGATGCCATGACCAGTGAACGTGTTTACCGCCGCGCCATGTGTCCATTCTCAGTTATCAAAGCCTTTGAAGACGAAGGCATTCAGAAATATGAGATGAAATACATCCTGACTTTCCTTGAAAATGTTGCCAATTCTTATCTGAATCACCGTGTCACATTGACGAACGGTATGGAAGGCAACGTAATCTTTATTAATCAGGATAATTTTTCAAGACCTGTTATCCAGACCTCTGATAATCAGATCATTGATCTGCAGAAGCAATATTATCAGGACATTATGAACCTGTCTGCCCAGAAAAATGTAGCAATTGAAACAATCATATAAAGAATGCCCACAGAAAGTCGAAGCTTTCTGCATCTGACATTAGAAATACTTTTGTATAAGAAAAAGACGTGATACTCTACAAATATCACGTCTTTTCTATGTATTATTCAACTAAGGGAAAAAGAATCAGCACTAATTTATTTATTATAGTTAGCAGACTGGAAGTCAGGATAAGCAGATTCCAATGCATGTTCTGTAGGATCAAGACCTTCGATCTCTTCCTTTTCAGATACTCTAAGTCCTACTGTCTTCTTGATAACGAAGAATACAATTGTCATCATGACTGCTGTCCAGGCAAGAATTACGATAACAGCCAGAGCCTGAATACCAAGCTGACGGAAACCACCGCCATAGAAAAGACCCTTTGTAGTATTACCATCTTCTACTACACCGAAAAGACCTACTGCTAAAGTACCCCACAAGCCGTTGCAGAAATGAACTGCTACAGCACCAACAGGATCATCAATCTTTAATGTATTTTCAATGAAGTATACGCCTACACATACCAGAATACCTGCTACAATACCAATAATAGCTGCACCCGGGATATCTACGTTGTTACATCCGGCTGTAATGGCAACCAGACCTGCCAGAGAACCGTTTAAAGACATAGACACATCAGGGGCACCATTCTTGATCCAGGTAAAGATCATTGCTGTACATGTTGCAAAAGCAGGTGCGATTGTTGTTGTTGCAAAAATCTTACCAAGTGCATCACCATCTGCTGCTGCGGCACCGTTGAAACCATACCAGCCAAACCACAGAATAAATACACCAAGGGCTGCCACTATGATGTTATGTCCAAGAATAGGAACGGACTTGCCATTCTTGTCGTATTTACCAATACGGGGTCCTAACATAGCGGCACCAATCAGACCAGTGAAACCACCTACCATATGGATGACACAGGAACCTGCGAAATCAACGAATCCCATGTTAGTCAGCCATGCCTGACCGCCCCATACCCAGTGAGCCTCGATAGGGTATACGAATAAGCTGATTACAAAAGAATAAATACAGTAGGAAATGAATTTTGTACGCTCTGCCATGGCACCGGATACGATTGTAGCTGCTGTCGCACAGAATACCAGGTTGAACACGAAACCATACCAGTCAGTATTGTCGAAATCAAATACATTCAAGCCCCAGCCAACGAAGTTATTACCTACACCACATAACAGGTTATAACCAACCAGAATAAAAGCAACAGTACCAAGACAAAAGTCCATCAGGTTCTTCATAATAATGTTACCGGCATTCTTGGCTCTGGTAAAACCTGCCTCACACATTGCAAAACCTGCCTGCATAAAGAATACCAATGCCGCACCGATCAGGAACCATACACCGTGAGAACCAAAGATAATGCTGTTCACCGCATTAAGGGCATCTTCAGATGCTTCTGTTAATAAAAACATAACTTTCTCCTCCTTTATCTGTGTATTGCCATGATAAACATTCTTATCAATAGAAAAAGGAGATAATAACCGGCTGTCTGCAGCTGCTGCTACGCCTGTTGATTATCTCCTTTGATAATACACATAAATAAATTTTTTCATTTTTCAATTGTTTATGTAGAATCTGCGGATTGCTGCGCATTTATGAAATACAGCAATCGGGAAGAAACTACAGAGCCTCCTGTCCACGCTCGCCTGTACGGATTCTGACAGCGTCCTGAACATCATATACGAAGATCTTACCATCACCATAGTTACCGGTATTAATCTCTTTTACAATCTTATCGATCAAAGACTCTGCTACTTCATCAGATACAACCGTCTCAACCTTGATCTTCGGCAAAAGATTGACACGATATTCTGCACCACGGTATCTCTTAACAACACCCTTCTGATTACCGTAACCCATGATGTTTGCAATATTCAGACCATTTACGTTAGATTCTTCCAATATAGCCTTCAAATCTTCCAGCTTCTCAGGTCTGATGATAATCTCCAACTTCTTCATCCTGCTAACCTCCTCATATTTCTTATATCTGCCTACGAATAATTTTTCCGTTTATTCGTACAAAAAAAGCATTCGCGAATACATTGTATTCTCGAACGCCCTTGTTCTGTCTTTTATTATACACAGAATAGGAATGGTGTCAAATGTTTTTTTAGAATTTTTTCATGTTATTTTCAGCCAAGCCTATATTCTACAAAATCTTTCTCCACCTCTGCAAATGATTCACTAAGTTGAAATCCCAGTCTCTCACATAAATGCCTTGATGGCAAATTCTCCTTATGTACGATTGCTCTGAAAGCATCCTGTCCAAGCCACTCTCTGCCATACTCAAGAATGGTACTGCATGCCTCGTATGCATACCCATGATGTTGATACTCTGCTCCCAGCATAAATCCAAGCTCCAGCCCGTCATAGCCTTCCTTATATTCCAAGCCAGCCCTGCCAATCACCACGCCTGTGTCTTTTAACGTAATGATCCACATCCCATAGCCATAGAAACCATAAATGTTCTGGATATAATCTCTGGTATAACTAAGCTCCTGCTCCGGGTCTGAATACAGATTATCCATATATTTCGTAATAGAGTCATCCGAATACAATTCATACAGCCTTGGAACATCCTCCGGTATAATCTCCCTGATCAGCAGATGCTCCGTCTCCACAATATTCCAAGGTATCCCCTTAGTCCGCCTATAAATACGCTCCAGATATTCACCATCTATGTCCTCCAGAGACTCTACGCAATATACGCCACTGGGCAGACTGGCATCCCGGCTTCCAGAATCCAGTACAATACAACAAGGAATCTGCTGCGATACACAGTAAAAGGCTAATTGCGGGTCATCCGTGAGAACAACCGGGGCTCCACCTATCTCAGATATAGAAAGCATCTGAGAAACCAAAATGTGAAACTGTGCCATTGTATGCTGTAAATAATCTAGTTTCCCCTGATAATCGTCCTGTCCCAGCTCCTGCTGTAAATAGGGCAGATATATAAATAATCGGTTTAGCATTATATCCATAATCAAGCGCTCTCTTTCACACTCTAACAAAATAGTTACTGTTCACTCGTACCTCGTTCCAGCAACAATTTATGCACACAAAATCAATTGCATTGATTTTGGCGCATGCAAACTCGTGATTTTCATGCATAATCTGCATGAAAACACTTCGCGGCATACTACCTGTGTACAGTAACACAAAATATCATTACCACCAAAGTTATATAATTTTAACTTGATGAATATAAGAAATTCAACTACAATATGGTTAGCTGCAGCAGATTCCATTTTTAATCTGCTGCCATCAATGAATAAAGGAGAATATACTATGGCACAGAATCCCATTGTTACAATTGAAATGGAAAATGGCGACATCATCAAAGCAGAGCTTTATCCTGAAATCGCCCCTAACACAGTAAAGAACTTCATCAGCCTCGTAAAGAAAGGCTACTATGACGGATTAATCTTCCACAGAGTCATCAACGGCTTCATGATCCAGGGTGGATGTCCTGACGGAACAGGCATGGGCGGTCCTGGCTACTCCATCAAAGGTGAATTCGCACAGAATGGCTTCGCCAATGACTTAAAGCACACAGAGGGTGTTTTATCTATGGCAAGAAGCATGATGCCGAACTCAGCAGGCAGTCAGTTCTTCATTATGCATAAGAATGCTCCTCACTTAGACGGCGCATATGCAGCTTTCGGTAAAGTTATCGAAGGACAGGATATCGTAAACAAAATTGCCACCACACAGACTGATTACTCCGACAGACCACTCAAGAAACAGATTATGAAGAAAGTAACTGTTGATACATTTGGTGTTGATTATGAGGAACCAGAGAAGTGCTAATGCACTTCTCTTTTTATTTATTCAGATCATTAATCGCATCCAGATAGCCCTCCAGACGCTTCTGTGCACTTACACTCAGATTCTGGTATGCTTCTATCAACCTGTATTCCTTAGAATCCCTGTCTATCATCATATAATTCGGTTGCTTGTATTCTTTTAATTTCTGATTGTCCGTTCCCTGTAACAATTCGTATGGAGAAATACCAAGTACTTCGCATATAATCATGATTTTATCCGCAGAAGGATTGGTCTTCTTACGTTTCCAGTCACTGACCGTACTTTGGGAAATCCCGGTCCTCTTTGCAAATTCCAGTTGAGAAATTCCCTTTTCCTCCATGTACTTGTAGATTCTTTCACTTATCAGCATAGTATTATAATTCTCCTGCCTGCTCCAAGTCCTTTTTAAGTTCCAAAATTCTTTCTTCTGAAAGTTCAGAATATTTCATAATTAACTCCATAGGCATATGATCAGCCAGCATTTCCCTTACGACCTTCTCTTGCGCCTGTTCCATGCCCTGCTGATAGTTTTCCTTCCACTTACTATTCATCCAATTAACATATTCTACATCTGTTGTCATCATACCAATTACCTCTTTCTCTCTCTGCTCTAAAAATCTTACAAGTATATTCTCTTGCTTACAACGCTGAATGATCTCCTTTGCCTGGTTGCCCCCCCAGCTTGCACCATATTCCTGTCTGACTTCCGCACATATCTGTGTGAATCTCACATATTGATGAATAATATCATTTCCACATCCGTCACGAATTATCTTTACTCTTAAATCTATTGGGCTGTTTCCTGAAAAATAAGTTTCTGCAAAAGACAGCTGTTCTATCCCCAAATGTTCACTACCTGTATATATAATATATAATTCTGGTTTGGGTAAATGGATGACTTTGGATTCATGTACGCTAATTTTTCGCCTGCTTAAATATTCTTCACAAGTACGTACATAATAGAAAAGCACTCGTAAGACTATATTAGGCGACCAGTCTGATTGCGCCTCTACAAGATACATGAATCTGCCATCTGCAACAAATCCCAAATCATTATAATAGCCATTCATCAGAACCGTTTCCAAAGTAATGACCTCAATCTCAGGATTTTTCTTTGCACTCTTACCACTCAATGCCTCATACAACTCTACTACATAACCTTGTTCTGCAAATAGTTTTGTAAAAACACTGTCTTTTACCTTACGTTTCATTTTCAAACCGGTTTCAGCAATTTTTCTCGGTATTTGTTCTTCTATCATAATACCATTTTTCCTCCTTTGTTACAACTTACGATATGTTATGTCTCTATTCTACGTTTATTTATCGTATATACGTTATATTAGGGTATAAAATAAGATTTGTCAATTATGGCAAACCTTACTTTTAAATGCAATTTAAGATAATAAAGACAATTTGTCGCAGATATTTATTAAACTATTACTTTATCCAATATCGCTTTTATACCAATCTTTGCTCCTTCACTGCATAATATTTTAGCAAATTCTGAACTGGCTTTTCCAATTATTGCTCGTAATCCTGCCATATTTTTCTTTTTAGCCATCTGTTCTGCCATCTCATACTTCGCCTGATATTTGATATCTTTATCATCAGATGAAAATTGCTTGTCTCCAAAATATTTAGTAAGTTCTACCCACTCCTCATTAGACAATGACTTAATCACATGTTTGTTACTTTCTATTGTAAATGATGAACCCTTAATGATATTTCCTGTTATTTTACCCGTTGAATTATCTGTATTAGTTATATTTATTACATTATTATTTCCTATGCTCATATCTTCTCTCCTTATATCTTTTTTAGAATTTCGAAAACTTCCCTATCTGAACCCAGAATTTCCTGAAATGCTTTTTCCCGCGCCAGTTGCCTGATATATTTATGCGTTTCTTCGTCTTGCTTATTATGTATATATTTGATTAAAGTACTACAGTTTTTATACGCATTTGAATTTTTTTCAAATACATCTAAACGTTTAGTAAAATACTGCTCAATTTTCTGTCTTTCTTCTTCTGTAATATTACTTGTATGGAGCTGTGAATCCATTGGATTTTTTGAGTTTGTAAATTGTTGCATATCATCTGTATCACCCTTAAATATATTACCACATACCTTACCCACAGAATTGTCATTTATATTAATCGTGTTGCTGTTATTGATAAGAAGATTACCATCAAACTTTTCTTCAGCAATTAATCTAATTGATTCTACAACTTCTATAATATCATCTAAGTCTCCATATGTAAGATTATACACATCTCCATTATTTAATTTTAATAAAAGTCTATATTCCTTATGCTGATTGTTCTTCCATGTAATAAAAAGCAGAACAGCACTCACTACCGTTATTATAATTCCAACTGGCAACACAAATAAACAAACACCCAATCCAACCAGCAAAGCTTTTTACATTGTCAATTTAGTATTTCGTATTTTAAATACATAGTACATTTTGGGTGTATGTATGGTACATTATTTACTTATTTTATATATACTCGATTTTTTTATTGAAGTTTACGCCAGCGTCCTTTTAAGTGTCACTATATATGTTGTATATATACCTGCTGAAACCTATTCTGTCCACATTCTAACCCAATACAGGCTTATTCTGTATTAGGCGCTGTTCTTTTACTTTATAGCAATAAATCTCTAATTTATTCTCTATGTCAAAAAACTTATTGATATATTCAATTGCCTGCGCAAGCATCAATAATGGTTGGGGTAATTATTTCACATTCTTTTTACTTCTCAGCCAGGCATCTCTCTTTGTGGAATACAATGCCTTAAAAATATCTATATCTTCTAACGTTGTAATCTTAATATTCTTATTTGATCCTAAAGAAAAGTGCAATTCTGCTCCCAATTCCAACATTAATGTATTCGTATACACTGCATTTGTAATTCCTCTGTTCAAAGCTTCTTTATGTGCCCATAATGCCTTGCCATATTGGTACGCCTGTGGTGTCTGTACCCTCATGATATCATTTCTATCAATACCATCACTACCACTCTCACCATCTTCTGTGCGCATGATCGTTTCCTGACATCTGACAGCCGAAAGCCCTGAACCATATTCTTTGGCTTTTGCAATACAATCTGTTATAATCTCCTGAGATATCAAAGGGCGTACTGCATCATGAATAATCACGATATCGTCCTTGCTGCAATGGGACTCTAATTCCAACAACGCCTTTCTTGCAGATGCCTGTCCATTCTCACCGCCTTCAACAATCCACTTTAACTTCGTAATCCCATATGCCCGCGCATATCCATCCAGTACATCCAGCCAACCATCTATGCAGGACACAATCATTGCATCCACATCAGGATGATTCTGAAAAGCCTCTAATGTATAAATAATAATAGGCTTATCATAAATTGCCAGAAACTGTTTCGGAACAGACTGTTCCGTCCTGCTTCCACTTCCTCCTGCTAAAATCAATGCTACGTTCATAGGTGTCCTCCTTGACCTTACTCCTGCCTATCTCTATTGCCCATATTGTATAAAGACTTGAACATCTCTACATCTTCTACTGTATTGATCTTGATATTTAAATCAGATCCCTTGGATAAATAAACCTTCTGTCCTAATTTTGATACCATATTGTTAGTATCATTTTCATTCAAAATTCCCTGCTCTATTGCTTCTTTATGATACTTCTGCAAGTCTCCCAGGCGATATGTCTGCGGTGTCTGTATCCTTCGAAATGCATATCTGGAAATCGAACGCAGACCGCAGATTCCATCATCTGTCAGCATCACATTATCCATGGACGTCACCGCAGATATCCCCATTCCCTGCCTTTTGCAGGAACGAATACTGTCTGAAATAATCTCATCGGACACAAGTGGACGAATCGCATCATGAATAATCACAATATCGTCCTCTTTACAACTATGCATCAGCTCATCTGCTGCCAGTCTTGAAGTGTCCTGTCCTGACACACCACCTGTAATGACCCACTTTAACTTATCAATACGAAACTGCTTCGCATACGCCTGCACCATGTTCTCCCAGCCCTTTAGACACGCAATCATAATCGCATCTACCTCCGGGTGGCTCTGGAACTTCTGCATCGTATATACAATGATTGGTTTATTATACACATTCACGAACTGCTTGGGTATATCCATCTTAAAAGCAGGGTCTACACCACCTGCTAACAATACTGCTATATTCACGCCATTTCCCCCTTATGCTGCCTTTTATCTACAGTCCCTTAATATCTGAACCGTCTTCTCCAGTCCTTCTTTTATAGGAGTTTGGGCTCTCCAGCCCAACTCGTTGATCTTCTTCGTATCCAGAAGTGCTTTCGTAGCAGTAGAATATCCTGCCTGCTCCACTGCATCCGGTAATTCAAATACCACCCGTGAACCAGCTGCCTCTGCAAGAATTCCGGCAAGCTCCTTTAATGTTATTTCGGAATTCTCATCCGCAACATTATAGGCTTCACCGCTTTTTCCATATAATAATAAATATAAAGCAGCCACTGCTGCATCTACCACATAGGTATAAGAATATAACTGATTTCCTTCACTCTTCAGTACAATATCCTCACCTGCTGCCGCTTTCCTGATGAATTGCGCTATCGCTTTGGAATCATCCTTCCCCATGGTCGGTCCATACACCCTTGAGAAACGCCCGATTACAAAATCCTGTTCCTTCTGCGCCGCAAAAGCATTGCATAAAGATTCTGAAAGCCGCTTACTCTCCGGGTAGCCAGCCCTGACAGTATTACAGTCAATATATCCCAGGTAAGATTCCCCAAACTTGTCCACATCTTTTCTGTTCTCTCCATAGATTTCCACAGAGGAAAAACACAGAAAACGCCTGCAATAATGCTCTGCTGCATAGGATAAAAGCTCATATGTACCTGATACATTGGTCGTAATTGTACCAATCGGATCAGTTGCATAAGCCCTTGGATGCGTATTGCTTGCTGCATGAAGAATATAGTCAATATCCCCTAACCCCGGTAAAGGTTGTGATATATCATGGGAAAAGTAGGTGAAAAAGTCACTATCCCAATAGGGAGCAAAACGCTCCCTAGCCTTTTCCTCATTACGGCTGACAGCAAGGATATGGATACCCTGGGAAGAATTATTTATGATATTATTGTAATGCATAAGAATGTCAATGACCACCGATGCAATCATGCCTGTAGCACCAGTAATTAAAATTCTGCTGCCTTCTAACTTATTAAAATTACCCAGCTTCCATGCTGATTCTATATCCTGTTGATATATTTCACTATTGTATAGATTCATTCCCATGTACCCCTCGTATAGTTCAAAAACTCCCTAAAAATCTTTACTCATCAGAAAGTCTGCAATATGCATGGTTTTAATTCCTTCATAATTTCCACTCGCAAATTCATCTGTCCTCAAAACATATTTAGGATAATTATCCTTTATCTCCAATAGGCGTTCATACTCTCGTTTCTCTGTCTTTTCAGAATGAATTTCCTGTGTTACCTGCACATACAGTTTTTCTCCCTGTCGGCTGGCAACAAAATCGACCTCTCCGTCTGTCGTTTTACCTATATAAACCTTATATCCACGCCTGCATAATTCCAAATATACAACATTTTCCAGGCTCGATGCTACATTATCAGATCCATACCCTAATACAGAATAGCGCAAAGAGGTATCTGCAAGATAAAATTTCTCCTGCGTCTTAAGAATTTCTTTTCCTTGCAGATCATATCTGGAACACCGATGCAAAATATAAGCTTTCTCGAGTTTCTCAAGATAGCTGTATACAGTCTCATTATCAATAGAACGTTTCTCAGACTTTAAATAATCAGAAATGGACTTTGCAGAAAAGGTATTGCCTACATTAGAAAAAGTGTATTTTACAACCCGCTCCAGCTGATCCACTTTACGAATTTGATTTCTTCTTACGATATCTGAGAAAATGGTCGAATTATAAATATCGCGTACAATTGTGTAAACTTCATCCTGAGAATATGCTCTCAAATGCGTTGCCGGGAATCCACCCAAACGGACATAATCAGCAAGCTCCTGATGTGGATTTTTCAGCTCTGTTATTTCTCTTCTAAAAGCAAGATATTCTTCAAAAGAAAGTGGATATACCTGAAAGGAAACATATCTCCCTGTAAGATATGTCGCAATCTCTGAAGACATCATACGTGAATTGGAACCGGTAACATATATGTCCACATCATATTCACCCAAAAAAGAATTTACGACTTTCTCCCATCCACTTATTTCCTGAACTTCATCCAAAAAAAGATATGTTCTGCCCTGAGCACTCAATCCTGCTTTTATCGTCTCAAACATCTGCTTTGCAGTCATATCTTCATATTCCATAGAATCAAACCGCATAGAGATAATATTTTCTTTTGGAATGTGCCTCTCATTTTCAAGCTTATCCATGATCATCTTCATAATTGTGGATTTTCCTGATCGCCGAATCCCTGTAAGCACTTTTACAAAAGGAGTATCCACATATGTCATGATCTTATCCATGTAAAGTGGCCTATTGATCATATAAATCGCCTCCGCAATTATATTGTACCCCGATTATTGTGTGTTAGCAATGATGTTTTGCGGTTATAACCATAAAAATATAGATTTACATACTTACAATTACAATAGCGTCAACTGTTGAAACTCCTTTTCTTCTCCTACAATATCAATAAACTCTTCCAAGTCACTTTGTGTTTTTATCACTTTTGCTTTCCCTGAATTCTCCAGTAACAAATTACCCTTTGATAACTCTATCATCTTATGGTAATAGCATGCCAGCCTCTTATGTTGTCTCATTGCAAACTCAGCTGTATGCATAGTTCCACTATTTTCATCTGCTTCAATAATCATGATGCCCTGACTAATTTCACTCTGAACTTTATCACGCTCGACATATCTATATTTTTGAATACTACTGCCCACTGGATATTCACTAATCATGCAGCCGCCCTTTTCCAGTATCTGTTCTGCCAGTCTGTAATTCGAGCGTGGCTGCACCTGTTCAAGTCCGCATGGCATAACTGCAATGCATTTTCCGCCTTCTGACAAAGCGCCTTTTATAGCTTCTGCATCACATCCAAGTGCAAGACCATTTACCAGAGTAATTTTTCTTTTTGCTAAAATACAACCCGTTTCATATGCCAATTTACGACCTCTGTCCGATATTTTTCTGGTACCAATTACTGCAATATTTTTAGTTGCATTAATAAGGCTAATATTGCCCTTATAATATATCACTGAATTATTGCTCATCTTCCGCATTCCAAAAGGATATGATTCATCATCGCTTGTAACTGCTAATATTGGATACTCATCAAATTTCTTCATGTATTAAATCGCCTTTCCTAGAGCAAACATTTCAACATGTTCTGCACCATTCTGTAAAAGGATTTCACGACATGCATACAAGGAATTACCTGTAGTAGTTACGTCATCCATAAGCAATATAATATCACCATTTACATCCATTTCCTTCAATGTTCCAATTGACTTCATATGAATAGAAATATCTCTATTTCCACCATATGCTAGCTTTGCAATACTATCCTGCCGTTGCAGAAAATACACTTTATTTACTCTCTTATTTTTAGCAAGCATCTCTCCTAATTGTGACATTCCTGTAATCTTCTTATCCGCATTACTTGATGGAACGACACAAATGGTTACTCCATCACATATTTCTGCATCTAACAAATTATAGAAATACTTTACTGCCTGTGGCTTTCCTTCTTTCAAATCCAATATCTTACCACTATAAACATCAAATAATGGATTTTTAATTTTTCTTTCTCTATCCAGCCAATATTTGTGATAATTACTGTACACTACAATATCTCCAGTTCCATTCCATGCTTCGTTTACAAATACCATCGTCTCATGCTCCTCCAAGTGATTCTCTCATTTCATAGTATACATATAGAAAAGCAACCGCGCAAGAGTTTCTTAGAACGTCTGTTCATATTCTGCTATTTATATTTACTTAAATATATATTACCATTTACAATCCAGTTATAATCGCAAAAATTTTTTCAATATAACATTTGGGCAAGTGAACCTAATTATTTCTACTTCTTCTACCTAAGCAGTCTTCAGCTCTTCCTTGTGTACTGCTTAACACTTTATCAAAATTCAGCTTCATCCCCATTATTATGCTCAGTTCTTCACATAAAATCGCTCAAAGATTGTTTTTCTTGTACCACTCCGACGCATAGATTTTCTAGTTCAAAATCTTCAGAAACTGCAGAATAATATTCATCACAGTTACAATCTTCTTCAATCATATATTGCATAAAGTATTGTCTCAGCGGCATTCAGCGAATAATGTCTAATATAAAATTTATATTCTGGTACCAAATGATGAATATAGGCAGGAATATCAAGAATATCCTCCAATTTATGATAAATACTAATTGCAAGTTTGGGTTTGTCTCTCATAATCGTTTTCTCTGCACCATGAAGTGCTTTTAATTCCGACCCTTCAATATCCATCTTAATAAATGTTACTTTTTCCTTCACAATCCCATCTATTGTTACCACTTTTATTTCATCTGCACCATACTCATCTACACAAGACATAATACTTCCATTAGAATTAAAATGTAAAACCGTATTACAATCCCACAAACCTGCAGTAATACATTCTACATTAGAAAGTCCTCTTTTTTTTATTGCGTATTTTACCTTTTCCATATTATTTTGATCTGGTTCAAATGCATAGATTTTTTTGACTTTACATTTATCTAATAATTGATTACTGGTTTCAAATCCAAAACAACCTCCATCAATAAAAACTTCACCATCTTCAAACTTGACAACTTCATCAAAATACTGCTTTCTAATTATTTCAAGCTGTCTAGCCGTTGCAAAAGCTATAATCTGCTTTTTTTCATAATGATCACCTAAAAATGCCATCACTTCTTCATAATACGACGTAGTACTAACCAAAATATAAGCGTCTTTATGATATTTAAGTAATTCCTCTGTCGAAATAACCTCTATATCAAAATATTTTTTTCCCTGTTTTTCCTTTGCCTTATCACATATATAAGAAACCTGAATACCATGTTCTTTACAACCAAATATAACCGTTTCGCAATTTATCCCAGCTCCATAAATAATTATTTCTTTGTCAATATTTTCCAACGAACAAAGATTTTCTGAAAAGTCTAGAAATGCATCTTTTAATAGATTGTAGACATATTTTTTATCCAGTGTGGATGCATATTGCAATTTATCCCAAAATAATTTTCTAGATTTCCCATCTGCTAAACACGCATATATTTCACCTATATTCTTCAGTATCTCACTCGTCATTATTATTCCCCTTTATTTTGTCATCCCAAATTGCTTTTCTCTGTTTCTCATCTAGCCATGAATAATGATAATGGTGTATGGAAAATGTTTGATTACTAAGTTCTACTTTTTTCTGTCCCACCAACACTGGTGAAAAAAAATTACTCGGATAAATTGCAATATTTTTTACTATCTGATACTGATTATTTGCCACAAATCCATACTTTCGTAACACATCTGACTCCCACTCTGCATTTACTTTCCATTTTGTCCAACTCTCAATATCAGATTTTGTGATGCTATCATATAGTTGTAACACTTCCCTTATCACGGGATTTCCAGACACTGTACCCATTCCAACGCCAGAATTTACACACCCAGACTCTTCCATACCCATATATGCATATTGATACCTTAGTTCATCCAAGTTCTTTAATAGTTCGACATCCGTATCCTGATAAATCCCACCCTCATGATATAAAACATACATCCGAACATAATCCGCTACAAAAGCCCATTTTTTCTTACTATATGCATACCTGACATATTCATTTCGATTGATATCAAAATTATCTTCATTCCAACATACTATTTCGTATTTAGGACACAGTTTTTCCCATCCTGCAATATACTCCCTATCTTTTAATGGGATTTCACCATGTCCAAACCAACAATAGTGAATTTTTGCCGGTATCTGCATCGTATCTTCTCTTCTGAGAATACAGTTTTTTTTGTTTCTCCCATGCTGAACCAATGCATATGGAATAAAGGAAATTTGCCTGTCAGATGCATTGACCTGTGCAATTATTTCCTTATAATGCACCGTTGTTATAATAATCAGATCATCCTCACATCGGTTCTTTAAATACTCTTGAAAAGAGATGACTGGTATCCGTTTTTCATTAACTTTACGATATGAATTTTGCATGTCTGGTGCGTTATCAATTAAATATACTAAATTATATGCCTCTTCATTTGACAAACAAGAATCAATAAAAGCACGAAAATAATTACCAATTCCCCAACATATAATTCGTTTATTTTTCATCAACATATTTAATTGGTTTATATTGTTACACTTAACCTGCATCAGATTCCCCGTTTCCTACCACTTTCTCACACTATTGCATATAATACTGTTTCTGCTTGTCCAAATGAATAATGTCTTATATAAAATTTATACTCTGGTACCAAAGAATGAATGTATGACGGAATATCAATGATGTCCTCTACTTTATGATAAATACATATAGCAAGTTTAGGTTTATATTTCTTTATTTTCTGTTCTGCGCCATGTAATGCCTTTAACTCTGATCCTTCAATATCCATCTTAATAAAGGTAACTTTTCCATCTATAACTTCATCTATTGCTACAACTTCTATCTCGTTTTCCCCATTTTCATCTACTCTAGACATAATGCTTCCTTGAGTATTAAAATGTAAAATTGTATTACAATCCCACATTCCTGCATGAATAATCTCAACATTTGAAAATCCCGTTTTATTTACTTTATCTTGTACTTTTTTCAAATTAATAGAATCTGGTTCGAATGCATAAATTTTCTCTGCCCTACATCTGTCCAATAGCAATTCACTTGTTTCAAAATCAAAACACCCACCATCTACAAATATTTCACCATCTTCTAATTTTACGACCTCATCAAAGTATTGCAATTTCATATATTCAATATGCTTTTCATCAACAAATGGAATTATTTGTTCTTCCTTAAAATAAAGTCTTAAGAAAGCTTTTACTTCTGTTAAATATAATGTCGTACTAATAATAATTACCGCATCCAAATGATTCTTTACCAGATTGTCAGGAGAAATAATCTCTATGTTTTTATATTCCTTACCCTGCTTATTTTCATCCTTGTCACATATGTATGATATCTGGATATTATTATTTTGGCAAAAACCAAAAACAATATCCAGATTATCACCTGCACCATATATCACTACCTTGTTAAATGTTTTTATAACATCTACTCTACCAGATGTAAATAAGTTAGTGAGACTATCTTCTATAAGCTTGTACGTATAACGTTCATCTCCTGACATAGCATATAAAACTTTATCCATATATATTGTTTTTGATAATTCATCTGCACAATTATTATATATTGCTTTTACCTGACTAAAAATATCTCTTGTCCTGTTCATTTTTCCCCTTTTCCTCTCTCTTAATCTCTACATTCAATCAGCAAATCCTATTCTTTTAATATACTCACACAATTTTGTCTTCAAATATTCCATACTTATCTCTGCTTTTTTATCCCACCATGTGGAGGAATAATGATGTATGGAAAATGTATTTTGTGTGACAAAATCATTCAATCCTAATAAATCATATGGAGCAAATACTTCGCTTGGATACAATGACATCCCATTGCGAAATTGATATTCGTTTTTTATTTTAAACCCTTGATCAACCATTTCCTCTGACTGATATATTGCACACGCAGTTAAATTTAATTCTCCATTAGGCAATTCAAAATTCATGGATTTATATTTTGACAATAAATTTTTTAAAACAGGATGCCCTTTAACTGCTCCAAATCCCAGTCCAAAATTCACGTAATTGTTCTGTTCAAATCCACAAAAAAAATCATCATACCGTAAAGGATCAAGGTTCTGTATCAGTTCCACGTCCGTATCCAGATAAATACCTCCATATTGGTAAATAATATCAAGTCGTGCAAAATCAGAAACAAATGCCCATTTTTGGTGATTATACGCTTGACGGACATAATTGCTGCTATTTAAATCATAATTTGATTCATCCCATTTAATTATTTGATAATCCGGGCATTTTTCTTTCCATGTCTCCATATATTGTACAAACTGTTCTGGAATCTCTTTTTTCCCAAACCAACAATAATGGATTACTTTGGGAATTCTATACTCTCCTGCACACTTTAAATTAATTTTTTGTTCGCAATATTTATTCTCAACCAAAAAATCGATATAGCAAAATAATCCATCCAATTTTTCTTCCATATCCATTTGTTCTATCATATATGGGCAATACATACTGGTGGTTAACACAATGGTCGAATCATCTGCTTTTTTGATAAATTCATTAAATGAATAAATTGGAATGGATTTTTCGATAATTATTTTCTCTTTTCCTTGTTTTTCTACATCATTATCAATAAATCCGCAAAGAGAATCTTCTAATTTCAATTCCCTATACTTAGAAAAAAAACCCTCAGCCTGTCTTCCACCTCCAAAGCAGAAAAGCTTTTTTCCAATAATCAATTCTGCAAATTCTATTATATTACAATTTTTTAGCTTAACCATTTTCCCCTCTATATGCTTTTTTACATTATTTTCCACTCATGCAAAAGAAGTTCTTTATTCATTTCAGTTGGTGCAATCACAATTTGATTGATATTTTGACAAAGCCAGGCTCCCCAAAAGCTAAACGTGCTATTAGCAATAATATGATGCTTGCACTTACTCATTAATACCAATTCTTCATAATCCTTTAAATGTAACTCATCCACATAATAATGCTCATACTTACAAGATATGTTTTGCTTTACCCATTGTGAGTCATCTGAGAAAAAGAAAAAAACAGGTTTAGTAACCCTATCAGCTATATACTCTATCGCTTTACCATAATAATTACGATTAATAATTCTTTTCACTGAACTTCTCAAATACTGAACTGTAAGATAATCCCCTCTGCGAATATGTACAGCAACTACTTCTCTTTCCTTTAATATTGTGTTTATACTCTCTGAAAGATTTAGTTCTTTTTTTAATTGTAATTCTTGTAATAAAATCTGTCTCATGCTCTGCAAAAATTTAAGTGTTTGAAATATTCCGATAATATAATAATTTCTATAATTAAATTTCTTTGATGTTAAAGACTTTATATCATCTTCATACTGCAATAAATTTTTCTCAATTCCAAGCTTATTGCAGCAATTTAACAATTTATCCTTACAGGTAGCATTCTCAATGTATCTCCAACGTTCCATCTCTGTCATTGGTACACATGGAAGAGAAATTCTAAAATAACATAATGAATATTTTCTGTCAGTTTGTAAATCTTCTCCTATTATTTTATCTCTCTTCCATCTCTCATTTTCCAATAAAACCTGATTTTCAGAATGTTCTGACAAATATCTGGCATATGCATACTGAAAAAGCTGATTTCCTAAACCATTCCAAACTCGTATTACAATCATATTTTTCCCTTATATAGTATACCGTCTAAATTTCATATAAAATATCTTCTAATGAAATAATCGGACAGCTTACTTTACTCTGTAATTGTTCTTCAATTTCATCAAAAAAAGTAATCGCTGTGACAACAATCGCATCCACATCTCCTATGTTATCATCCATGGTTATTATATTAATATCAGAGTATATTGAATTGGCATTCTTATCGATAGCATACGCTATTTGTACTTTTGTTTCCTTCAATTCGTCAACTAGGGTTTCTCCTGCATAACTCATGCCATAAATTGCAATTTTCTTATATCCATTTTTTTCAAAATAAGCAGATAAATTCTTTCCTTCCTGTTTTACTTTAACCCACTGGTTCATCATCAGAAATAATGCTAAATGTTTTTCTGCTAGCCCTTTGACTTTTTTTTCAGATTCTCCTGTTATATTTGCAACCGTCCCTGCTCCCGCTGCAACTCCTACTAATGCTCCTATTACTCCTGATAATATTGATATTGTCCCCTTTTTCATTGAAATTTCTCCTTCCATATTTATTTTATAAACTCAAATAATCCATATCTGTATTCACCATTATGATTATCATTATCATATTTATGGATATCGACATTATATTCTATTTTTCCTTCTGAAGTACATGAAAATTCTTTTAATTTTAGTGAAGAGAAACAGTCAATTACTGTACTGGCATAAAAAACTCTATGTGCATTAAACTCTACTCTTTCTCTTCCAATTGGTAATGTTATATACAATCTACCACCTTTTTTCAATTTCTTCTGAATATTATCGAAACATTTAAAGCAAGCTTCTGGATCTATCGGGTCGCCGTATCTCCCTAACCCAAAATGTTCTAATGAGCACAATGCCGACATACTTTCTATACTTTGATCAGGTATCTGATACAAAGTAGTTGCATCATCTACAATCGTATGCAATTTTTCTACTTCTCCTGGAAATTTTCGAACATCAATTATAGTAACATCAATATCTGCAGCCAACAAATGCGCAATAAAACCATCCAATCTCGAACCGATATCAAAATGTTCTTTTACACCAGAATTAATAACTAATCTTGCTGCCCATAAGTCTTGCCAAAAATAATTTCCAATTGTACCAGCAGGATTAAATTTATCACTAATAATAGGCCACATATATCTTTCCTGTATTGCAAAATTTTTTCTGGCATTAAGCTCCTGATATCTAATAATATCATTATTTATAAAAGTATTATTTAATAGACCAAATTCAGCACAGTAAATTGTATAATTTTTATCTAATAGAATTTCTTTTAAAATTGTTTGCTCTATGCATCCGACTCTATTCTTAACACCATATAGAAAAATTATTTTGGATAAATTAATATTAAGTTTCTCACACAAATTATAAATTTCTGTTGCATAGGAATTTGCTACAATAATATAATCATATTCCTTAGGAATCTCTTTACTATCATATACAGGTTTATTCATGAATGTATCTACTGATTTGTGTGTTTCGATAAAGCCTAAAACTTCTCCGTTATATTCATTTTCGATAAATTGTCTTGCAAGTTTTCCAGTCCCCCAAATCAATATCTGCCTCATATTTTTATCTCCATATCTATATTTTTTCTTTCTGCACAATTCTAATAAACTCTTTTATATCTGTAAAATATTTTGCATGGTTTGTTATCCATTCCACACTTTTATTCCACCATTGTATCTGAACTAAAAATTGAATCTCCTCTTTAGAAAATCTATATCTAATTATCCTTGCAGGATTTCCTCCAACAATGGAATATGGCTCCGTATCCCTTACTACATTTGCACCTGCTGCCACAATCGTCCCATCTGCAACCGTAATCCCTTCCATAATAGATGCGCCATCACCAATCCAAACATCATTTCCTATTTCTGCTGAATACCCCCCTTTTGTAAATCTATATTCTTCATAAATATTTTTTTTGACAAATGACTTATGAATCGTTTGCTGGGTTGAATAGAAAATTGGATGCGTAGAAACAAATTTTCTAGTTGGATGTTGACCTAATACATTTTTTACATTTGGTCCAATAGATGAATATCTTCCTATCTTTACATTCCTTAAAACTGAGTTTGGTGAAATATAAGATGCATATCCCATTTGACACTGAGATACTCTTACCCCACTTAATAACGTATTTCTTCCTTCAAACCTGGACAATGTATCTATTTGTGTATTCCAATGAAAAAACAGTTCTTGATCTAAATATGGCGCCCCAACCACTTTTTCAGTTAAATGTTTCTCACTTAATTTTCTATAAATATCTGCTTTATGTTCAATTGCCGTTGATATGAAAATAGCACTATCTCCCTTTATTTCGCATAGTTCATCTATTGATAATACCCTTTTTTCTCCCACTGTTTTTCCACATTTATAGCTATCTGAATCAGCAAAACAATAAATTCTTTCAGATCCTAAACATTCTAACCACATTTCAGCTGTTTTTCCACAACCGTACAATATTAGTTTTCTTTTAGCCAATAATATCACTCGTCCAATCCAATCTTTATCTTTTTACATTCCACACCATATGCTTTTATCAATTCTTTTTTTATATTTTGACTCATTTTAAGATTTTCAATCGCTATTATTATGTAATCAAATTTTATTTCATTTATTTGCTTAGGTTGAATGATATTTATTCCTGCATAAAATTTGTCCTTTCTAAATTTGTCTACAAATGCTATTATATTATAATTATTACTTATTTGCTTAGCATTTCTTTTATAATAACTTCCTACTCCATATACTAATACATCACTTTTTTTTTCATCATAGTTATCTATAACATAGCTACCATACAAATCAATAAACTTCTCTTTAACTTGAAGATTTATATCAATCTGAGTTGGTAACTTAAATGTTTGATTGCTTTTTTCTCCACCCAAAATGTTAGTATCAAATCTGTTAGTTTTACTACAATGCACTCCTGTGCCGTCAAATCCTTCATTTTGTATAAGCGATTCATACGGATTAATTGCATATCCGTCATTTTTTATTAATAATAGCGACCAAAAAACATACCAAGAGTCTGTAATCCCCTTAATATTGGAAACTAACATATCTTCTAAATCGTTTCCCCATGCTGCCAAGCGTTTTGATGATTCTTTTTTACTTTTAATATCCAAAATCATTTGATAATCTCTTTTATATAAAGACCATCTATCTTTCCATGTTCCCCAGCCCCACGGACATGGTCTTCCACAAAAATAAATATCACTTTCATCTCTTTTTATTTCAATTGGCCAACTATATCCACTAATAGAATATACTTTTCTATTATTTTGATACTCATGAAAACATTGCTTCATATAATTAATAAATGCAGGCTGCGGAACACAGTCATCTTCTAACACAATTACCGCTTCATTTTCCTCAAACACCTTATTTACACCATATACTATTGACTCAGCTAATCCTTTATTTTCTTTCGATAATTCATATATGATTTCACACCAATTTATATTGTTGATAACATTTTGAGTCGCTTCCCATTCCTGTCTATCAGTTTCACATTTAAGTCCATCTTGAAATATGTATAATTTCTTTACACCATTATTTTCTTTCAATCCATTTAAAACCTTTTGTAGGTGCCAACTTCTATTATATGCAAAAACTATTATTCCCATTTTCATATTTCATTTTCCCTAACCCTATTTTATACAGTCAATTACTATGCTATATATTACTGATTGATCATTATTATGCTGTGGCACTCTATTAATATACCCTTTACTAAAATCTATTTCTCTCTTTACCAGTTCTCCATCTTCTGTGTGATAACATAAAAAATCATAATGTTGAAAAAAGGTTTTATCCAATATTTCTTTCATTTTTTTATAGGTTGGGAACCATACATGTCCACCTTCATATACTCCATCAGCCTTTAAAACTCCTCCACCTGTAGGATCAAAAACACATTCACCATTTTCATTTTTCAATGTTATATCACTTAAATATGAGCTAAAATAATCAGGTAGACAAATACGAAACAATGCTCCTGGTTTTAAAATTCGATATATTTCGTTAATCGTCAATACTATCTTTTCTAATCCAATATGTTCCAGCACATCTTCTGCCTGATAATTGGATATACAGTTATCTGGCAAGGGATATTTGTTAGTTATATCATGAAATATATGTTTTTCATCAACTCTATCTATTGATAAGCCAAACAAATCGGGATCATTATAATGAACCTCATCATAAATTGTTCCAGCGTATAACTTTATATTCTTAGACAAATCTAATTGTTCGAATGTCATTTCCTTATTCATTTTCAACTTACCATTTTCAAAAAAACCTACTATTTCAATTTCTTCCTTTTTAAGTTGTTCTCTTATATTTAGCCATGCCCTTGATGCTATAATTACTGAAAAATCCATTTTTTTTCTTAATTCTATTAAGTTATCTAAAGAATACACTTTATTATTATTCACATATTTATTTTGCTTTATTGGATCATTATCTGCAAAGCCTAAAAAACAAAATTGAACATTATTAGCAATTTCATCTCTATAACACTTAATCCCCTGTGTTGCATATCCCCAAATAATAATATTTTGCATATAGCCAAACTCCTTATATTTCAATATGTAAATCTCCAAATAAGCAAATTATACGTTCTTTACAATAGTTGTATTTCAACAAATGCTCCATCATATCACTCTCATACTGTTGTGATGAAATATAAATACACTCAAATTGCTCTAATTCACACGTATCAATGTTTCTTATATATTTTCCTCTATATTTTTTCGAACAATCCTTTATATAACTATCTAAAAAAGTAATGCAAGGACTAATTCTTCCAAACAATTCAAGATATTTATCTAAAATATAATCCGTATATTTTCCACATCCATAAATTGCAATTTTCTTTTTGGAATTATTTATTTCAATTAAAGATAACTTATGATATAAATATTCATTTCTTCTATTATTAATATACTCTCTTTCTGTAGGGAATAATAATTCAGGCATATTTCTACATATCCTATTCATAAATGCAATATCTGCGTCATTAATACTGTTTATATCTCCTCCACAAATTTCTATTCCTGTGAGAAAAAGGGTTTCCCATGTCGTCTTACAAGTATCTATATTCAAAATTTTTTCATGCTGTTTAACAGCGAATTGTAAAAGCAACTGAGCAATCTTTTTGATATATTTGCTACATTTAGCTTCATTAATATTTTTAATTTTTTCTACTTCCAAAGAGACTGTACACAAATCCATTATTTTTTTTTCTGAAAATTCGGAATACATTATAGATCCACTTCTACATCTTCTTTGATAAAACATCTTAGGAATATACTTTATTCTCTCAGCAAGAGCCATAACTTTGCAGTGAAATTCATTATCTTCATAATATACATTAGGTAAAAAAAATATGTTATTTTTTTTTAAAAAAGATTTTGAATAGAACATAAAACATGCAGATGGCTCATACGTTTTGTCAAAATATCTATCCCAAAACTCTTTTCCCGAAAAAATTGAATTGTTATCTTTAACTATCTTACTTCGATTACTATATTTATTCTCATTTTCTGATATTTCCTCTATCTCGCAAAAATTATGTGCATCAAACATAACAACGTCTAGATTATGATTTGATGCTTCTCTATAACAATCCTCCAATGTGTTACTAAGTATAAAATCATCTGAGTCCAAAAAAAGAATATATTCGCCCTTAGCCAAATATAGTCCAATATTTCTTGTTGCACCTAATCCCTTATTCTCCTGATTAATAACAGTTAACTGCGGATACTTTTCTTTCATTTTGCAAAGCATTTCAAAACTTTCATCTGTAGAACCATCATTAATAGCAATCACTTCTATTTCTTTCAGAGTTTGGTTAAAAACACTTTCAATACATTCTACTAAATATTCTTTTGTATTATAAACAGGAATGATAACAGTTGTTTTTATCATATATTCTCTCTTCCTATAATTTTAAGCCCTAAATTATTAATTTTAGGACATTTTCTTTAAATAATTACCTTAAAGCAAGTTCATAAGTGGGATTATTCTAAGGAAATCAGACACCTTTAAATCACTGTATATTCACATCTTCTTTGTAAGATTAGGTAAATTGCACCCATATCCTCCACCATATTCCCACCTACCTTTTTCGTGCATTAAATAATAGTAATTCTAATGAAATAATCGGATATGATATTTTTTTCTTCTTTAATTCATTCTTAATCTCATCATAGGATAAAATTGGCGTTACAATAATTGCATCAACTGGCAAAAAATCATCTTTCATCGATACAATTTTATAATCATAAAAAATGGCATTGGGATTATTATCTATAATATATTCTACCTTAATTCCCGATTCTACTAATTCGTCATATAGTCGCTGTCCTAATTCTGCAATGCCATATATTGCAACTTTGCTAATACCTTGTTCTAATAAATATTCAGATAATGAATATCCATTCTGCCGAAGTCTTAACCATTGATTAGAAAAAAAATAATAATATGATAACTTTTTTCCATTTTCATATTCCTTATTAATTATTTTTGATACCCAAAAATCGCCTACTGCAATTCCCCCAAAAAACACTATACTAATCAACACAACAAATATTATTGCTTCTTTCATAGTTCCTCTCTCTTACTTTACACATGGCAATAACAATTCTCGCAACTGCTCTGGTGTTTTAGTCTGTCCGACTCCATAAACATATCTACAAATTTCCAATTGCTCTTCTGTTATATTAAAATTAGGTATATTAAATGCCTTCACTAATTTATAGTGTTCAGAAGTATATTTTTGTTCTAAATAAGCAGTAGAACTTTTGGAATAAAATTTCAGCTCTTGATAATATATATAACATGGCTTTTGTAATTGCATTGCATAGCCTAAACCTGTACCCGTCTGATTAAAAATAACTGCATCTGTCAAATCAAATATTGAACGTAATCTTTTCAAAAAATTCACATCATATATATGTCCTGCACAAACAACATTATACCCTTCCTTTTGATAATATTTATGAATCCCCCTCACAATATCTTTCCAATATAAGCATACTAAAACCGTATCAAATTGTTTTCTGATTTTTCTTATCTGGTTCAAAAAAGTATCAGCATCATAATAAGTATCGATTGTTTTAGTCGAATGTGTTGGAAAAATTAAAAGCGTTCTTCCATTTTTCTTGTGCATTTCTGTTAATATTTCTTTCTCATAATAACTTTTCGCATAAGCAATATAAGGTCCTATTGCAATCGCTTTTTTATTAGACAATTTTTCAATTATGTGTTTTCTATATTCACTCAACGTAATGATTTTATCTATTGACAATCCAATCTCGTAAGGATTTATGGCATCTTCATAAACATTTATTCCGTGTTCTATTGGTACTTTTATTATTTTCGATTGTTCAATTTTTGCATATTCCTTCAATATTGTGGAAATACCATAAAATCCATTAGCTAAATGATATTCCTGAGTCCACACCCTATTATAATCATGAGTTAAATAATTTAAATCAAATATTCCATATTGATCTGCTTTCTTTATATACATTTGATCTACTTTTTCATTGATTTTTGTTTTTATATATCTCTTTATAAACATATATCCTTTTACCTCTTTGTTATCACAAAACAGAAAAAACAAAATTCTCGACCTTGTGTTAACAATACATCATTATCGATAATAGGCTGACCCAGTTCTAAAAATAAATCTATCCAATCCTTTTTTATTTCCATTAACGACTCTGTATCTATTCTTTCCGTCATTCTTTTTAGCATTGGAAAAATTGGTCGTAATCCAATATCCCATATCTGAATGAGAGTTTTTGATAAATGTGGAACGCACTCTTCAATTTCAAATCCGGCTTCTTCAATAATTTTTTTCCATTCTTGATAGGTTTTAACTACTTTTAAATTTTCTTTTATTCTACCTCTGTCTATAAATTCTAAAAATTTGAATTCCTCTTTTTTTTCTTTCTCAAATAACTGATAATAGAATGAACTTTCCAAATATGTAATATTGGGTAGCATTAAACAACATTTTCCTCCATGCTTTAATATTCTATAAATTTCTTTTAATACATTCTCTGGATTATTCAACCAATATACAATATTAGAAAAAATACTTTGGAAGCTTTCATTGTCAAAGGGTAATTTATTATTTGCATCAGCTAATACAAACTCATTATATAACCCAATTTTTTTTGCTTTATTCATTAGATTCTGTTTATGATCTACTCCTACCTCAATCTTATAACTTGGTTTTTTTATAATTTTTACTTCCAAGTCATTAAATGAATCATACACATCTATATTTTTATAAAATTTATCAAGATGATTCACTGACATAAAAACATCAAAAGTTTTATCAAATTCCCCACCGGCTCTTAAAAATGAAAAAGTTCCATCACCACATCCTAAATCTAAAGACGGAGAATCAAATTGAAAATTTTTCATAGATTCAACATCCAGTGTTCTCCATAATGCTGTTTCAGGTCTTAACCAGTATGCACTCAAAAAATTATATAATATATTGTTCATTAATCATACCCCTTCCTATTCTGTCAAGCCTAAATCTATTGATTTTACTGGCTTTGACGATATTTATTTACCTCAAAACAAGAGCCGGGAGTGATGGATATCGTAGTATCTTGTACCGAATAGCTGATTAATGGGTACACTTCTTAAAGCATCCCTGTTGTTTGCTTTATAAAGGCTATTTTCCCTCTGATCAACTATGATGATGAACCTTCCGTGTCTAAGGGGATCATATCCCAACTTGTCAGGTAGACACACCCATTACTGGATGCACCCCCTACAGATCCGTACGTGCCCAATTAAGGCATACGGCTCTTCACGACACTAATGCCTCAGATTATCCGTAGATATTTACATATATATGAGGTTTCACTATTGGATGCTCTTTTAGGAACTCATTAAATCCATCCCATGTATAGCTTTTCCTTTGGCTACGCCTATTCATCCAGAAGAAAAGAATCTTTATTACCTGATTTGTATTAAACAAATTAGACATAAATCTATACTTTTCAATTTATTTTTTTTGCAACAATTATAATTTGATCCCCATACCCACATTCATCGATTACTTTTTGAATCTTATTACTATTATTTTGTAAATCATTATACAATTCATTCTCATCCTGTTCTGAAAGAATCATTGCATTCTGTAATAAATCATTAAAACCTTGTCCAAATTCCCATGTAGCTAATATTTCAAACTTATTTTTTAACATAATATTAATAGCTTCAATACTAAATAATTGCAAATGAACTGGTGGAGTTATATGCCTATAAATATTATCTTTTGAAGTCATATTCGCAAAGCTAGCCAAAGCAGGATGTTTGGGAACCTCAAAAACTAAAATTGCATTGTCTTTCATGTTATGATAAAAATAATTAATAAATTCCATCGGTTCTTCAACATGTTCCAACATATTAATTGTTGAAATGCAGTCTTGATGATTTATAATCTCATCTAATTCTTTGTCTTTTTCATGAATGTTAATGAATTTATCATGAACAGTAATGCCCTTTTCTCTTACAAACTTAATCTCCAATGGATTTGTTTCAAGTCCTTCTGCATGTATTCCTAATTTAGAATTTAAATAATATGGTATCTCACCCCCACCACAACCGACATCTAACCATCTGTTAATAGAAAAATTATTATTTTTACACACTTCTAATACAAAATCTACTTTAGGTTTGCTTATCATATTCATCCTTGTATCGAAAATATTATTATCAACATACTCAGAACTAAGTGCTGTTATTTCATTTGAAGAGTACATTTCTTCAATATTGGGATATTTTTCTAAATATATCCCTCCACAATCTATGCATTGCAAATATTGATACTGGTTATAAATTTTCAAAAAAAGACTTGATTTTGTGCTTCCACACATGGGGCATTTCTCTCTTTGTCCTCCAAAATTAGTATAAATATCTAAACGTTTTCTTGCATTCTGAGCCGTTTGTTTAATTTTATTCAAATCTCGATTTATTGCTCTCATATCTATTTCTTTACCATATTTCTTTATCATTCACATTCCCTCACTCTCCATATATAGATAACAAGCATTTATTACAATGCTCTAATAATTTTCCAGTTCTAAAACTCTGCCTTAATTTTTCTATTTTTTCACCATGCCAAGCATCATATAGACTAATATTATATATATTTCCCAAACAGTATTCAGACTGATATAAAATAGAACAACATGGATATATATTTCCATTATAATCAATTGTTAACCTATTAAATGGATTTGAACATCTGTGGCAACTATATTTATTTTGAATATCAGCTGAAGTAGTTACCATTTTTTGATATTCTATTACATCTACTCGATTTGCCCATTTCTCATAAAACATATCTATTTCTTCAACGTTGTCATCTTGAACGCAAAAACTAAGTCGAATTATTGGTAATTTAACATTTCTACGTTTTTTTTCTTCAATTAATCTATCTATATTTTCTTCAAGTTTTTGATAATTTCCATTTATTCTTATTTTTTGATATGTCTGAATTGTTGCTGCATCGACTGAAATTTCAACTCTCTCAAATTCTCCCTCAAAAATTTGATTTATTAATTTGTCATTTAATGTACTTCCATTTGTCAAAAAAAACTTATCAATAGCACCTGTCTTTTTTACATCTGAAATTATTCTGTCAATATTAGGATGAAGCGTACACTCTGTTCCTGTTCCGATGTTAATTGAAGGAACACCCAATTCACTACACTGTTTAATTATACTTTCAAACATTTCAAGTGGCATACTTTTTCGTTCTATTTTTGAACTATCCTCAGCATGTTTGCACATTTTACATCTTAAATTGCAAAATGAATTAAGCTCAGTCAGAATATATAAAGGATAATCGTTCACTTCCCTACTTATATCATTAGTTTCTTGCCATATTTTTCTATAAATCTCCCATTGTGTTCCATGTTTTTCTTTCATAATTACATCTATATTTGAAAAAAAATATGACTTAATCTGTGATTTTGAATTCAATACTTCTTCTGCAATACTCATATATACTAATTTACTCCTATAAAAAAGTTTTCTGATTTGTTTTCAATATTTCTACTATCTCATTATACACTTCTCTACATTGGAACACTCCAATTGTCCCTTTTCCAAAAGTGACTTGATTTTGTAGATTATTTTCTAACAGAAAAAATGATAATTTTTTTTCGTCTAAATCACTTTTAATTGATAAATCTCTTACGAAATAGGGGACTTGAACTAATTTTCTATTACCTTCTGCATCTATCATTTCTCCTGAAAAGTTTTTGAAGTACCTATGTCTTACATTCACATGTTCTTCAGCCAAATGGTAAAACGTGTATCCTTTATTTGCACCAAACATTAAAATTTTTCCATTATCTCTTAGCATTTTTCCATAAATACTATCCAAGCCAAATGCATCTGGACCAATATCTATGTATTCTTCCTTTCTATTTCCCCAAACAGAGAAAGAAAATATAGGATGTAAACTTCTGATTACGCCATCGCTTTTGCGAAAATACTCTGATAATAAACCTACCGTAGATGGAGTATTTCTAACATCAAATACTTCATTCCTACAAAAACTATACGAAAAAGCAGGCATGATAAGTATTCCGTTCTCCCCAACTGTTTTCTTTAAAACACTAATTATTATTTTCAGGAAATTTTCTTTACTAACAAGAGGCCTTCCAAAACTAAATATTTGAGAATGCACACAGAGTACATCACCTCGACCTATTTGTAGTCTTTCTAAAATTTCATATAAATCTTGTACAGTATATATTTTTTCTCCGGCTTGAATAAACTCACTCTGAAATTTTTTCACTTATTTCTCCTTGAATAATCTCTTTTATCATTTTTCTGTCTATTTTTCCATTTGCATTTAATGGCATTGAATCAATAGACAAAATCTTTCCAGGAATCATATAATCTGGGAGTAATGAGTTAAGCAATGATATTATCTTTTCTTTTTCCTGTTTTCCCTCATATACCAAAACTATTTTCTTTTTTTTCTCATCATATACACAGCAACAACTATTTATTCCTTGCATTCCAGCTACAACATTTTCAATTTCCCCAAGTTCAATACGATGTCCCATATGTTTTATTTGATAATCTTTTCTGGATACATAAACTAACTCTCCATATTCATTATATCTAACTAAATCACCCGTTCTGTAAATTAATTCATGATACATACTATTTAGAGGATTTTGCACAAATACTTCCTGCGTTTTCTCCAAATTATTATAGTATCCTAATGATAGTGATGTTCCTCTCACACAAAGCTCTCCCACTTCACTGCCAGACACTAATTCGTTTTTCTCATTTAAAACAAACACATCAGAATTTTTTATTGGATTTCCTATGGGTATTGGTTCATTGTCTTCAAAAACACGATCTACAATATAAAAACTGCAATCAACAGTAATTTCAGTTGGTCCATATAAGTTAGCATACATCGCTTGTGGAAGGTACTTTATCCACTCGTTCAACTGCTTTGTTGGCATAACTTCTCCTGCAAATAATATCCTTTTCAAAGAGTGTGTTAAATCTACTTTTTTTAAAGCATGTAGATTTGCCACTAATACTAATTCTGATGGGACCCAAAATATTGTATTTATTTTCTTGTCAACTAAATAATTTAATAATCTTACAGGCTGAGCAAAAAGATTTTTCGGGATAATTTCCAAAGTTGCCCCTGTCTTTATACATGTATATATATCTAATACAGAATTATCAAAGTAGAACGGTGCCTGATTTCCAAAAGTATCCTTATCTGTTATTACAAATGTGCTCTCTACCCAATCTATGTAATCTACTACCGAACGGTGGCAAATTGTAACTCCCTTTGGAACACCTGTTGAACCAGAGGTAAAAAGTATATAAAGTATATCTGTATCGCAACACCTATCTCTTTGTAGTAACACTTTTTTTTCACTCACATTAGTTTCTATGTCATCATCAATACATAAAATTTTTTGGGGGACAATACTCAATTGTTCAACTAAATATTGATTCTTTTTTTGAGATATAACTAATGAAGGCCTCAATATTTCAAATATTTTTTTCTTTCTACTCTCTGGCATATCAATATCTATTACAGTATAAAAATTTCCGCTGTAAGCCACTGCCATGAATGCAATTAATGTATCTACTGACTTTTCTATCATAACAGCAATAGGATTTTTAAAAAGTTCTTTTTCAGTTATTTTTTTAGCTAAAAATAATGCATCATTTCTCAATTCTTTAAAAGTAACCTTTTTATTTTCGTCTGAAAAAGCGACTTTATTTGGATATTTTTCTGCTGTTTCATCTAACCATACTGTAATATTGTTAATCATGCCTTTTATGCCTCCAAGCATTTCTTTATCATATCAATAATGGACTGTATATTTGCAAAATTCTCTACTATGACATAATCTGGATCTATTTCAATGTTAAATTCATCCTCCAAAGCTGCAATTATTTCCATTACTTCAAATGAATCAATTACCTTTTCTTCCAGTAGATTATTTCCCTTAAAACTACAAATATCTTCATTTATACTTTTCAATATATTTATAATTCTTTTTTCTGTATTCTCCATATACCTATTCCCTCATATAATCTTCAATTCCATTCAATAATTTTAAAAAATCAACAGACTTGGACATTTCTTTAATACGCATGCAATATGCCCTATAGGTTACATACCCTAAATGTCCTTCTTTACGATACATATTTAGTAAAAACCAATCATATCTATTTAAAAACACTGTATTCCTATTTTGTATAGAATGTGGATACAAGCAAACCTTTCTTTCATTTATTAAATTAAAAGTCTGTAAAATATCTTCTGTATCATCATATATCTCATCTACATTAAATCCTAATTTAATAAAAAGATTATTTGGGTTTATTCTTTTACATCTTCTTATCCAATCATTTTTAGCATGTTCAAAATTTAAAGCATGTGTAAAATTTAGGAATACTTTTTCATCACCTTGCCCTAGTGAACCAATTGGATGAAGTAACTTATGCCAATTTGATTCCCTTTCAAAATTAAGTGGTAGATCAACATATTTCTTCCAATTACAAATAAATTTCATATAATCTTTCTGTTCCCATAAAATATTAATTAGCGGACTATTAAATGGAAGAAATAATGACTTATAAACACAGCCTCCCCAACAATCATTTGAAAATATAGTGATTGGGTTCTCTATCAATCGACTATACCTTTCAAAATCAAAATGTGGTATTTTAAATGCCTGTCCATTAATAATCTTCCTGCTATCTATTCCTTTATCTAAAATTTCCTTTCGTATCTCTGAAAAATATTGAGAACTTGTTACTATAATATAATCAAAGTCAATATTAGTAACATATTCCTTTTCAATCATATTAAATCCATCATATTTTTCCCTTATTATATCTTCAGTTTTTGCAATAATGCCGATAACCTCAATATTATTTTTTTCAATTTCGAATAATATTTGATTTATAATAATTTCATAATCAGCACCATTACCCCAAATCAAACATTTTTTCATATTTTTATTCACCTATTTTCTGTGATCTTCCTATATAATTTTTTATAATTATTTTTCTCCCATTCACAAAAGCTTCTTCATTTTCTTCTGTTTTGCGTGGCAAATAACATTTTCTACATACAGAAATATTTTTAAATCCACAAGGTAATTTATGCTGTTCCCTTACCCTCTGTAATTTTTCTCCATGCCATATATCATAAATATTTTCTATATTTGCATTACCAATTACATTCATATTTTCTTCATCATTTGAACACATCAGCACTTGTCCATCAGCAGCAACAATAATACGTTGATATAACTGAGGACATGAAAAACTTTCATCATAGACAATGTCTTCATCATTATCCAAATAATCAATTAAAGGATTAAACGCAATCAAATCTGTAATAGGTTCAAACATATTGTAATATTCCTCTACATTCTGTTTTAAAGCAGGCCAGATGCCCTGTATCTTTATTACAGGTCTATGTACTCCCATTTCTTTTTTTATTTCACTAAATCTTTTTATCTTCTGATAGGTTTCTTCAAATCTCAAAGGTTTCCTTATACTATTATATTGTTCCCCTGTTCCATCAATGGAAATAGTTATCCAATCTACACCTGAATATATCAAATCACGTATAAAATCATCCGCAAATTTACTTCCATTTGATAAGAAAGAAACTTCTTTTATCCCGTTTTCCTTTGCATATCTTATATATTCTAACAAATGCGGATGAAGTGTTGGTTCACCTCGTAAACTAAGCCGAATTGCAGGTACTTTACCTCCTATCTCATCAATTATTTTGTAGTACAATTTATCGTCCATTAACTTTGCGTGAACTTTTTCTTTAAATTCTTCTGTAATCGTGTAACACATAGGACATTGAAGATTGCATACAGACGAAGTCTCTATATCTACAAGAAGAGGCCACTTGGAAACATATTGTTCTTTTGCATTTTGGGTCCACGACTTCCTATAATCTCTATATTCTTCTTCCCATCCCTCGCCACGATATATTTCAAAAAGTTTTTCCCGTTCTTCTGTTTCCATATAATAATTGCCTTTATTTATCGGTATATTCTGCACACACTCACCTCTATTTTTAATCTATATCATTCCATTGCAATATTGTATCTTCAATAATATCTTTCTTTAATCTCTTTCCTATTACCTGTTTATATTCTTCTGGCAATATACCTATTCCTGGTCTTTTAAATGCAATATCTTTTTTTTCAATTATTTCTCCCATCTTTTTATTTTTAATGATTACAATTGATCTCCTTGCATTCTCTCTCGCTGGAATCTCATTTTTGCCATATTCTAAATTATCCACTCCAATAATTTGTTTTTGAAAGTTCAATTCCTTTTTAATATTTTTGAGATCATTATCATCCATCGCATGATAATGATCATTTCCTGGAAGACTTTTATCTAAAGTAAAATGTTTCTCTATAACCATAGCCCCTAATGTGAAAGCAGTTTTGATGACAGCGTAATTGTAATTCGGTTTAGTATGGTCCGAATATCCTATTACTATCTGTGGATACTTTCTTTTGAGAGCTACAATCTTTCCCAAGTTCGCATCTTGTTCTGGTGTAGGATATTCCAATACACAATGCATAAGTACAAGTTTATTGCCATTGTTCTTAATAATATTTACTGCTCTATCAATTTCTTTCTCATTTGATGCACCAGTAGATAATATAATAGGCTTTTCTTTTTCACAAATATATTGGATAAATGGTAAATTAGTTATATCAGAAGATGAAATCTTATAGTAATCCATCATTTTATCCAAATAGTCTACTGCCTCATAATCAAATGGGGTCGACATAAAAATAACTCCTATTTTTTTACAGTATTCTGAAAGCTGCAAATATTCTTCTTTTTCAAAAGAATCATACTTTTTAAATAATTCAAATTGTGAAGTAGTACTTTCCTCATCGGTATCCCAATATGAAGGGGAATATTTAGAAGCTATTTTCTCTGCCTTATACGTCTGAAACTTCACCGCATCTGCGCCAGCATCTTTTGCCTTTTTACACATCAATTTAGCTGCTTCCAGATTCGATATTTTCTCTTTAATTGCAATATCATAATAATTCACACCAACTTCCGCTATCAAGAAATATCCTTGTTCTTCAACTATTTCAAAAACTGTTTTCATTATTCTCTCCTAAAATCAACTTAATCACTCTTTCTTGTCCTTTTGTAAAATTTTTTTCCAAAAGCAACTCATTCATTTGTTTTCTAACATAGGGTGTATTTATAAGCCATTCTATCGTTGCCTGAATTGTCTTATCATCTTGCTGTTTTCCCATTCCTAAGCTAATAAATCCATTAGAAATATTAGCAAACATGTGCTCCATTTCTCTAGAATTCTGAGCTAATACTACAGAAGGAACCCCCATACATGCCAACTCATACATGGTTCTTCCCTGTGAAGTAACTGCTAAATCTGCTTCAGCAAGATATTTGCTTACTCTTTTTACATCATTATGTACATAAATATGGTGTTCTTCATCTGTCTTTACTTCATTTTTATATCTATATCCAAACCCAGTTATTATATGAAAACTAATCTCCGGAAATTTTTCAGATATTTTTTGAAAAACACCATATGATTTTCTTGTTAAATCGCTTGGATCGGACCCCCCAAACAAAATTACAATATTTCTTACTTTTTCTGAAAAAGTTTTAGGAACAGCTGTTAAAAATTCATCCCGTATAAAAAAATATTCAAATCCATTGTATACATTGTCACTACATTTATCTGTAAACAGTGCATTTATAACACAATCTGCATATTTTGCGCCTTCTCCTCTATCTTCAAAGTTAATAATTCTTGGCACCTTTTGCTTCAACAGTTTCATATATTCACTATCTGTATTTAAAATATCATTTACTACAATATCAGGATGAAATTTATCAACTATATCAAATATATTATTATTCTCTTTAATTATCCTTATAGGAAAGTATGACTCATTTAATTTGTTTATTCCTAGTTTATAACTTTCTTTTGTTACAAACAAAATATCATGCCCTGTCAAATGATAAGCAAGTGATAGACATCTATATATATGCCCCATTCCTAGTTCCTCTTCACCATCTGCCCTCAAAATAATTTTTTTCGATTTTAATATAGCTTCACACACTTTCCAGTCATATTCATTATCAATATCTATAGACTCTTTCCTTGAAACTTCATAAACCGTAATTTTTTCTCCAATTCTTGTCTTTTCTGAAACACAATTTCTCCTTGTAATTAAAAAGCCGCCAGTTTCCTTCAAAGATTTAGGCAAATATTGCCTATTTACTCTTTCACGATATTGAGGAAAATATTTTCCTTTATTATACCCCCATGACAAATGAGAATCATTTACTGCACTTATTAACGTATCATATTCCGAATCAATAAAACTTTTAAGTGCATCTTTTACAGTTTCTTTCTTTAATGTTGGTGAGGTTGCTTGCATTGTCATGACTATATCATATTGAACATTATGTCTCTTTTCTGACTCTGTCAAAGCATGAAATATTACAGGATCAAGTGTAATATCATCACCAGTCAATTCCACTGGTCTCATAATAGTTTCTACTTTATTTTGTTCTGCTATTTCCGCTATTTCTAAATCCTCTGTATCAATAACAACATCCACATCATATGTATTTTTTAATGATTTTGCGTTATTTATACTATAAATCATTAATGGAATACCATTCATTAATCTCAAATTTTTACGCGGTATTCCTTTTGAATTTCCTCTCATTGGAATCACTACCAGTAGTTTCATAAATTATTCCCCTTTTAACTAATAAAAATTATCCAATAACTTTAACCAGTCCTTCTGCTAATAAAATATCTATAGTTTTTGCCAATTCCTCTATTGGTTCATTAATGCTATTACTAATCTCTATCAAATCACTCATTCCATCTGCATAAGCCAGTAAGTTCTGTATAACACGTACATTATTTTTATACGTTCCCTTTTGACTAATCGTAGGATATAACCCTCTTTTTCCAAGTTGTGGTTCACATAATACAGTCGATCTGTAATATTGATTATACTCTAATGTCATCACAACTCTCTTTAAAACTTCTAATGCATTCCCCATACCTGCTGATGATATAAATGACAAATTATCTGCTGATGTATGATATTCTTTGTATTCATGATATTTACTTCTGCAAAATACTACAAATGGAAGATCAACACCCGGAGCACAATATTGGCGTTCATCGGACCCCCTTTTCAAAAAAGAATATTTTTTATACATAGGCGCATAATACTTCAATACCTGTTGCAAAGCCCTATCAGCTAATGTTCCACCTTTTCTTGATTCAACATAGGAATATTCCAAATCATCCCCCACGCACGTAACTACAAATCCAGCTTTAATATTTTTTTTCATTTCTTCCAAATGTTGACTAATGTAAGTAATTGAACCTATCGTCTCAGGTATAAATAGAAATCTATATGTATATCTTCTATTCGGTTCTTCGGATAACCACTTTGCTAAATATGTTAGTACACATGGTCCTGAAACTTCATTACTTCCCAACCCTGGATGACAAATATTAGTTGAAAAACATATTTCTTCCGATGTAACTCCTGGAATAATAATTTCACCATATGTCATACTTCCATCTGTAAATTTGCTATCAATATACATATGATAATTTCCATCTGGTAAATCGTTCCACATATCTTTAGACATACAAAATCCACTTCTTAGTGAATAGTAACTTGTTATATAGGGAATTACATCCGGTTGATCTGGTTGTGTATAAATGTATTGTTTCAATTCCTCTTTTGAAACCCATTTATCAATTGGGCAAGAATATCCAACCACATGAAGATTGTTCTTTTTAAAATCAATAATTTTTTCTCTCCTATTATTTTCAATATAAGCCTCTGAAATATTCCATTCTTTTGGTACAGTCCAGTCATATACTCGTGTTCCACTTGCGACTTCATGTATTTGCATATCCGGAATTATTTTTTTTAGATACTTCAATGTTGTCCGAACACCATCACCTGTAATACTCCTGTAAATAGGAAATATATTTCTTGCCAATTCATATAAATCACTTCCAGTATGTTTACTTTCCAATCTCATTCTGTATTACTCCCTTAATCATCGTCATGTTTGTAATTAATTATTTTAATCTTTTAATTTTTTTAATATTATTTTACCTTTGTCTCCTTTTACTACTATTTTATCTTTTTTCTCCCAAAAATGCTCCAACTGTTTAAAATCAAATATCAATGGTAAAATGGATGTACTATTATTATTCAAATCTACTATTGCGAGGTTATTTTCATTTGAAACAAAATACATTTTTCCCTCTTTATCTTGACCTGAAAAATGATAGCTTTCCTCCTCTTTTTCACATATTCTAAAAAGCTTATTATAATTATATATTTTTGTTTCATTTCTGCTTATAGTATATTTAATACACCATATATTTCTTGGTGTCATAAAATAAATATCATCACCTACAATCACCTTTTGTTGTATATAAGTAATATCCCTTGTATTATCCATATCAACTTTTCTCTGAGCTATTATTTTTTTCAACTCTATATCCCATACATATATCACTCCGCTTTTGCTCAGTAAATATAAATTTTGGTTGTATCCAACAGATAGCCACAAATTATCGCTAATTTCAATTTCAATGAATGATATTTCATCTTTTTCTATATCATATTTACATAAAAAATTTGTATTTATTACAGAAAAATATACTTCTTTTTCATATTTATAACCACTATCTATTGTAAAATTCTTACATTTTTTATGAAAATATTTTTTATACTCTGATTTGAAATCTATTTTTCCTACAATACCTTGTTCTTCAAAACTGAATAGCAATCCTTGTTCTCCTAATGAGGGAGTAAATAAAATTATATTATCCTTAAGTTGGATTACTTGTTGCAAATATGCTGATTTATGTCCACAATCTATATTTTTTTTAACTAATACCTCTCTTTTATTTTCTAAATCCCATACATGTAATCTTTTATAGTTAAAAGGACATATCACAATATATTTATCTATTGCAACTGCATTTCCTAAAAAATCACGTTCTAGTATTTCATCTTCCATTTTTCCAAGTAAGGAAGTTTTTCCAGTTGCTAAATCTATAGCAAACAGCCCATTATAATCCGATGCAATAAAATATAATTTATCTTTGTACCGTGTTGTAAAAATTATACGTGGGATAAAATGTGTTAATATTTTCCCTGTTTTCTTTTCGATTATTATATCATCTCGTATTGTAGCATCCTGAATATATACCTTCTTTCCTGTTTCCCGATACACCTGCACCACGCTGCTTGCATCTCCATAATACGCATCACTCAATACCACAGCTCTTTCCACATCACTTGTATCATCATAAATCCCCCAGCCTTCTTCTTTATACCGCTTTACAAGCTTCTCATATTCTACCCAAAGCTGTGGTCGCATAGAAGATACTGTACTTTTAATCAGTGGATGTGGTCGCCAAAGCAATGCCACTTCGTCCTTATTTTCTTTAAAGATTCTAAATACATCCTTCATCTTCTCCAGCATTTTCTCATTGTTTTCCAATAATGCTGCGATACTGGTATTATAAAAGATTATCTTCTTCCAGCTTCCATCCGGTTTCTGTATAATCTTTAACCACTCTTCAGGTATTTCCAGATCTTCCTTCTTTGTATTTAATACCTTATCAATCTTTGGAGATCCCAGCCCAAGGAACTTTTCTTCCAGATATTTTCTATCTAAATGATTTCCCTGCAGTCCATTTTCCTGTGCTGCTTTCAGATATTCATTTACATAGATTTGCTTCATCTTTTCAGACTGTACAATTACCTTATCTGCATTGATAACTCCGGGAGTCCAGATAAAGTGCTTCATCTGTTCAATAGTACCCTGATCATCTGGTTCTATCTCCTGCAATACAAAATACGGTATATACACCAGTTTTTCCGTATACTTCTTTAAATTGCTGCTGAAGAATCTTGGATGTACACAGGTTACCAGATTCCAGTCATCATATGGATTATGGATATAGATCACATCTGGTTTTCTTTCTTCAAAGTTATAACTCTGCCAGTCTATTACTTCAATATTCTTCGGATACTCATTGCCTTCATAATGCATTTGTCCAAGGCTTCTATCCGGATTTCTGTCATAATATGGAATCGGTACGCAATAAGCATCACATTCTGGGTCTTCTTTAGCTGCCAGATAGACACTTTCCAGAGAATCCCACATGGATGCCTTGTATGGGAAGAAGACAACTTCCCTGCGGACAGGAATGTCGTTCTTTACACTGTTTTCAATTCGAAGGAGCTGTTTTTTTAGATTCTTGTAGATTTTATTAGCATTGCTGTCTGTGTTACTCTGCAATGCTTCATAGATTTGATAAACGAGGTCGCAATAATCCTGTATGTAGGGAATGGTAACACAATCCTCTTTTTCCATTGTCTCAATGGCATTCCCTATGCTGACTGCGCACTCCTGGCATTGTGCCAGCAGATCCTGTGCAGATACGGTATTGTTTCTGTCGATATGATTCTTGATTTCCTCATGTGCTTCATGAAGTGTCTGGATCATGTCCAGAATATCCTTTTTCTGTGCCTTTCTCATATATATCCCCTTATATCGTACATTCCTTGTAAATCTTCCCTTTGCGCAGCCGATCAGAGCCACTCAAAGCAAAAATGTGGTTCTTTCTAACGCAAAAGGAAGTGGCACTTATCCACTTCCTTAGATACACTGTCTCTATAGTGCTACTCCGGTCAATAGCTGCTGCCTGCATACAAAGTCATTCTTCTACGTCTTCTGATTCCTTCATACTCCCCAGTATATCTTTGGAATGTTCCCTTTACTTATAAGTATTCTATCACATTATTATGTAAATTGCGATAGAATTTTAAATTTTTCTGAATTTTTATACCAAGGATTATTATAGACACAAAGTCATATAAAATGGAATATACGTCACACCGTCTTCATATTTCATATCTTTTCCGTAAATAATATATCTGTCTTCCATTTTGATAGGGTATTTTTGAATCAATGCGTCAAATGATGCATGGCTTCGATAGCCTGATGATTTCACTTCTATTGGACATATTTTCTTTTTTCGTACAATTACAAAATCAATTTCATACTTTTTTTCTTTTGTAGAATCCTTGGAATGATATAAAAATTCATGGAAATAAAGGGAATATCCGTTGGCTCTTAGCATTTGTCCAACCATATTTTCTAATATCATTCCCTGATTAATGCCCAGATTATCAAAAATCAATGATTTATAGATACTCATTTCTGTATCTTCGCTGCTTTGCAGTATCTGAGTTACGAGTAGTCCTGTATCTCCCATATACAATTTAAAATTGCTGCGGTCTGCATAAGCTTCCATTGCAATTTCCGGTGCAGTAATGTTAATACATTCATTTCCTATCATAGATTCTGCGACAAAATTAACCGCCTCCATATAGTTCACATATCTTGCATTTTTATCTACAAGAGAAAATTTGAAATGTGAATTATGGTTTTCAAGCTGTTCGGGTATTGTTTTGTAAATTACTGAAGCTTTTTCTTTATTATCCTGATCATATTTTCGCAGATCATCCTCATACAATGCCAGAATATTTCTTTTTATAAAATCTATTTGTGTATAATCTTTTCCGCTTACAAATGCTTCTACTGCCTGTGGCATACCTCCAACAGCCATATAAGTCCGAAAATTTTTCATTATTTTACGATGAATTGCTTCTCCCATGGCCGTTCTGGCTGCAAATGCTTCCCGAATTGCCGGTGCTGTCACTGTATCCTGATTTGCCCATAAGAACTCTTCAAAATCCATAGGATACATCTTAAGCTTATATTCTTCTGATGGTATAAGAATATCCTGTACATTCTTCTTGATTGAAATCAGTGATCCTGTTTCAATATAATCATATCTTCCATCTGCTACAAGATACTTAATAGCCTGCCTTGCTAATGGAAAAAGCTGTACTTCATCAAATATAATTACAGCTTCATGTTCCGGCAAAGCCTTTCCCATCAGCAGGAATAAATTTCGAAAGAAAACATCAAGATTGCCTATGTTCTCTGCGAAGTTATTTTTTATATCTTTATTTGCTTTGGCAAAATCAATGATAAAGTAATCCTTATATTCATTCTGTGCAAAGGTTTCAGCTATTGTACTTTTGCCTATTCGTCTGGCTCCTTCCAGCATAACTGCTGATGTTCCACCAGACATTTCTTTCCATTCCAGTAATTTATCATATATTTTTCGTTTAAAAATCATAGGGTGATCCTCCATAAATATACACTGCTTTTTTTATCGTGAGCATAGCTTACTCAATGCATTTCGTAAAATTACACTTGCAAGCAAGTAATTTTACTTCATTATATCACGAATTTTCAAATTTCATTCATATGATTTTTAACGAATTTTGTATTTTTATTTTTCTGATTTTTAACGTTTTTTCACTTTATACTGTTCTATTTCGCATTCATGCTTCTTTTCTTCACGGAATACACAGTCCCACTCATCTATAATGATAACAAATTTTCTCTTTGTTCCATGAAAAATATCTGAAAGTGCTATTGCCTGAGAATGTTCCTTATCTTTTATATACTCTGGATAACTCCTTTAATTCATAGATTACTTCATCCTGAATAAACTCTATCAGTAGCACTTAATTTTCAGATACACTGTACATCCATTGTATGTCTAACCTGATTACATCATATTGATTCATATATTTAGCAAAAGAAGGCTGCTTGCTAATGGACAAATTTTTAAAAAGTTCTTTGGAATCACATCTCTTGCTATAATATGCGACCAACATTTTAGCTGCTATAGATTTACCGAATCTGCGTGGTCTGCTTACGCATACATATTTACTTTCACTCTCCAATACCCGTAGCGCGGAGCAATCCGTAGGCATCAAAGTCGGGGGCTTTTGACCCAGACATCATTATAACAGTTTTATATGATATTTTCCATCTTGGTCAGCAGAACTTCTTCCCATTCATATTCTGTTTAAAATATCAACACGATTCAGACACAGAACTTCCTTATTTTATTTGTCTTTTTTATCATATAATAGTATAATAGCATTAGAATTAATATAAAATATTGATATGGAAGGAGTTCTGCTATGCAAACACTAATCAGACCATCCGCTGCTATTCGGCAAAATTACACAGAGATAGCTGCTTTATGCAAAGAAACCGGTGAACCTGTTTTTTTAACTAAAAATGGTGAAGGTGATCTGGTTGTTATGGATATAGCCACTTATGATCAGCGAGAAAAGCAATTGGAACTTAGGGAAAAATTAATTGAAATTGAAGAATTAAGGCGTGCCGGCGCACCTGACATGGATGCCCGCGGTGCTTCTGCTAAACTCCGTACGGCACTAAAGGAGAAAACTTATGTATAAAGTAGATATCTCTCCTGCAGCAAATTCTGTTCTGGAAGAATACACTTTCCGTTGTGCCAGAGACAACGGAGAAGAGTGTGCATTACGACTATTGGATGCTTATGATGAGAAGATCTCATATTTGGAATCCACTCCCCTCATCGGATGTGCCAGATTGAAGTTTATTCCTTCCAAATATCGTGTTTTAAATTTCTGGCCACACCTCTGGTTCGTCTTCCAGATAAAAGAGTATGAGAACTGTGTAAAAATTGATTACATAATTGATGACAGACAAAACTATGGTACTTTTCTAAAATAAACAGCAGAAATGTCCAAGCTTCTTATTCATATTCTGTTCATAATTCTTTTCAGAATTGTTCAAAATATCAACACGATTTAGACACGAAACTCCCCTATACTATAATCATAAGATGCAGCGATGCAAAGGAGGATGTAACAGACATCCACCTTAAATTAAAAAGTGATAATAACATTACTTATAATAACTTTTTCATAATAATGCCAAGTAATCAGAGATTACTTGGCATCCTCCCTTTTATGGGGATTTTTTTATTTTCTACAATATTTTCAAGCATATAAAAAACCTGACAGAAAGGATTTCTCCCCTCTATCAGGTCTTCTTTTTTCACAGCCAAGCCGTGTATTCTCTCAATTATTCAGCCTTGCCAACAGATCCGAAGAGTTCCATCTTCTCTTTTACTGTAGCCTTGATAGCTTCGAAGCCAGGATTTAAGAGTTTACGAGGATCGAATCCCTTACCTTCTAAGTCCTTACCAGCTTCGATGTACTTACGTGTAGCTTCCTGGAATGCTAACTGGCATTCTGTATTAACGTTAACCTTAGCTACGCCAAGTGTGATAGCTTTCTTAACCATCTCTGCAGGGATACCTGTACCACCATGAAGTACAAGAGGCATAACACCTGTCTTCTGCTGGATTGCATCCAGAGTCTCGAAGCTCAGTCCCTGCCAGTTTGCAGGATATTTACCATGAATGTTACCGATACCTGCTGCTAACATATCTACGCCAAGATCTGCGATCTGCTTACACTCGTTAGGATCTGCGCACTCGCCCATACCGATAACGCCATCTTCTTCACCACCGATAGAACCAACTTCTGCTTCGATGGACATGCCCATTGCATGAGCAACTGCTACTAATTCCTTAGTCTTTTCAATGTTCTCTTCGATTCCATAATGAGAACCATCGAACATGATAGATGTGAAACCAGCCTTGATGCACTTGTAGCATCCGTCATAAGTACCATGATCCAGATGTAATGCAACTGGTACTGTGATTCCGAGTGATTTATCCATTGCCTTAACCATAGCGGCAACTGTATCAAAGCCTGTCATGTACTTGCCAGCACCTTCTGATACACCTAAGATTACAGGGCTGTTTAATTCCTGTGCGGTTAACAGAATGGCTTTTGTCCATTCAAGGTTGTTGATGTTGAAATGACCTACTGCATAATGACCTGCTTTTGCTTTTTTAAGCATTTCTGTAGCTGAAACTAACATAATTCCAAACCTCCATTTTCATTACTTGCCATAACTCTCCATAATTCTTTGCAGAATTAATAGTTACTGCTTGCCTCTTTATCATTGGAACGCAATTGTCCCTGACAAAATACATTATAAACCGTTTTCCCTGGGTTGTAAACTAAATTGTTTATTTTTTAACGTTATAATTTTAACTCAAAAAAAGCGCACAAGATACAAATATCCTGTGCGCTTGTAATATATTTCTGTAACTTGCAAATTTGGACCACAGGTGCAAATTTGCCGTGTGAAAAAACTACCATATATGGTTTTTTCACACTATTCTTTTACAATAATATCCACTGCCTGCTGTTTATTGGACAGCTCTACCTTGGTATGGTTACCGCCGTATTCCCCATCCAGTGTCCATGCGATCTCTTCATCAGACTCTATGGTAAGAGAGCCTGTCTTAAAACAATACATATAGGCTGTGTCCACTCTTTCGCTGACCAGTGCCGCCAGAATGGAATTCAGTTCAATGGGATTATTGGGTCGCTTGATCAATGTGACTTCAAAGAGTCCGTCGTTAAGTGCCACATTTCTGCCGGTAATATTCTTGAATCCACCTACAGAATAAGAATTGGTAATCATTCCAAAGATGAAATCGTCCTCAATGACAGTGTCATCATAGCTTACCTTCATATGGTAGGATTTCACATTCTGCAGGTGTTTCATGCCTTCCAGAATGTATGCCATGTGCCCCAGTGCGTTCTTCATTTCCTGCGGTGTTCCATAGGAAACTTCAGTAAACAGACCAAAGGCAGCAATATATACAAATACATCATGATTAAACACTCCGACATCACAGGCAAATGTATGTCCTGCTGCCACGATATCGGCTGCTTTCTTCATTTGAGATGGAAGTTTCAGGCTGTTTGCAAAATCATTGGTACTTCCTGCAGGAATATATCCTACAGTGGTCTTGAACCCGGATTGCATCATGCCGGTCACTATCTCGTCTAAGGTGCCGTCTCCTCCGCTGCATACAACTAACTGATAGGACTTGTCTCTCTCTCTGGTGACGCGTATCGCATCTCCCTGGCTCTGTGTGGTATATACCGTCACCTCGCAGTCAGCCTTGACGAGAGTATCTGTGATCTCCAGCAGATGATTTCTGATCTGCCCTTTGCCGGCATGGGGATTCACGATGAAAAGAACTTTCTTAGGCATCCTGTCCACTCAGGAATCTTTCAATATGTGCTACAGCTGCGGATTCATCAGAACCATCTGCAACAACTGTAAGGGTCTCACCGTTATCAAGTCCGAGACTCATCATACCCATGATACTCTTTGCATTTACCTTCTTGTCATCCACTTCCACATAGATGGTACTTTCATACTGGCTGGCAACCTGTACGAATACTGCTACCGGTCTTGCTTCCAGACCATTGTCCAACTGGACTTCCATTGACTTCTGAACCATAATATTCTCCTCCTTTATTTCCGCAATCTGTCTGCCAACTCACCCAGCTTTCTAAGCCTGTGGTTGACTCCTGACTTCCCTACTTTGGGATTCAGATATTCACCTAACTCTTTTAGTGTCGCATCGGGATAATCAAGTCTGACCTCAGCGATTTCCCGCAGCTGGTCGGACAGATTATGAAAACCATAATGTTCCTTGATATACATGATATCTTCTATTTGTTTTGTTGCTGCATTCACAGTTTTAGTAATATTTGCAGCTTCGCAGTTGACTTTTCTATTAATGGAATTGCGCATATCTTTCAGAATCCGCAGATTCTCCAGACTCATGAGTGACTGATGGGCACCCATGACATTAAGTAGTTCTACAATGCCTTCGCTTTCCTTGATATAGACTACCAGGTAGCGCTTTCTCTGTACGACCTTGCCTTCAATGTCAAAATCTGCCAAAGCACCCTGTATCTGCATTGCCTGTTCATTGTTTTCACATACGAACTCCAGATGATACCCTTTCTCCGGATTACTCATGGAGCCAATGCTCAGAAACGCACCTCGTAAAAAGGCACGCTTACAACACAGGCTTTTGATGACCAGAGGATTGACACATAAGCTCTTCTCCTCGTACTTCACCGCCTGCAATATTCTCTGCACAACGTCTTCTTCCGTGTATCGAAACAGATTCACGAAATTATCCATTTTGCCTTTTATATTAAATGTTTTCTTCAGTAATGTAAAGCCTTTTCTTGCAACATAGGGAGTTTCTTCCTGAATTTCAATATATTTCGCTCCCTTTTCGTCACATTTCACAGCTTTGGTATACTCCAGAATCGCTGCCAGCTCTGCAATATCGCAGTGTCTTGCTTCCGGCAGTAGTCTGACCAGTTCATCTTTCACTTCTCCTGAAAATGACATAGGCTACCTCTTATTTTATATCCCTGTGCCGCAGAGTCAGCCCGTATTCACCCTGATTACTCAGTCTGTTATACAGCTCTATCGCCAGAGTCACACTTCTGTGCTGTCCTCCAGTACAGCCAATGGCTACTACCAGCTGATTCTTGCCCTCTTTCACATAATTGGGAATAAGGAAAGTAATCATATCTGTCAGCTTATCCAGAAACTGATGTGCTTCCTGAAAGCTCATGACATAATCATGGACTTCCTTATCCAGTCCTGTCTTAGGTTTCATTTCATCTATATAGAAAGGATTCGGCAGAAACCTTACATCAAATACAAGGTCTGCATCCTGTGGTATTCCATGTTTGAAGCCAAATGAGATCACATTGATCATAAGGCTGTTATATTTCTCATTATTTACAAAGATACGATCCAGCTCCGCCTTTAACTCTCTGGTCAGCAGGTTCGTTGTATCAATGACATAGTCAGCCTGCTCTCTGATGCTGGCAAGCAGGGCTCTCTCCTGGGTAATACCCTTCATCAGATCCCCATCTGTAGACAGGGGATGGATTCGTCTGGTTTCCTTATATCTTTTCAAAAGTACCTGGTCAGAAGCCTCCAGGAACAGTAATTCAAAAGAATACTTGGATTTTCTCAGTCTTGCAACTGCCTGATTCACGTCATCAAATGACTGTGCCGCTCTAACATCCAGTCCTAAAGCAACATTCTGTATTGTAGAATTGGGCATTGTGATCAGTTCCACGAACTTGTCGATCAATGCCACCGGGATATTGTCTGCACAGTAAAACCCGGCATCCTCCAACATTTTCATAGCGGTACTCTTACCGCCTCCACTCATACCAGTCACAATTACAAATCTCATAGCTCCCCAGCCTTTCTGTCAATCTCTTTCGCAAATGATGTCTGTTTGTGTTCCTGTACCGGATCTACTGAAAATCTCCCAGCATAATGACTTCCGGCTCTATCTTTACGCCAAAGCTGCTCCATACTTTAGCCTGTATTTCCTGTATCAATATATAAATATCTGTTGCTGTGGCATTGCCCTTATTTACAACAAAGCCACAATGTTTCTCTGATACCTGTGCGCCACCGCATTGAAAGCCTCGAAGCCCCGCATCCTGTATCAGTTTGGCTGCAAAATATCCTTCCGGTCTTTTAAAGGTAGAACCGGCACTTGGATATTCCAGTGGCTGTTTGTCTTTTCTTCTGGCAGCCAAATCTTCCATCTTGAGACGTATCTCTTCCTGCTGCCCTTTCTCTAACTTTATGGAAGCTCCCAATACAATATAAGCTTCTTCTTTCAAAAGGCTGTGTCGGTATGCAAAATGCATCTCTTCACAGCTCTTCTCTACAATCTCTCCCTGTGGAGTCATCAGGCGTACAGAAGTAATGACCTGCTTCATTTCACCGTCATATGCGCCCGCATTCATCACAACTGCGCCACCCAGAGTTCCGGGAATCCCCGCAGCGAATTCAAACCCTGTCAGTGACTGTGCAAGAGCAACTCTGGCGATAGCCGCCAATGTTGCTCCAGCCTCACAGTACATAATATGATTATCTTTTATCTCGATATGGTTAAATTCTTTGGCAAGATGCAGAATAATACCGTCATACCCCTTGTCACTTACCAGAAGATTGCTGCCATTTCCTAATAAATAGTAAGTCTCTCCTGCGTCATTTAACAGCTGAATCGTACTTTTCAATTCTTCTTGCGTGGCTATCTCCAGAAACAGCCTTGCCGGTCCCCCTACTCGAAATGTTGTATGACGGCTCATCGGCTCCTGTTCCAGTATTCTTTCTGTAGGAAGGTATTGCTTTAATTCTGTTATAATCTCCTGCTTCAAAATCTCACCTGTCATCTTTTATTTTTACAACCTATTATATTACAGTACCAGCTTCGCAGCACCATAGATTCCTGCGTCATTTCCCAGTGTTGCAAGCTTGAACTGCGCATTCATGCATCCATGGAACGCATATTTCTCATAGTATTTTGTGATGTACTGGCATAAGATATCTCCTGCCTTAGATACACCACCACCGATAACGAAGGCTTCTGGATTTACGACTGCTGCGATAGCTGCCAGTCCTTTGCCAAGGTATTGTCCAAACTGCTCTGCGATCTCACACGCTACTTCATCACCGGCTTTTACTGCATCAAATACAGTCTTGGCACTGACTTCGCCCTGACGGAGTACACTGTCCTTTGTATCTGCTTCCAGTCTTCTCTTCGCCAGTCTTACGATACCTGTTGCTGATGCATACTGTTCCAGACAGCCATGATTGCCACATCCGCAGGCATCTCCTTCTTTGTCTTCTATATGAATATGACCGATTTCACCTGCTGCGCCGGTAGCACCTGTCAGAATCTTACCGCCAAGGATAACGCCGCCGCCTACACCGGTTCCAAGTGTAACAAGTACCATGTTCTCGAAGCCTTGTCCGCCGCCGCGCCACATCTCACCAAGAGCTGCTACATTTGCATCATTACCAGCCTGTACAGCAAGTCCTGTCAGACCACCAAGAATTTCCTTTACATCCATGATGTCCCAGCCAAGGTTGACTGCCTTGAGTACAACGCCTTTATCATTTACAGGTCCTGGTACACCAATACCGATACCTGCTACTTCATCTTTTGCAATGTTCTTCTCTGCCATCTTGTCCAAAACGGACTTGGCTACGTCCGGGAGAATATTCTTGCCATTCTCTTCTGTTCTGGTAATGATCTCCCACTTATCCTGCACATTTCCTTCCAGATCAAAAAGACCAAGCTTTACAGTTGTGCCTCCTACATCGACACCGAAACAATACTTACTCATTACTCCTCATCCTCTTCTCTTTTTCTTGTTAATGAATTCTGTACACGCTGATACAGCTCCTGTGCTGCATTATAGCCCATCTTCTTCTGTCTGTGGTTGACCGCTGCGCACTCGCAGATGATTGCCAGGCTTCGTCCGGGTCTGATTGGAATATTATGGCATACTACTTTATTACCAAGATATTCCGTATAATTCTCTTCCAGACCAAGTCTGTCGTATTTCTTCTCTTTATCCCAGTCTTCCAGACGGATAACAAGGCTGATATTGGTCGTATCCATAACGCTGGATACACCGAACAATGCCTTGACATCTATAATACCGATACCTCTCAGCTCAATAAAATGCTTCGTGATATCAGGTGCTGTACCTACCAGAGTATCATCACTGACTTTTCGGATCTCTACCACGTCATCAGATACAAGTCTGTGTCCTCTCTTGATCAGCTCCAGGGCAGCCTCGCTCTTACCGATACCACTCTCACCTGTGATCAGGACACCTTCACCATATACATCGACCAGTACACCATGTACAGAAATGCATGGAGCCAGCTTGACATTGAGCCATCTGATAATCTCTGCCATGAAAGCAGAAGTAGACTTCTGTGTCAGAAGCACCGGTACTTTATTCTTCACTGCGGTTTCCAGAAATATCTCATCCGGACGCAGGTCTCTGCAAAATACGATACAGGGAGTTTTCTCAGAAAGGACTTTAGGATAGACCTCTCTCTTATCCTCTTCTGTCATGTGCTCCATGTAGGAATACTCTACAAAACCAATGATCTGTGGTCTTGTCTCATCATAATGTTCAAAATACCCCGCAAGCTGCAGCGCAGGTCTGTTGATATCCGGCTGAGTCACCTTGATCCCCGTAATATCTATTTCCGGTGTCAGGTTCTGCAATTCCAGCTTATCAATTAACTGTTTAATACTAACTGCCATATCCATACCCATACCTTTCTTTTTACACAAACTGCCTCTCTTCATAGGCACTGCTTTGCTTCAATCATAGCATACTTAACTTCGCTTTGCTACTTTTTATTGCTCCTGTTTATGGAAAAAGCGATAGATTTCCTCCGCCACATTTACCGTGATTCCCGGAACCTCCTGCAAGGTGCTGACCTGCGCCTGCTGCAGCTCTTCAATGGACTTGAAATATTTCATCAAAGACTTACGGCGGCTGGGTCCCACACCGTTGATTTCATCCAGTACAGAATGCACCTGTGCCTTGCTTCGAAGTGATCTGTGATACGTGATAGCGAAGCGGTGGGCTTCATCCTGAATACGGGTAATAAGCTTAAAGCCTTCTGAATTCCTGTCTATGGGCAGCTCTTTATTCTGGAAATACAATCCTCTGGTGCGGTGGTTATCATCCTTTACCATACCACATACAGGAATATTTATCCCCAGTTCATCCAATACCTGCAAAGCAATATTTACCTGTCCCCGTCCACCATCCATGAGCAAAAGGTCAGGAAACTTCGTAAAGCTGCCGAAATTCTCATCCATGTTCTGTTCCTGCATTTCCTGTTTCTCATCCAGTCCATGCTGGAATCGTCTGGTCAATACCTCATGCATGCAGGCGTAATCATCCGGACCGGCTACGGTCTTCATCTTAAATTTACGGTAATCGCTGCGTTTTGGCTTGCCTTTTTCATAGACTACCATAGAACCGACGTTGGCGAAACCGCTTGTATTGGAAATATCAAAAGCCTCCATTCGGGAGAGTCCCTTGAGTCCCAGCAGATCTTCAATCTCCTTCACTGCACCAATGGTTCTGCCCTCTTCCCTGCGGATACGTTCTCTGTCCTGACTCAGTACCAGGGCTGCATTTCTGGCTGCAAGGTCAACCAGCTTTTCCTTGGAGCCTTTCAGTGGCACTCGTAAATGAACCCTGCTTCCCTTCTTGGCAGTAAGCCATTTCTCCACCAGCTCCATATCTTCTATTGACTCCTGCAGCATAATCTCTCTTGGGATAAAAGGAGTTCCTGCGTAAAACTGTTTTACGAAGCTTGTTAATATTTTATCAACAGAAGGTTCCTCTATCTGTGTCATATAGAAATGCTCTCTGCCAATGAGTTTACCATTTCGCAGGAAGAAGACCTGTACTACGGTCTCATTACCATCTATGGCAAGGGCAATGATATCCTTATCCTCCCCTACATTATCAGACATCTTCTGTGTTTCACTGATCTTTTTGATATTTTCTATCAGATCACGGTATTTGATGGCTTCCTCATACTCCATGGCTTCAGAAGCAGCCTGCATTTTTTCCTTCAGATCCTTGATGACCGGTTGATATTTGCCATTGAGGAAATCCAGCGCCTGCTCAATCTGTGCTGCATACTCTTCCCTGGATACATATCCCTGACAAGGCGCACAACACTGATTGATGTGATAGTTCAGACAAGGTCTTTCTTTGCCAATATCTGCGGGAAGTCTACGATTACAGGTTCTAAGCTTGTAAAGCTTATTAATCAGATCTATGGATTCTTTGACTCCTCCACTGGTAAAAGGTCCAAAGTACCTCGCCTTGTCCTTCTTCATCTGCCGAACCAACAGAATACGGGGATATTCTTCTCCTACGGTTACTTTTATATAAGGATATGTCTTATCATCCTTGAGCATGGTATTGTACTTGGGGCGATTCTCCTTGATCAGGTTATTCTCCAATACCAGCGCTTCCAGTTCAGAGTCCGTTACAATATATTCAAACCGGGCAATGAGAGACACCATTTTGTCAATCTGCGGCCCCCTGCCGATATTTTCCTTGAAATAGGAACGCACACGGTTATGCAGGTTGATTGCCTTGCCCACATATAGAATCGTATCGTCCTTGTCGTGCATGATATACACGCCGGGTTTGTTTGGAAGTTTATGAAGCTCTTCCTTTATGTCAAAATCCTGTGGCATTATAAGTCTCCTTCTATCTAAGCACTTTGCGTTGAAAGCAAAAAATCACTGCTTTTGTAAATTCAGTGATTTTTCGCTTTTCTATATCTTCTTATTTACTGATTCCATCTGGAACTGAATTGTGAATTCTCTTTGTCTGTATCTGTTCCCGACTGATTTCCTGCACTCTGCTGCTCTGTGGTATTATCACCCTGCATCGGCTGCTGCGGCATTGATTCCTGCTGCTGTGGCTGTCTGGGTGCAAAAGAAATCTCATTGCGGGGAAGATAAGGATTCACCGCCTGTTGTGTCGGACGGCTGCGAAGTTCTTCCGGTGTCGGAGCCTTCTCGTCATCCTCTTCCACAACCATCTGTTTCGGAGCTTCCTGCTCTATAGCAGTCTCCTGTGGCTTTTCTTCCTTATTTTCTTCTTTCTTCTCTTCTTTATTCTCTTCCGGTTCAGGAAGTCCCTTAGCTTCTCTGTAAATCTTCATGAATTCCTTACCGGTAATGGTCTCTTTCTCAATCAAGTGAGCTGCGATCTTATCCAGCACATCACGATTCTCACGAAGCATCTGTAATGCTTCCTCATATGCGTCCTTGAGAATCTGCATCACTTCATTATCAATCTCGGAAGCGGTATTATCTGCACAGTTCAGGGATGATCTGCCATCCAGATACTGACTCTCCACTGTCTCCAATCCCATCAGACCAAACTTCTTGCTCATACCATAGCGTGTTACCATAGAGCGGGCTATGCTGGTTGCCTTCTCGATATCATTGGAAGCGCCTGTGGTTACTGTATCAAATACAATCTCTTCCGCGGCACGTCCACCAAGGAGTCCCACAATCATATCATGTAATTCTGCCTGTGTATTCAGATATTTCTCATCTTCCGGTACATGCATGACATAACCGAGTGCTCCCATGGTTCTTGGAACAATGGTGATCTTCTGCACCGGTTCCGAATTCTTCTGCAAAGCACTGATCAGCGCATGCCCTACTTCATGATAGGATACAATCTTACGCTCTTCCTTGCTCATGATACGGTCTTTCTTCTCTTTACCTACCAATACGACTTCTACCGCATTGAATAAGTCCTTCTGGCTGACAAATTCTCTGCCTTCCTTGACTGCGTTAATTGCAGCTTCGTTAATCATATTGGCAAGGTCAGAACCTACTGCACCGCTGGTAGCCAATGCAATGGCATCCAGATCTACAGTTTCATCCATCAGTACGTCTTTTGCATGTACTTTCAGGATGTCCACACGACCCTTTAAGTCTGGTTTATCCACGATAACTCTTCTGTCAAAACGTCCCGGACGAAGCAGCGCCTTATCCAGTATCTCCGGTCTGTTCGTTGCTGCCAGAACGATAATACCCTTCTTACCATCGAAACCATCCATTTCGGAGAGCAGCTGGTTCAGAGTCTGTTCACGTTCCTCATTACCGCCACCGTACTTGGAATCACGGCTTCGACCAATCGCATCAATCTCATCAATAAAGATAATACATGGTGCATTCTTCTCTGCTTCCTTAAACAAATCTCTTACACGGGAAGCACCTACACCTACATATAATTCAATAAAATCAGAACCTGCAAGGGAGAAGAATGGCACATGTGCCTCTCCTGCTACTGCCTTTGCAAGCAGAGTCTTACCTGTTCCGGGAGGTCCTACGAGCAGTGCGCCCTTTGGAAGCTTCGCACCGATCTTGGAATATTTACCCGGATTATGCAGGAAATCTACGATTTCTTTCAGGGAATCCTTGGCTTCTTCCTCACCTGCTACATCTTTAAAAGTAATTCCTGTTTCTTTCTGTACATATACTTTGGCATTGCTCTTACCCATGCTGAAAGCTCCGCCACCACCTGTCATCTTGCGAAGCAGCAGGCTTAAAAGCCCCCACATCAGCAGGATTGGCAGAATATAGGATAAAATAGATAAAATAATACCGGAGCCGTCAGGAACAGAACCGCTTACTTCTACATTGGCATCCAGAAGACGCTGTGTCAGTGTATCATCATCCTCAATCTTACCTGTATGGTAAGTAATGGCAGGCTGCATATAGAATAAGGATACTGTCTGTTTACTCTTGGGATAGATCGTAATCTGGTTGGACTCGATCTTAACCTTCTCTACCTGCCCTTCTTCAATCATGGAGATGAACTGATTATAAGATATCTCCGTGTCTGTCGCTCCTGTAAAAGCCTTCATGAAATAGCTGATACATAATAAGGAAAGCAGTGCTGCAATCAGAAGAATCAGAAGATTCTGTTTCTTAGGATCTCTTCCGTTTCCATTACCATTGCCGCCTGAACTGCCGTTATTATTGCCATTTCCGCCTGAATTGTTGTTGTACTGGTTAAACTGATTATTGTCCATTGTATAATAACCATGCCTTTCGCAAACTTTATAGTCACGCGTCCTGGTTGTGCATGCTGCACGCAAGCAGCCGCAATAACCGTTATAACGCATCTTTCAACTTCCCTACTCAGAAGTATTGCCCAAGTGAAAGTATTCAATTATAATTATAAGTTGTAAGAGTTTATAAATCAACTTTTTCTTTCTGAAATAAAAATTCGAACTATTAATATTTTATAAAAAATAGTAGATTTTTGACATCTGAGCGTTGTATAATACTCAGATGTGATTACAGAAAACGTGGTTTTTCCACCCATTAATATAGAAAGGAATCAAAGCTATGCCAGTAAAGTATGTATTCGTTACAGGCGGTGTTGTATCCGGATTAGGAAAAGGCATCACTGCAGCCTCCCTTGGACGTCTTCTGAAAGCCCGTGGTTATAAAGTGACCATGCAGAAGTTCGATCCTTATATCAATATCGACCCCGGAACCATGAACCCGATTCAGCATGGTGAAGTATTTGTCACTGATGACGGTGCTGAAACAGACCTCGATCTGGGTCATTACGAAAGATTTATTGATGAAAGTCTTGATAAGAACTCCAATGTGACTACCGGTAAGGTGTACTGGAGTGTACTGCAGAAGGAGCGCCGCGGCGATTATGGCGGGGGTACCGTTCAGGTCATTCCACACATTACGAATGAAATCAAGAGTCGTTTCTACCGCAATTTCACAGACCCGGATATGCGTATTGCAATCATTGAAGTCGGTGGTACAGTCGGTGATATCGAAAGCCAGCCTTTCCTGGAATCTATTCGTCAGTTCCAGCATGAAGTCGGCAGAGAAAATGCTATTCTGATTCATGTAACTCTGATTCCTTATCTGAGTGCTTCTCAGGAAATGAAGACCAAGCCTACCCAGGCCAGCGTAAAAGAACTGCAGGGAATGGGTATCCAGCCTGACATTATCGTATGTCGCAGCGAGCATCCTCTCGATCAGGGTATCAAGGATAAGATTGCTCTGTTCTGTAATGTACCGAATTCTCACGTATTACAGAATCTGGATGTAAAGTATCTCTATGAAGCACCTCTTGCCATGGAGAAAGAACATCTGGCTGAGGTTGCCTGTGAATGTCTCCATCTGGATTGTCCAGAACCTGATCTTACAGACTGGAAGAAGATGGTAGATGACCTCTACGCTGCAACTCACGAAGTAACGATTGCCCTGGTCGGCAAATATACACAGCTCCACGATGCTTATATCAGTGTCGTAGAAGCCCTCAAGCATGGCGGTATTCCCCAGCATACCACTGTCAATATCCGCTGGGTAGATTCTGAGCAGGTCAACGCAGACAATGTGGCAGACATTCTCAATGGTGTAGATGGCGTTCTGGTACCGGGTGGTTTCGGCGACCGTGGTATCGAAGGTATGATTGACGCCATTCATTATGCACGTACTAATAATATTCCATTCCTTGGATTATGTCTGGGCATGCAGCTCTCTATCGTAGAATACGCCCGCAATGTTGTTGGATATAATGATGCACACAGCGTTGAGCTCAACCCCAACACCACTCACCCGGTTATCGCACTGATGCCGGATCAGAATGGTGTAGAAGATATCGGCGGTACTTTAAGACTTGGTTCCTATCCATGTCATCTGGACAAGGCTTCCAAGGCTTATACCCTCTACGGAGAAGAGATCATTCATGAGCGTCACAGACATCGTTATGAAGTCAACAATGATTTCCGTGCAGCCCTTACAGATAAAGGCATGATGCTCTCCGGTCTGTCTCCTGATGGACGTATTGTAGAAATGGTAGAGATTCCTTCCCATCGTTTCTTCCTTGCAACACAGGCACATCCGGAATTAAAGAGCCGTCCTAACCGACCACACCCTTTATTCAGAGGACTTGTAGAAGCAGCTCTTGCATATAAAAACGAGAAATAATCACAATAGACCGAATCACTTTTTAGTGGTTCGGTTTTATATTTTTATGGTTATTTTTCATACAAATTTCATTACTTTTGCATTAAAATTCATCAATATGTAATGATATACTGATGTCATCAGACAAATAATCTAATATTATTTGTGCATTTAGACCAATTCCACTGGAAAGAGCGGTATTTTATTTATGGCAAACAGATTTATCTTAAACGAGACTTCCTATCATGGAGCAGGTGCTATCCAGAGCATTGCAGACGAAGCAAAGGGACGTTCCTTTACAAAGGCTTTCGTATGTTCTGATCCCGACCTGATCAAATTCGGTGTAACCAAGAAAGTACTGGATGTACTGGAAGGTGTTGCAGATACTAAGAACAGGGCAGTTCCTATCTTCGCAGTTCCAACAACTGCTGGTACAGCAGCAGAAGTAACCATTAACTACGTTATCACAGATGCTGAGAAGAACAGAAAGATGGTATGCGTAGATCCTCATGATATTCCTGTTGTTGCTTTCATCGATCCTGAAATGATGGCTTCCATGCCTAAGAGATTAACAGCCGCAACCGGTATGGATGCTCTCTATGATACACCACATGGTATTGCCAACGCTATCATCCTTCCTACTGTTATGGAATACAATGCAGAAGCTACTGGTGAGAAATATCGTGAAATCGCAAGAGCTATGGGTGTCAAGGGTGTTGACGACATGACTCAGGAAGAATACAGAAAAGCAGCTGTAGACGCTGTAAAACAGCTTTCTCAGGATGTAGGAATTCCTGCTGACTTAAAGGACATCGTAAAGAGAGAGGATATTCCTTTTCTGGCACAGTCCGCATATGATGATGCATGCAGACCTGGCAATCCTAAGGAAACCAGCGTAGAAGACATCACCAAGTTATACGAATCCTTACTTTAATTCAATCGTTACTATTAAGAACCCGTTCTTCATAGTTTCAATAAAACATACCACTCTCAAAAACCGCCGGCTTTATGAGCCAGCGGTTTTTATACTATATGGATCCCTGTCTGTAAGCTGCAAGTAAAAGCTCCAGATCATGAATATTGTCCAGTATCTTCTTTCCATTATCCGTATCCTTGATCATGACACGATCAGGCTCCATTTCAAAGAAGTTTGAACTGGACTCTATGTCTTTGTTCTCAGTTAATACCTTCTCAATACTTTCAAAGGGCTGATGTGCTTTCAGGCGCATACCATGCGAATTATAAATTAGTGTATATCCTGCAATTCCTGTTGTCTTCTGGTATGCTTTACAGAAACCGCCATCAATTACAATGAGACGATTGTTGGCTTTTACAGGGGATTCTCCATCTGAAACCTTAATCGGTGTATGTCCGTTAATGATATGGGACATGGACGAATGTAAGCCAAACTCCCCAAGAATCCTCACGCATACATCTTCCTGCTGATAATACCGATAGTACGGATCTTTTGCTTCTTCCCAGGCTCTCTTATCTTCTACAAATGTCCTCTCAAAGGTCTTGATGTTCCTGCCGGACAATGGAGATTTCTTACCGCACCACAGATACCACATGAAATCCAGTGCCGGTCTTGTTCCCTGATAAAAGGCAAGTCTTGCTACTCTCTGGGCATAATCCATATATTCCTTACCACAGTAGAACTTCTCTGCTATTTGAATTCCATCCAGATTGCCATTTTCATCCAGTGGAATACAACCATGAAACAGCAGATTCCCATTGTATACACGGTATATGCTTCCTTTTTCATACAGGAATTCCACATGATCCCGCAGTACATGGCTGTTGCGGAAGGAAGCCCTCAAGTCTTCCATCACTTTTTGTTCCTCTTCGGACAATACATATGGCTGTTTAAAGTCTATTGTTGGAAAGTACGTATCATTCAGATCATATTCCTGTCCTTCTATGCATACAGTGCCTTTTCCAAGGTCCATCTTATCCAGCAGTAGGCGGTCATCCATATTGTATTCTGAGTGGCGCATAATAATCTGCCCTTCCAGCTTGAACAGAATAATGGAAATGGCTTTCAGCGCTGCCTTCATAGGTGTCAGATTGGGATACAGCTTCTCTGCAAAAAGAATCAGGGAGCGAAGACTGATTCCATAGGAATTCTCCAGAATCTCCATATTGCCGTATTTGATATTATTTCTCAACACATTTGCAATGCAGGCTTCGCTGCCACATGCCGCTCCCATCCACAGAATATCATGGTTTCCCCATTCGATATCCAGCGAGTGATACTTCATCAGCAGCTCAATAATTCTATCTGCATTACTTCCTCTGTCAAAAATATCACCCACGATATGCAGATGATCCACTGCCAGTCTTTTAATTAATTTGGTATACGCCTCAATAAAGGCATCTGCACTTCCTATGTCTATGATAGTATCTATGATTTTCTCATGATAGACATACTGGTTATTATCCTCGTCTGACTGCGCATGAAGCAACTCATCTATAATATAACTGAACTCCGGTGGCAGTGCCTTACGCACCTTTGAACGGGTATATTTGGATGAAAGCAGCTTCGCCAGCTCCGTCAGATTCTTCAGGGTCATTTTGTACCAGTACGGGGTAATCGCATTCTGCTCCTTTAACAGCTTGATCTTCTCCACAGGATAATAGACCAGTGTACAGATCTCCTGTCTCTCCTGCGCAGATAACCTGCTGCCAAAGATCATATCTACCTTCTCCTTGATAACTCCCGCAGCGTTATTCAGTATATGATAAAAGGCTTCATATTCTCCATGCAGGTCACTCATGAAATGCTCTGTACCCTTTGGCAGATTCAAAATAGCTTTTAAATTGATAATTTCCCTGCACACTGCGGGTATGGACGGATATTTCTCAGCTAAAAGACGCAGGTACTTCAATTTTTCTTCTGACAGATAAGGTGTATAAGAACTCTCGAAATCCATATTTCCTCCATTTTATAAGATATGTATTGTTATATCATGAACTTCGTTCATGATCGTCATTCGCCGTTCGGGATGAGCATGCAAGCATGTTCCCCCTCACTAACGCTCATTATATCGTAATTATTGTGATGTATAACAATACGTTGTTACGGATTTAACAAGCATGAAAAAAAGACGCCTAATCTGCATCAAACGTCTTTTGTCTATTCAACTCTATGTTAATCCTGCATATACGTCTGCTCATAGCAACATTATAGCATCCCGGTAACGTTTCTTACAAGAGTAAATTTATGCCTTATTCCTGTATTCTCCATCTGTAATCCTGTCTCCATATCCGCCTGGTCGGATATTCCGCCCAAGAATGCTGTGTGTGCCCTGTTTATCATAGGAATAGAGAAGATATCCCTCTGTCCGGTTCACATCCAATCTGTCATAAGCATTCGCCTGCTGCCATCCATCATCTACTGGAAGGCTTCTGGATGTTGCTCCTGCTCTTCCCTGTCTCTTTCTCCTCTGATTTCTGAATGCTATCTGTTCTCTTGCATCTCTCCTGCATCGGCTCTCGATCCGGTTCGCCTCCATTACGATCAGGTAGCCCGGCTCCTGCACTTGCGCATCATCCGGCTGTGAATGCTGTGCTGTATCTCTTCTTACAGGCTGCCGGACAGGCGGTGTAACTATCTGTGCTGCGGTCTGCATATAAAGCGCAATTGCTTCCTCTATGGATATTCTGTTTTCACAAATGTCCCGCGCGGGTACACTATGCCCGCGGTCAGGAATGTCATAAGAAACCGCCTGCAGAAGCCTTACCAGTCTTCTGCTGTTCATAGAATAGTCACCTCCGTGTGACGAATATGGAATATAACTCCTATCCATGGAGTTATAAATGGTAATGTGGAGTGAAGGATGTTGCAAAGGGACGAATTGTGCAGGTTCTATAATGCAACTCAGGCACGCTCTCGCTACGTGAAAAACGCAGCGGATACGTAGGTGTGCATGTGTCTTACGACCATGCACACCAAGTACCGGCGTTTTTCAAGTGCCTGCTTATGCATTATAGAACCTGTACAATTCTGTTTCCAAAGTGATGTTCTTTCGCATATACCAGTGTGTTTCGTTTTACCTTACAATCTCTGAATGATATATAGTTCACATATACATGTTTAGATACTATTTTATCTATACAGGTTTATACTCATACTATGTTTCAACTGCACTGCCAATATAATATAATATAATATATAAATATATCGACATTTTACAGCCTCATAAACAGTTAAAAATATAGCAAAAATATATTCAGAATACTCGTTTATTATTCTCCTGATGTATGTTAAAATATAATTGTTGTGTGTATACATCAAGAAACGGTATATACATTCCATAATAAACAGTCTTTAACAAAATACTGCAAAAACTGTATCAAATAAAGACAATGCCTTCTTGTTCTGTAAGAAGCATTGTCCACAATAACCTAAATATGCAACTGCGAAACGTTATCTTCCATATACAGAATTGCACAGCGTTAACAATTGCATAAGCAGGCACTCTGCAGCCGTCGGTACTTAGTGCGCATGCGTCGGCAAGACACATGCACACTTATGTACCGCTACGAGCTGCAGCGTAGCGAGAGCGTGCCTGTGGTGCAATTATTAACGCTGTGCAATTCGTCCCATGCATGTAACCCATTTTGCAGATTACCAAATTAGAAAGGAAATAACTATGTTTACAGAACAGAAATTAGAGCAACACTATTCTTCACTACCATCAGAGACTTTACATATTATCAGAGATGAGTACAAATGGGCATTGGAGACTTGTGGTGTACACAGTGAAGAACAGATCAAATACATCGAGAAGACATTAAGTCTGAGAGGTGAAAGCCTGGCAGTCAGAGTCAACCACAAGATATTATTCCTGTGCAAATGTGGTCAGAGCCGTATCGTAACTACAGACCTGCCGGAAGACAAGATCAAGATGTTCATCTTTGAACAATACAATGTACCATGTCCTAAATGCCGCAACGTGAACATGTATACATGGAAATATATGGATTAATACTCAGTCCAGTCTATGTGAACGCATAATCTGTCTTACTGTCTGCAGAAGATATGGTTTTAATTCCTCAATGCCGACAGGTTCCTCATTCAGAATAGAACTGTAACAGCTGGAACTGATCATTTCGATTATGATATACATCATAATCTCAGGTTTCTCATATTTGACCGGGGAATTCTCAAACATGGCATGATAGAGCTCATAGAAATTGTTTTCTTCTGTTGCCCCGGCGACAGCGTTTGTAAAAATTCCCCAGCTGAGATTCTTGGCAATGAAGTTCAGAAGTGTAGTATCTTCCACGAACTGATTCAGGATATTGTCAATCATGGCAATAATATGCTCTTCCAAATCTGCCATTTCCCGGCTCTTTGTTTCTTCTTCTGCACGCTGAAAGATTTCATTTGATTTATGGACGATCAGTTTATCTCTCAGGTCATACTTATCTTTAAAATACAGGTAAAAAGTGCCTTTTGCCACACCTGCTGCTGCGGTAATATCAGCCACCGAGGTCTTGGTCAGCCCCTTGGTCGTAAACAGGAGAAAGGCAGCATCCAGTATGGCTTCTCTCTTTATTTTCTTATTATCTTCCAGTTTGCCCATTAGATCATCTCCCTAGTATAATAATGGTGTAGTCAATCAAGACTACTTGGTTAATAAGTTTCTGTAAATCAGATAACAAAAGAAGGGATTCTTCCTTCATCAGATGTTATCCATAATAATTATCATGTCTGACGGTTCCTGATAGACACCAGATAAAACATAAGGTATTATCTCTTAGGATAGGACAAAGAATGTTCACCTCCTTGGGAAGTCACTTCTGTGACTGATACCTGCAATAAAGTCAATTAGTCCATTCGACAGGGTTTTATGTTTTAGCTGGT
>OGJI01000036.1_pt1 | contig 157262 bp, 141 predicted proteins | sample 1572031 | NCBI WGS metagenome assembly OGJI01 (sample SAMEA2582119, study PRJEB24529) | metagenome | biome: Human gut stool | place: China | collected 2011
CTTGAGGTATTTTTTTCGTCAATCTCTTGACCTATTTAAAGTATACAGGAAGCTTTCAGTAACTTTCAACTTCTAGGCCGCAGGCATCAAATTGCCATTTTGATAATTTCCCATATCAGATTTTACAAGGATCTCCAAAATATTTGTTGCAAAAAAAGAATATATTATTCTATTTAATTCCGAATGTATAGGCAGATGCGCAACAACAACAAGAATGATTCCAATACATTTCATAAAATCTATTTCTTTATATCTATCCGTAATATTTTCCTCATCTTATATATTATATTTTCCAGTCTACTTCTTTTCAAATATTCTCCAACAAATTTCCACATTACTCCCTGCCCAGCATCCCAGTGCCGGTATGAAGCAAAAGAACCATAAAAGAATGGAAAGATGCACATGCCAATAAGCATGTCCTCTCGATATTATCATCCACGAAATAGAAGAAAAGAAGCTTACAAGTAAAAAAACTCCCATACTGCAATCTATAGCAAACTCACGATGCTGCACTTCGATAAAACAGCAAATTAGTAAAATAACCAACACAGGTACCACAATATAAATAACTTTAATTGGTCCTGCAACATATGATTTATCTCCATATAAAAATGCCGAAACAACATCCCAGGCTGATAAAGACTTGCCAAGTTCACTTAACGGATCTCCGCTTATTGCATTGAACCCTCCTCGCGAACCAATCATATTCCATAAATGATTTAACGTCTCTGATACAGTCCCATAATAGAATAAACACTGTATAAACCAGATAAAAATTGAAATAATAAATGAAATAATACACATGATTGATGAAATTAACAGTTGAATAAATTTTTTCTTCTGTGGATCATCTATCCAAAAAAGTAAAAGTGGAATCATGCACATGACCATTTCCATTGATACAAATTCAAATGTATTACAGAGGCACAAAAGCATCGCCCCCATAATATAAAAATAATAGCTTTTTTTCCATTGCCGCTTTTCAGAACACCTAATTACTATTAGTGTACTGACAGCCGTTGGAAAAATCTTAACTCCTAAGCACCAATACAAATTGTGCACTGCTCTAAATAACACCGGAAAAGGTAACAGAATCACTATTGCCCCAATACATGCTCCCCTCCCAAATCTATAATATATTCCATACATCAATACAGTAATCATCAAACAGGCAAATAAGATGTTTATAAAATATATTATCTGTAACCGCACATGGGGCTCAATATGTAAATTATACAATATTTTGTTTATAATACCAAACATAAATCCATTCAAGCCAATCTGATCAGTATAACTTTTATATTCTACATCAATTTCATTAGATGAATCAAAATAGACAGTATAATTATGTTCATCACCCCACTCTTCAGTATATATCCCCATAAAATTTCCAGGTGTGATAGAGTCAGACTGCATCTGAACCATTTTTCCTATGGGCAAGACTTCCGAATACCTATCCCACTTGGTTAATGCCTGTGGCGGAGTATAAAAATATGTAACTGCTACAAATAACAGCGTAATTATTGCTCCCATAATTACTTTATTTTCTAATTTAATATTTTTCATCCTTTGCCCCTTATATTTCATTCTGAGCCATTAAAATTACACAAATAAATACCCAGCGCTATCAATACATTTCTTCCAATATAGTACCATTATCGCTAAGCTCTAAATATTTATATTCTCCCGTTGATTTCTCATAAACTATAGCACCAGCAAGCTGATACATATTCCATGTAGTATCATTACCAATTACAATTTCAACTGCATAATCCTTCCCCTTATCCCCAGCTATCGTGATTGCTGAGTCAATCGTTTTCATTTCATATATACCTCTTCCAAACAAAAGATTCAAATATCCTCTAACACCTGCCTGTGTAACTAAAATACTATTAGGATAATTTTCATTAATATACGTGGCTAATTTCTCATTATTCTGCCGATAGTCTATTGACCATATATATTGATCACTTTTTAAATAGAACCGTGCATTCCCTATACAGCAACTAACTGTAATGATACATAAAATAACTGAAACCATCCTTTTACCTTGCTGTATATTTTCTAAGATTTGATTTGTAAACTCACATATTATAAGTGAAAGTAAAAAAATCATTTTCATTCTGTCGTATGTGTACGAATAGGCATGTTGCTTCATTATAATATTTTCCATAATCAAAAATGTAGTCATAAACAACAACAGTCTATTCTTAAATTCTAATTTTCCACTTTTCGCTATATTCCATACTATTAATATTGCCAACAATAACCACAAAAATAAAAAAGAATTAATATATCCGCCAAAAACATCTGCTAATCTCGTTGTAGATGAAAAACTTCTGTCTAAAAACCTGTTTTTTAATGCTCGCAGAAAATCCATAGTGGAGACTACACTAAGATAATGTAAAGAAAAAATAATAAATGAACCAACTGAAAGCACTGCTATTTTCACTGGATTTCGCCAAGATTTAAATAATTTATCTTTTCTATTTATAAATAACTCCATAATGGCAAATCCAACATTAGCAATATACCCTGTCCATTCAATGTATGGATTCACTAATGTCATCACCCAGAATATCCTTTTTCCGTGTTTAGAATCATCCTTCTTCCAAAGAAAATACGATAAAACTTGTATTAACAAGGTTACCTGCATAAGTGATTGATGCCAATATACAATACCCATTCCATGAAAAAGTTCAGGCGAAAATATATACGTAAGTGCACCTATAAGCAGCAATATTCCCTTATTACTATTGTCAAGATATACCCTATCCAATAAAATTACCCAAAGTACCGCTGATATTACAAACAATGCAGTATTAAAATAATATAAGCTTGCCTCACTAATAGGCAATCCCAATAATTTTACAAACAGATAAGGCAATACATAGCCTGCCGGTGAAAAAGAGGTATAATAATAGTTACCATACTCATCAGGAATAGTTCCGCCCCAAGATATGAACTTATCATCAGCACTCCCTAAACTTACAATAGGTAAAAACTTATGAATCCTAATTGGTGTTTCACCATATGCTTCCATAGTCAATAATGTATGCCAAGTTGCATCAGAATTTTGGTAATTAATCTCCCCACCCCTATATTTCATAGCAGATATTGATATCACTGTAATAACAGTAATTACTAATATAATAATTAATGTTTTCTGTTCTTCAAGCCATTTCTTCATACAATTCCTCTTAATATACTTTCACCAGTAGTCCGTCTGCCTGTCTGTGATATAAACTACCATCTTCTATTCCATTCGGATCAACGAATAGAGCTCCATACTTTTCATTGAATAACTTCCTTGTTGTTCTAATGTATACATACTCATAATCTTTCATCTTATCTCTCAGTTCATCTACTGTCAGATCATAAATCGGTTCCCATATGCTTTCATCAACAGGGAATCCATAATGATCCGACCTGATTGGCAATAAATCATAATTATAATACATATAAGAAAAAGCATTCCCCATATCTGCAAGATAAAATACTCTATCATTTTCTTCCAAAAAATATCTTAATTTATGTGAATCATTTCTTATATTCTGTGCATAATCATATATATCTTCTTTATTTGTTATTTCTTGTCTAAAATACATACATTGATTGGTTGTGACCAGTACGAAAACACCTAAAAGAACATATGCCATTATTTTCTTACTGTCCCTCAAATTACTTGCTTCTATTTGTGCATAATACATATATAACACGAGCATAAATGTACCAAGTAAAAAACTTCCCAAATATCGATCTTCCGATGCACACATTAAAGCTTCACGTTCTGGCAAAGTGAAAGTATAAACAACATGCAAAAATCCAATATATAACAAAGCCGCCATGCAAATAGTCCATACAATCTTAGTATTTATCTTGCTCTCATTCTTGTTAATCCATGACAAACAATAGATAAATAAAAGTAAAATAAATAGCCATCCACCAAAAGTTATAGACCAAAAGGCATTATCATAATATCCCCCAAAAAATAGTTTCTGTAGATGAATTCCTATAACTTCATACTTATACGATGATGCCTTACCTAATAAAAAATCTACAATTCCATTAGAACTTACTCCAGATGCAGCAACTATATTATTACTTGTAGATACATTAGCAACCGTAACGTTACTGATATTCAGCGCCATATATATATGCCAAGTTCCATATGCTAATACTATAGCAAGCATACTTATCCCTATCGATTCTATGATAAATTTATCTTTTTCTCCTGCTCTTATCCAATCAACCAGTGTAATGAAAGCTATCACAGAAATTAAAATTGCCCCAAGTATTATTCCAGACTCTTTAACTAACCCCAACGATACTAATGCAATAAACAATTCTCCTACACATTCCTGCTTCTTATAAACTACCTTATACAGACATATCAGTGCATAACCAAATACTGCTCCCAATACCTCATCTACATATATGCAAGCTGACACGCTTGATGAAAAGAATAATTCTGGAATTCCTATTCCAATTATCAATGCAAAAATAGTTCCCCATGCATTCTTGATTCTTTTACTACTACAACTTCCGATAATAATACTTCCCAACAAGAAATCCTTAGCAAAATACAGGATGCTCTCAGACCAGTTTCCGTATATTTTCATACATAAATATTGAAAGAGAGAATATAAAGGAGGATATCTGAAATTATTCATATTACTCTGCGGATGAAATGGTAGTTTATCAAACATATATATATTTTCTACTGAAAATGCCCAATGTGTAAATGGATCCGATTCAATCACACATTTCCCTCTATTTCCCATTACACAAAGCAAAAATAAAATTCCCCAACAAATAATTTGCCAAATTGTCTCCTTATTTATCACTATTTCAAATTCATTTTCCTTCATTAAAAATAGCTTAACCATAACATATCCAAAACATATGCCTGCTATTGTCATACACACATAAACACTAAAGCTTAATAACCCTAATATAGCTAATAAATATACAATTATAACTAATATAATTGGCACTACAACAAAACTATCTACTAATTGTTTTTTCCTAAACATAGCATACGCTGCCATACATGGCATAAATGTAAATACAAATTTCCATAAAAAAAATAGTTGTGTCTTATAAGATATAGACTTTAAATTATATGCCAAGGGAACTCCCGTATTTATATTATTAATATATGCAGGAGATTTTATACCACTTGAAGATATATATAAATCAAGAAATCCCTCATTTTGAGCTTGTTCGTACTCAAAAACAATATAATAATCTCTGTTATATCTCAATCTTATATCATTAAAACTGCATTGAATAGCATCTTTTTGTAATGCATCAGATGTAAGTGTAGTTTGTGAAATAATATTCTCATCCGTCAACTCATGGCTACCTTGAAGTAAATATACAGTTACTTTAGAATCTTCCAGTATTATTTTCTCTTTTACAGGCACACTAAAATCTGTTAAATAATGATCGTCTCCAAGTAATTTCTGTGATACAGTATGCGTGCTATCTAACTGTATATACTGTTCTAAATTGATTTCTTCGTTATCTTCATAAGATACTTTTCTAGTTTTCATGAAAAATCCTACTAGAAAAAACAATAATAATAAAGCAATAATAGAACACTTTTTGCTAATATATTTATGCATCTTCTTCTCCGCCTTGTTATTGTATTTTGTAAGGGAGTACTTTTACATTAAGAAGTAACTCATCATTTTCAATTGGTAAAGTACTTATACAAATAATTCACCTAACCATTTTCATTTGACATTCTGATTTACTAATCTTTAATACTTTGTAGCATATCTGTATACCATATATACAAATACATTAATCCATATTTCAAATAAGACTTAAGCTTTTGCCTTCTATCCAACTCAATCCATCTAGCCTTGTCATAATATGCATTCAGCCCCTGTACTTTTAACCAGTTATATATTGGTTGAAAAATACTAAAACGTTTATCGTATGGGAAAATATAATTATTATAAATAACAAACATATCCTTCATAAAAGTAATGCTATACTGCCCTTTACTCGACACTCCATCAAGGCGATATTCTATCAAAACTTCATCCAAAAATCCTATTTTCTCTTCATTCAAGCATAAATGAATCCAATATGGATAATCTTCTATCAACTTTACAGTTGTCAAGAAATAACCATTCTTTTCAAACAGTTCCCTTTTGGCGCACCAAGCTGGTGCAGGCAAACAATTTCTCACAAATAATCTATTCATCAATTGTTTACACGACATCTTGCTAAGCTTAACGTAATCATCCTCACACGATGCAAGATTTTTTTTATACTTTCCTTTTACCGTCCTCCCAATTAACTTTGCAAATACGATATTATAATCTGACTCATCTAAGCAATGTACATATTCGCTGATCGACCTAGGTGAAGTAAATATATCTCCTCCACCAAATAATTTTATATACTCTCCATTAGATTTCGCTAATGCATTATTACAATTCCGAACTGTTCCTTGGTTTTCATCCAGATGAAGATACACAACATTTTTTATATTATTAGTCCTATTTTCTTCTATGTATTTCCGTATTAATTCTATTTCTTCAAAATAATTAGGTGACCCATCATCAGCAATTATTAACTCAATTTGGCTATAATCTTGATTAAAAATACTATCTAACGTTTCATATATTCCATCAAAATTTCTATAAGTCAATACACATATAGAAAAAAGTTTATCATTCATAAGTTACCTCTTACTGTGTTGTTTTTTGATTACTAGCATAATTGAATAAGTTTTTCTATATATTTTTTACATTGTCCTATGTTAATCCTATATTTATCCCCTGCAATATAAAAATGTCTGAACACAATCTTGGCATCTAAGAATAGACATTTACAGCCCAACATATGTGCTATAGATGAATATATACAAAAATTATATTCTTTCGGAATCAAACACCCTACGACTGTTCCAGAATGACAATATACTAAATTTGTCAGTGCCGCTCCTGTAGGGCCTACAATGCATTTAGCTGATGAAAACAATTTAATCTGCTCAAAGTAATTCAAGTTTTCAGTATATACTATAGTAAACCCTGCCTTTTTAAACAGATCTATTACTTGATCTTCATTCACAATTCTACGTTGATTCGTATTTTTTCTTGATAAATATATCTTCTCATTTCCTTGTTCGCAAAAATAAGGCTTCACTTTACTTCTAATATTATCTAATGCTGATTTTGCAATCAGATTATCAGATATTCTTGCATCATTTCTCTTCTTCAAGTTTAACGGAAGCCACGTATTTTTGGACGGTTGAACCAAATGATGCACTAATACTTTTTGTCCTTCTGAAATCAATTGTACATTCCTATTAGTACAAAATGTTTCTAACATTTCTCTCATTTGAAGATAATTCTGACTACGCTCATCTATTAATATTGTGTAGTCATCATATTCTGGGTATTTATCAACATAACCAATTCTAGATAATATTTCAATTGTAAAATGATAGTAATTAGTTGAAGCAAATCCACATAAATTAATGGCTTTTTCAACTTCAATTATGTCATTTGATGTTTCAACCATAAAGTAATTATTTTTTCTTATTTTTTTTATTGGACCAGATTTAAAATAGACTCTATCTGTATCATTCCTATCATATTCATCAAATAATAAGACATTTTCTTTTAAAATTAAATCACTCCCACCTATACATACAACATTATAAAGCTTTGCTATATATATATATGGACAATTATAAATATACTCTTTTTGTTGGGACAACTCAAAATAGGAAGGTTCAAATATTGTAGTACATTCCTCTTTCTGCAAATTAATTATATTTACGTCTTTTTCGCAATTATTTTTTAATCCACATATCTTGTACCATTTTGCATTTCTTCTCTTTATAAATGCTTTTTCACGCACATAAATACTTCCCAAAAATGAGACCTCTAACAGCATGTCTACCAAGTGAAAAAAATATAATATAATTACTCGAATTTTATTTATATACATTCAAAATTTCCTCAATATTCCCATTGCTACTTATGTTATATTAGTGCAGACCTATTATTAAATAGTCTAGATATAAGCAGTACTAAAGCAACAAGAAAATCCAAAAAGATAATTCAATAGTCAAAAACAAGATGATATCCTAATTTTAAATATTTACTAGCAATTTCTACATCATTTAAAAACTTTCTTACAAACAGCCTGATGTTTAAAAAAGGTAAGATCTTCTGGAATTCCAAGTCCAAACATCTTTGCACCAATATCATAATACCCAATTTTCAGTCCTGACTGAATCATCTCATTATATACTGGTGCAACATAAAACTCATTATTTACTCTTATATTTTTTTCAATCATTTGGTAAGCATACTTTACAAAATCCTTACCATGCTTATAATTGTATATGCCAACTGTAGCTTCATTTGAAATAACTTCCTTTTCCCTGACCATTATAACATTGCCATTCACATCATACTTTATAAAACTCCATTTAGGATCATTCGCTGGCATTGTCATTATCAGACCATCTTTTCCTCCAATTGCTGAAAGGTACACATCAATATCTATGTCAACATATTGATCAGAATTTGCTATCATCAATGCATCATCATTATCAATAAATTTTTCAGCTAACAATACCGTGCATGCTGCACCTTCTGTAATATGATCAATAGTAATAATCTCACATCCTACTGACATTTTTTTTAATTCATTAGCTAAATCAAATTTCTTAAGATGTTCTTCTTGGCATATATAAATAAATCTATGTTCACAACTAGGTTTAATATTCTCAGTCACATACTCTATCATTGGATGTCCATAGATATCTATTAATGGTTTGGGCAACTCATATCCCGCCCTCACAAATCTACTTCCTCTACCTGCCATTGGTATTACAATATTTAACATTTCTATAAATCTCCCTATTTTTCTAAAATAATACATCCTATATTTATTTTGGATAAAAACTTAATCCAACAAATACTGAACACAAAATCAACAAATATTGCTGCTAAACAACCAAATAAATCCTTAGTCATAATTTTCGATACAATTATAAAACTACAAACTTGAAATATATACATGGGCATACATAATTCATCAAACAAATCTGTAATTTTAAAGTTTCGCACATCTAAATCATATATGAATATTAACATTATCGCAAATACCCAAAGCATGTAAAAATCAATAACACTATGAGCCCAAAACAATGTAACCATAAATGAACAAATTATTAGTAATAACAATATCGTAACCTCTACACTTCTAACCCACTTTCTTATCTTCACCTTCTCCATACATCGTGCTATACACCTCGCAACTACTCCAACAAGTATTCCAACCATTGCTCTCTCTAAACTCGTAAGAACAGTATTTCCTCCCGTCACTTTATACCATGTATCTAAATTACCATTAGATGCATATAAATCATTGGTTAAAATTGATATTATTACCATAGCCAATAGAATAAAATTTTCACCCATAAGCCTACACATAAATACAGCTATGGTTCCACATATTACACTAGCTGATAAAAACCAAAGTATCCCTCCTCTCCCTAATGATAAAAATGAAAAAAATTGCGACATAAAAGTTATTTGTCCTAGGAAAGCTCTCACGAGCTCTACTACCTCTTCAAATCCATTGGTTGCAAAAATTTGCAAAAAAAGCATCATGAGACTTGCAAATAAAGCACATGGTCCAAAACGCTTAATCCTCCCCTTCATATATTTCATCGAATATTGATATGCGGATTCCTCTTTAAAATTCCAATCCTTAATTAGATAAAATCCTTGTAAAACAAAGAAAAAGTCAACATATAGATACCCCCCCATCGAACAAATATTCTCCATATGTAGACGGGAGTCCAAAATGCATAACTATAATAATAATGCAATAAATAAACTTAATAATTGATACTATACCATTCTTCTTTTTCATACCTTTATCCACTACACTATTACATATTTATCATTGTTTTCACCTGGTATTTTGACTACTACATTTATAGAATCCTCTAATGCTTCAAATGCTGTTGCTTCTCCTGGTTCGACAACGATAATGTCCCCTTCTTTATATACGTTATCAAACATTTTAATTTTACCTTTAACTACCACCGTATATTCTGTAGCTATTTTATGATAATGCTTTCTCTCTTGATCACCTTTCTCATAACTTTTCACTGCAATTTCACAATCATTTGTTTTAAAAAGAGAGGGTTCAAAATTACCAATAAACCAACCACCCTTCATATCATTCAATTTAATAATTTTCATCGCAAACTCTCCTCATATTCCTTAACTTTTGCAGGTGAATAAAAAGATCTATATTGATCTTTCTCAATATCATAGTATCCAACTTTTTTTCCCATCAATATCATCTCATTAATCGAAGATGATATATAATAGCATCCATTCAAATTATTCTGTTTAAGCAGCGCCTTTTTTGCAGTTTCTACAAAATCACTACCTTTTTTATAATAATAAAATCCAGCTATAGCATCTTTCGAAAGCGGTCTCTTCTCTGCCACTTCAATAACTTCACCCTCGGCTTTCCTGCAGTAACTCCACCTTGGATGAATATTAGGGAAAGTTATGATTCCTGCATCATCACCTTGCATTTCAAAATGTTTTATTACTTTTCTATAATCAACATCAATAATTTGATCACTATTTGCAATAATAAGTGATGTGTCATCATTAATGTAATCAATAGCCATAAGGCATGTACATAATGCTCCTGCTGTTTGATTTCTTAACTTTACCACGCGGCTAGTTGGTGTAAGAATTTTTACCGATGAATCCAAGTGAAATTTCAAGCAATCTTCATCCGAAAAAACAAAAATATACTGTTTTGGATTAAGGTTTTTATAATCATTTATTACAAGTTCTAACATAGTTTTGCCTGCAATTTCATAAAGAGGTTTTGGGAAAAAGCTATCTTTATAAAATGTAGAACTCCCCATTGACGGCAATAATACATTAATCATATTCAATCTCCTTAATTAATCTCATAATATTTTCGTAATTAACATCATAAACCGTTGCTACTTCTAATACCACTGCTCCCGCTGCCTTCCCTGCTTGAATTCCATTAGGGTTATCCTCTACTACAATGCACTCTTCTGGTTTTAGTTTAAACTTTTTCATTGCTGTTTGATACATTTCCGGATCAGGTTTTGCTTTTGTAACATCTTCATTTGAAACAATTAAATCTAGATATGGGGTAAGCTCTGCCTTATCCATCATAAGTTCTATTGTCTTTCTCACAGAATTCGAACATACCGCAATCTTGTATCCTTGTTTATGCAATTTAGATAATGCATACTCATGACTGAACATAGGATGGCATCGCATATGAATCATTTCTGCAGTATATGATTGCTTTAACTGATTTATAAACTCGTGCAATTCTTGGGGCAAATAAAATCTTTTACTAAGCATTTCCAGTTTAACCTTCGTCGGCAATCCATCAAATGTAGTTAAGTGATCATATCTGCTTATTTCTATTCCAAACAACCCCAGTGCCTTATTAAGCGCCTCATAATGCCATTCCTTTGCATCTATAAGTACTCCATCCATATCAAATAATACTGCTTTTATTTTTTTACTCATAAAAAAACTCCTTCGCCTTATCAGGATAATCTGTACATAGCAATATTGGGGCATCCTTTAAATCCCACAATTTTAGTTTTTCCCAAAATTCTATATAACTCTTTCCATGCAACTCTGGTGATACTAAACATATTTCTTTTCTTGCAGATATATGCTCCCTTAACATATCCTCTGTTATCCAATCAACCGACCAAAAACCATCTATCCAAATTCCAGAAGCATCTTCATACATACATGGTTCTGGCTCTACTTCACTTTGACGTGTAAAATATCTCAGCCCAGCCTCTCTAAATTCAATCATCTGTGGAACAGACATATCAAAAAGAAAATAATTTGTAATATTATATTTATCAATATAAATTTTTAAAATATCTTTCATACCATCTGCTTTTATATTAATTGCAAAACAATATTGATCTTCATATTCATGAAGCCATTGAAAAACCTCCTCTACTGGTTGACTTGATGCATCTGCTATATTATGTGAAATAACTATTCTCCCCATAAAATCTCGTACATCAGATTCAAAACCATATCCGTTTTCCAACGCTCTCTTGATTGCTTCTAGTGAATTCTTTTTTATTTGATTGTTCCAATAACCCCTGTGTGCTAAAATTTTCATATATCTTCCCTTCTATAAGTAAAGTAATAAAATACTATTGCATCACTTATTTCCTATTTATATTAATCTCTCATTTCTTATACCAGTTTTTACTATAATATGAATTTTAAGTCTTTCTAATCAATTTATAGATTATTTTCGTATCTCCATTTACCATTCCACACACTAATACAATCCCCCCAGACATTACTGCACTAATCACTCCACCTACAATAAATCTAATCCAAAAACTTTCAATATTAATAATTGAATACACAGTTCTATTAATAACAATTAATAGCACAAACAATACTGTTTCTTTTACTATTCTAAAAATATATGACCTTGTTGCATTATATTTATATAATATTGCTATTTTCCTTGCATAGTATGCTTTTATAGCCCACTGTACCCCCCTACTAACTACAGTGCCTATCAGAATTCCAGCTAACCCTATTAGTTTGCAAAAAAACACTGATAGTATTATATTCAACATTGCCGCTATTCCATCTGCAACTTTTAATTCCTTAAATTTACCTGTAACCGACATAAATACACCATTAGAATCCTGAACGATTGTAATGTATTGATCTATAACAATCAATACAACAATTCCCATATTTAAAATATATTCCCTCCCCCATATTGATTCAACAAAATCTTGAATCAAAACAGTCTCTGGTACTAACAATAATACAGAAACTAAATACAATGAAAAATCATAAAACCTTAAATAGTCATTAGTTTTATTTGTTTCGCCTTTTGGTGATGCAACTTCATTCCCTATAATTGGTCCCATAAACAAAAGTAAATTTAATATAAACGTTTTAAGTGTAGTTGTTATTGTAGTATAATTTCCTAAATAACCCACAGCAACCGTACTAACACCTACTGATAGAATCAAATTGTCTGCTGAAGAAAATAAATACGCTGCGACTCCACCCCAAAATAAATTTTTCATATCTGTCCACATTTCTTTTATTTTTCTCAAATCTGCCTTCTCTAATATTAAGAATGGATATAACTTTTGACACCAAGCTTGAATTATTATATTTGATATTACTACTTGTATCCAAGAAAGCACTAAGTAAAGGAAATAATCTTGCATATAAATGCAAACTATAATCTTTAAAAGCGAAAATACAACATTGCAACCTGCATCCGTAATTTTTCCAACAAAGTCCCTTTTATCAGCAGTAAGAAGAAGTCTCTTATAAGATCCAAAATACGAAAATGCTGTTGAAAACACTTGTAAAATAAAATAGACATAAATATTAAAATCTAAAGTAATTCCCGTTATTACAAATCGAAGTAATGGAATAAACAAAAAAGCAATAATAATTATAATAATCCCTATAGTTGATAAATATGCTCTTGCAATATTTACCAAATCGTTAATTTCTTCATTATCTTCTTTTTGTAATGCTTTATATAATCTATATATTACACATGATCCCAATCCTGTTTCTGCTAAAGAGGTAATAGTAATAATTGCAGAAAACGTTGAACTTAAACCCAATAACTCTACTCCGAAATACTGCAAAAAAAAGCTTCTATTAACAATTGAGAAACTTGCGATAATCACTTGATATAATATACTACTTAATGAGTTCAAAATTGAAGCTCTCTTATTGCTAATTTTCACAACATTTATCCATCCTTTTTACTCCCAATAATTAAGTTTAAACACTTTTGCCCTTAAACTCATAAAAACTCCCCCAATTTTTGAACGCTTTATAGGCACACAAACATTTATCATAAATTTTTCTGCAAATGTTTTTTTTATTTTCTCTTTTCCCCCCGAATATTTATTATACAATTCCTTCCATTCATTAAATGTATACCCTACTTCGCAATGAAACAATCTATTAAAAAAAGACCCAGAAAGGGGATACTTTAATGAACTTATCCCATATTCATAAAATCCTGTTATAACAAAATTCTCTGCAAGTACTGCCTCATAAATTTTTCTATTTTCCTCATTCACATCTTCTTTTTTTATAAAAGATAAAGGATAATATTTTTTTATAAATGCAGTAATTAAGTATCTGTGTGGATTATATAATAAATCATCATCCTTCTGATTAAATAACTTATCATCCATATACGGAATATTCCATATGGCAAGTACATCCTCTTTGTGTCCAAAAAAATACCAGTCTCCTAAATGAAATAGTTCTCCTCTGCAAGCCGGATACGATGCTGGTATAATAACTCTATTCTCTAAAAACCTGTATTTTCCACAATAACAATTGTATACATCAATATATTTTGTAAAATTAATACTGTTAATTATACTCTCTGACCTAATCGCCAAAACGTACTCTTTAGAGGCTTTCTTTATGCCAGCCAGTCTACTGCATATTTGTCTATTAGTATTTTCCCCCTTATTAGGTCCCGGATCCTCACTAAGCACTAATACGTCATAATCTAAACCTTCCACATCCTCATCTTTCCACGTAGAAAGCACTACTTCAGCTTTTGGGAAAAAAAATCTAGCATTTTTACAAGTCTCCCTTGTAAAATACTTCTCATCTTCATTTGTTCCAAGAACTGGTCCTGAAATAACTATGCTCAATTTACTTGTATCAAACATAAAGTCCCCCTTACCTTTACGAACAAATATTTATTTTCACTTGATTTCTTTATTCATCACATAATATCTTATATAGGTCGTCTGCTATTTTACTATGAACATATTTTTTTGAAAGTTGTAACGACTTCTCTTGCATCTTTGACAATTCATCCTCATGTTTTTGATAGTAAAATATTCTTTCTTTTAACTGTTCATAATTATTTTTTTCAAACGCAATATAATTCACATTTGGAATAAAGCCTAATTCTCTATAAATCTCGTTATCCTCCGCAACCATTACACATCCACACGCTATACCTTCATACGTTCTAGCTGGTGGAAAATTAGCTAGTCCTGCATCATTTATAAACATTTTATAATTATTCAACATTTTAACCGCATCATATGAAAAATCTTTTTGTTTATCAGACGTAGGAAATCTCACATCTACCACTTTATTAAAATATTCTTCATTAATTTGTATAAATCTTCTTAATGGGTGCATGAACATATCATTTTTATAATATTCCAAAAATTCTTTTTTGGAATATTCTTCCAATAACGGATCATTTACTGGATTTATTGATCCAAGTCCTACTGCTATATTTTTTCTTTCATTAAACGGTGTCTTACATTTAAACCTACTTTGGTAACCAAATGGTAGGCTTATAACTTTACCTATATACTCGGGATAATACTTCTTAAAAAAATCGCAGTTAATATCCATTTGTGTATGGCCAATGACCTTATCTATACCATATTTTTTTAAAAATATTTGATTCCTTGAAACAAACAGGTAATAATCCATTAAATGAAAATATTTTTTTCCTTTGAATTTTAATATTTCATCATCATCATCTAAGGGTACAGTAAAACCTATTAGTACATTTTTGAAATCTGGTGCTACTTCCAAAGAATGTATAAAACGTATATGTCTTTTAATCCCCATTTTCCACAATTGCACCTTATATCCTAAATCTTTTCCTATCCTACGCTTATTAAGATATATGCAATCTGCATATTGATTAATAAACTCAATAGCATACCCATGAAATCCCGCTGCTACCCCCCAAAACAATATCTCTGGCTCATATATTACAACCTTAATATCTTTCGTTTCCATTCCAGAATTCCAATCCTCTCTAAAATTTTATGTACAATACATATATTTAAAAGTTTGCCAATGTTCCCTTCTAAAAAAAAATTCAGAACTTTTTTAGAGTAATCGTCAAAATCTTCCCATAAAACATCCTCATTAAAATCTATTAAAATGTATCTATTTCGATAATTCTTTATAATATTAATTTTTTTCCAATAGGGCAACTTGCAATTCCAAGATAATATTTGCTCAATTCCTATCTGCGATATAAACAAACTATAGTATACAAGTTGTTTATTCATAACTTCGTTCTCACTTAAATTTTCTCTTAAACTATTTATCAATACCAAAGCTCGCTCAAAATATTTATCATCATACGATCTAGACATGGAGTTTTGAACAACCCTATAATGATACGAGTGCACTTCATTATCTATCACAATACAATCCGATTTTGCCAAAGCAGGATATGATACTGAAGCATCATCCCCCATTTTTATCAATAAATCTGCGGGCATACATTTTTTAAGCAGTAATTCTCTCTTAAATAGCTTATTCCATAAGGCTGGAATAATTCCAGGTTCATAATATGGTCCAAAATAAATTATTTTCTTTTGAATCTCTTTAAGTTTTTCCCCAGTATATATCCCCGATGCAATGTTATTTCTTTTAATATCAGCATTCTCCCCTTGCACATATCCTGTTACAACAATATCCACAGAATTATCGTAAATATGTTGTATCATCTCCTTATACATATTGGGTTCTAACCAGTCGTCTCCATCTATAAACGATATATAATCTCCTTGTGCCTCCATTACACCATTCCACCTAGTTTTCATTGCACCTTGATTTTTTTGATGAATTACCCTTACTCTCTCATCCTTTAGAGAAAATTGATCACAAATAACTGGGCATTTATCCGGTGAACCATCATCTACAAGTATTATCTCCAAATTATTATATGTTTGTTTTGTAATACTTTCCAAACATTGTTCAAGATACCTTTCAACTTTATAGATAGCAACTATTACACTTATCTTGTACATTATCTATTACCTCATTAAATGCTCTCGTAAAATTTTTGGTAAATGCCTCTGTCCCAAACTTATCTACTGCTTTCTTTCTAATAACAGCTGAATTAAATGTAATATTTCCCTCTAAGTAATTCTTTAACCCATATGCCATACCTTCTGCATCAACTATATTATATATTCTACCCATCTCATCATCTACATAATCTTCAATACCTCCACATTTTGTTGAAAATATCGGAAGTCCACAGCAAGCTGCCTCCATAGCTGATACTGGCTGACCTTCCTGGATTGACGTCATTACGAAAGCATCTGCTCGATTATACATTTCACCCATTCTCTTATGTGGTACTTCTGATATTAATTCCGTTCTATCCGCAAATTTTGAATTTTTAATTTCATTTTCAAGTTCTTCTACATTATGGGTATAGCCCTTGTTAGCTCCATACCCTACTATCATAACTTTGAAGTCAACCTTTGTTGCTTCAGTCAATATATTCATAACTCGGATAAACAAACTATAATTTTTATAAAATGAATGAGCTGCTACAATTATAAATGTTCTTACATGATCTATATCCTTCGGTATATAAATCATATTATTTTCATTAACTAAATTTCCTATATAAAATACATGAGAAATTTTAATGTTTTGCAATAAAATCTGTCTTATTTTATCATTACTTATTGCCAAAAATAAATTTGCCTTTTCAATTGCATATTTATTTATATCATTTATTAATGTTCCCGGCCATGGAACTGGTGCATGTTCTCCAACTACATATGGTTTACCAAAATTTTCTGCTAAGCATTGTAAATTATAAGCCTCGCTTTGCGCATCTACACAATAAAACACATCAACATTTTGGTCTATCTTAGAGAATAATGCAATCAATTTCCTTTTCACTAATTTTTTTCTTTTAGGTGATGCATATTTCCCAATACCCTCTATATTCTTTCCGCAAAGCTTAATTTTAATATTATAAATCATATCACATATGTACACTGATAAAGGAATGTAAGCTACTGCATTATATTCAATCGTGTTCTTTTCTATATTGCTTATAAATACGCAATCTTTTTTTATAGGGTTTTTCTTTATTTTTTCTTGGTATCTAAATATAATAAAATCAAACTCATTTTCAACTGCAAATGCTTGCTCTTTAAAAAAACATCCCTGAACAGGATTTTCTTCTGTTGGATACCAATTTGTTACTAAGCAAATCTTCTTTTTCATTCTATATTCCTCTTTAACAAAACAGAGTAACTAAACAAATACAAAACGCTAAAATGTAGAACATGAACCTAGTTTATCAATCTAAAAATTATTTATAGTATCAACTACATATCCAATTTGCTCATCTGTCAATCCATAATACATAGGCAAGCTAAGCTCTGTTTCACTTATTTCTTCTGCGATTGGGAAATCTCCTTTATTAAATCTCATATCTTTATAACATTCTTGTAAATGTATAGGAATAGGATAATGCTTATTTGTCCCTATTCCACACTCATTAAGATATATTTCAAGTTCATTGCGTTTCTTACATCTAATTCCAAATATATGCCACACTGGTTCTACATAATCTGGTACATAAGGCAAAATTATTTCTGGGTTTTTTATTTCATCCAAATATCTCTTTGCCATACGTCTTCGTTCTTCATTCATTCTTTCAAGATGAGGCAATTTAGCAGATAAAAATGCAGCTTGCATCTCGTCTAATCGTGAATTGTTTCCCTTATAGATATGATGGTATTTATAATCCGAACCATAATTGCCTAACGCCCTTACTCTGTCAGCCAATTCTTTTTTATTTGTTACTATTGCACCTGCATCTCCCATTGCCCCCAAATTTTTCCCAGGGTAAAAGCTAAATCCTGCAACATCTCCAAATGAACCAATTCTTTTCCCTTTATATGTAGCTCCATGTGCCTGTGCGCAATCCTCAATAACATATAAATTATACTTTTGTGCTATTTCCATAATCGAATCCATATCACATGGTTGTCCATATAAATGTACTGGCATAACAGCTCTTGTATTAGACGTAATTTTCTCCTCAATTTTAGTCGGTTCTATATTAAACGTCCTAATATTAGGTTCTACAAAAACAGGTGTGGCTCCTACATATGTAACTGCAAGTGCTGTTGCTATATATGTATTAGAAGGTACAATTACTTCATCACCCGTCTGAATCCCCAATGCTTTAAGTGATAACATTAAAGCATCCAATCCATTTCCCGTTCCGACACAATAATCCACATTGCAAAATTTAGCAAACGCCTCTTCAAACGTTTTATCTTCTGTCCCCTCTATATACCAACTATTAGTATACACACGCTCAAAAGCATTTCTTAATTCTTTATCTAATTTCCTTTCCATAGGAATAAAACTCACAAACGGTACTTTCATTGTTCTTCTCCTTCTGATGATTTATTACTTTTCACAAATTTCAAGAACTCATCATAATCCCTAATATAATCTGATTCATCATACAATTCAGAAGCAAACACCATTAACACAGCATCTTCAGAAAAATCAAACATTTCTCTCCACATATTGCTTGCAACATATAACCCTTCATATGGTTTTTCTAAAACTACAACTTTTTTTTCTTTACCATTATCCAAGCGAATTTTGCAGCTTCCATGAACGCATACTAGTATTTGCTGTAAATTTTTATGTGCGTGGTGTCCCCTTGTAACGCCTGCCACAGTGTCATACATATAATATACTCTTTTAATTTTAAACGGAATATCCTTGAATTCTTCTAGCGCTACCAGTTGTCCTCTTTCATCACCATGTGGCTGAAATGTATATTTTATAGTTTGCATAATTGCCTCTTTCCATATATAAATCATCTATTTTGTAATCTTATACCATATATATTGTCTTCTTTGCTCTTGTGTGTACCCATCAACATATTCGATTTTTCCCATAGTTACTCTCTTATAGCCATTTTTGTCATAAAACTTTAATGCTCTAATATTATCAGGAGCTACACACCAATATATTGTGTTAATATTGTACTGTTCAAAAGCAATTCTGATAATTTCTTTCATTGCCCATGAAGAATAGCCTTTTCCCATTGCATCTTTGCATATCGTGATTGCAAATTCTGCTGTCTGATCTGTTATATGTTTCAAACTAACCGTTCCCATATATATATCATTATCATCTACAATAGCCATGTGCCTATTTTGTTGAGTATAACTATTGGCAATAAAAGCATTACAATCTTCCATTGTTTTAGATCTAAAATCAGTTTGCATCTTTTCTACAACTGATGTATCATGCATCCAGTCATACATTCTTTGTGCATCATTTGAGTTTAGTCTTCTTAGTTTCATCATTTATCCTTTCCACATTCAACACATCTTCTTTTATATCGTGATTCTGTATTGCTATCTGCTGTGTAAGATTTTTTATCTTTTCCTCTAGCTGTCCTAATCTAATAGACATTATAAACACCTTTACAAGCAGTATGAAAATCATCGTCAAAAATAAGAAATTAACCTGTGCAACCATGCCACATATGGTCGTCAACCATTGTACCACTTGTGGGAAAATACTAAATAGAATGAACAAAAGTGAAAGTATCACCCAAAATATAGCGTATTCTATCTGTAACTGAGACTTTCTAATTTTTCTTATCACATATGTAAAGAAAAAAATGGATACTACTATCAAAATAATTCTAAAGAAAATACTCATTCTAATACCCTCTTTTTCCTAAATATTTGAATAAACAGTATTGAAAAACACACTTTAATCATATATCTAATGGAATTCTTCCAATTCAAATAACTAACTCCATCCTGTCTTTCCAGCATCTCTACCTGCATTTCATCCACTTTTGCACCACAACATATCAAATACGAAATAGTATCCGGTTCCGGATTAAAATTCATTTCCGTTGCATACATTTTAATAACTCTCTTACTATAAATACGCATTCCAGACGTTGGATCCGTAATATCTTGATGCGTTGTTAATCTGATAAGTATTCTTATCAATTCACTCCCAAACATCCGAAAAGATTTATTTTTTCTTTTTTCCTTAAACCTAGATCCTATAACAATGTCTGAATTATTTTTCGCCATGTATTCTATTAGTTGCTTAATATATACGGCCTGATGCTGACCATCTCCATCTACCTGCAACACTGCATCATAACCATTATAATATGCATATTTTACTCCTGCCTGAAATGCTCCTGATAAACCTAAATTGATTGCAAGATTTAGGTAATTATATCCATTTTCTTCGCATATTCTTGCTGTATTATCTTTAGAACCATCATTCACCACTAAATAGTCATAATCTGGATATGTCTTTCGAATACCCGCAACAACATTTTTTATGTTCCTTTCTTCATTATATGCGGGTATTATTATTAAACTTTTCATCTGCATGTCCCCATTATACATAAAATATTACTTATATATACTACTCTATTATATTAATATCGTCAAATAGCAAGTATTCTTCTCAATATAGAATTTTTGAACTTCATTATAATATTCAAATACTACTTTTCACTTTATTTATCCAAATAGTGGAGAAGTATGATATTAAAGTAATGGCAATTGATAAAAATATATTACAAGTCACAATAACTATCCTATTGTCACCTTTTATTGTATACTGAGTAACCAAATAATAGCATATATACATACTAATCAAATAAACTCCAAGAGTGTGTCTTCCTAGTTTTTGAATTTTATACCATTGCTTTCTTTTCCCAATTTCATAAAATAGAGATACAATTATCCAAACTCCGGAAATATTAATCAACCATCTTTCAAACACATATCTTACATTATATATTCCATAAAAGTCCCAATACATAATCACTTTACTATCATACAATAAAATATAAGCTATTATAAGAAAGATACTCATGATAGTATAAATCAACCTATTTTTTTCAAAAAAATCAATTATTTCATATTTGTTACACATGTATCCAAATACAAAAAAAGGAAACATCATTTTAAAATTTATAGAATTAAAAATATCAGGATAAAAAAAACCACTCAATATTACTGCTATACAAATCCCTATATTGTCCTTGAAAATACGATTAATCAACAACATAACAATGCTGCAATATAATATGACCCATAAAAACCATAGGAAATTATAATTTTCTCTAAAAAAATTGATAACATTCCATGGAGATAGTATATCCTGCCCATTGTATAATGTAACCAATAAATACGCTAGTGCATTGCATCCAAGAAAAGGGAATGCAAACATTTTTATCTTGTCAAGTACAATTCTTTTAGTTTTTTTCTTTTGGCATGTCCTGTAAAAACAAAAGCCACTTAAAAACATGAAAATAGGCATATGGAAACTATAAATAAATAGAAAAACTGCATTTTCAGAAAATTTACCATTTTGCAAATAATCATTTCCATTTGCATATTGAATCACATGTCCTAATACCATTAGGAATATTGTCACTCCCTTAATCGTATCTATCCAACCCACTCGTTTTTCCATATATCTATCACCTATATTTCAGTACAATATCAAAATTTCTAATTATTAATAACCTGCAGTTCGTTTAATCTGACACTTCCAAAATAATTTCTCTGCCATCTAATACTTTCCACAGACTCATCATCTACAACTTCAAAATAAATTTTCTGTGAAGGATGATCATAACTGATATGAGTCCCATATTCATTCATAACAAAAACATCGAACTCAAAATGATATCTTCCTGCCACTATATTAGAAATATCGAATGATAAAGTAGATTCTGCAACTTCTCCTCCCTTGATATCTCCAAATACCTTAGATTGTGTTGTTCCAACGACTGTATCATCTTCATATAGAACTATGAAATATGCTCTTAAATTTTGCACATCTTCTTTAGCAGTATAGTGAAATTTAAACTTTACAACTTCATTTGTTTTATAGATTGGAATATCTTTTTCTATAAATTCAAAATCTGTTACGAATACATTATTTCCATGGTCAGTAGAAGGTCTTTTCGTATCCATAAAATTATAATAGGAAACTAAATCTCCCTTTCCCTGCTCCATATATATTCCAATAGCTTTTTCTACATCTCCATCAAAAATCATTTTGCCATGATCCAGGACAATACACCGTGTACACAGCTGTCTTATAGTACTCATATTATGACTTACATACAATACAGTTTTTCCATCATTAGAAGAGGCATCCCCCATCTTTCCCAGACATTTCTTCTGAAACTTCATATCTCCTACTGCAAGTACTTCATCCATAACCATAATCTCAGCATCCAGGTGCGCAGCTACAGCAAATGCAAGCTTCACGTACATACCGGATGAATAACGTTTTACCGGAGTGTCTATGAATTGTCTACATTCCGAGAAATCAATTATCTCCTCTAATTTTGAATCGACTTCGCTCTTACTCATGCCCAATATTGCACCGTTCATATAAATATTTTCACGGCCGGTCAATTCTGGATGAAAACCTGTTCCCACTTCAAGCATACTGGATATCCTGCCCCGCATTTTTACAATACCTTCCGTTGGCGCTGTTACACGAGATAATATCTTTAATAATGTAGATTTTCCCGCTCCATTATGCCCGATAATACCAACCGCTTCACCTGCTTTTATCTCGAAATCAAGTCCATCAAGTGCCATAAACTTATCACCATATTTGATCTCTTCACCAATTTTCGAATTTGGATTCTCTTTTCCTCTAACTTTGGCCCACCAAGTCTGCAAATCAGCAGTTAGAGTTCCTCCACCTATTGTTCCTAACCTGTACTGCTTTTTTAAATTTTCTACCTTTATTACTGTTTCACTCATTACTATTTCTCCACATTTTCGTACTCATGTATAATATGCGATTAAACTGTGTCCATAAAAGTCTTCTCTACTCTATTGAATAGCAAAATTCCAACCAAAAATACAACTACTGTGCTAATCAAGCTGATTAACCAATATTTAATTTCCAAACTTCCGCACCCGAGCATAGCATATCTAAAATTATGGATAATAGGTGACATTGGGTTCAACATAATAAGTGTTGCAAATTTATCCGGCATTTGATTGATGTCATACACTACTGGTGTAGCATACATCCATAACTGTACACCAAAAGAAATTAAAACAATCAAGTCTCTATATTTTGTAGTCAAAGACGAAATAATAATTCCAAATCCTAATCCAAGTATAGCAGTCTGAAATACCAATACAGGAATCAGTATCATTTGATAACCAAGGTGAATACTAGCGCCATTTACAAAATAATAAATATTTGTAATGGATGACATTACAAATACAACTCCGAAATTAATAAGCGAATAGATTACAGTCGCTATTGGCATTGTTATTCTCGGGAAATATACCTTCCCAAATATCGCTGCATTTCCGGTGAAAGTATTAGATGTTTGATTTAAACATGTTGCAAAATACTGCCACAATGCGTTGCTGCACAAATAAAATGCAAATTGTGGAACATCATTAGTTGACAGTCCAGCTATTGTGCCAAATATTAATGTGTACATAACGGTTGTAATTAATGGATTTATGATAAACCATAATGGACCTAAAATTGTCTGTTTATACTGTACTGCGAAATTTCTCTTTACAAAAAGGAAAATCAGATCCTTATATTGTCTTACCTCTTTAATATTTAATTCAAACCAGCCCGTTTTAGGTTTTATAACGGTTGTCCACTCTTCACTCATAAACAGTTACCTTTCCACTTAATTATTTATTATATATTAATGTAATCAATCTCTTAATAAATGGTCTTTGCGTGTACTTAACATATTCTTCTTCACACCTAATCCATCGCTTTAGTTGATTCTTATATACCATTTCTTTACCATATATACTTCTTCTATAAGCTTGTTCCAATGGCTGTTCTATAATATTCTGCAGCCATTTCTGGAATCGATTATCATATGCCTGCATGGATTGCTGTGAATCTGTAATAATTTTTTCTTTCAACATCGTTTGATATCTTACTGTATCCTGATCTATACATTTCACTACCTCTACCACTTCGTCCAGATTACGATATCTATGACAGTTGATAAATGCATTCTCATTAAAATAATCAGCAACTAAAGGATCTCCCCAGTAGATCGGTATTGTACCTGCAGCAAATGCCTGAATAATCTTCTCTGTACAATACCCTGGATGACTACTGTTCTCTATCGCCAGGCTAAATTTATATTGTTCCTGAAATGCTTGTTTATCTACTACTCCACCCGGGCAGCCAATATTATTGAGATATCTTCCCCCCGCATCTACCTGCTTATATTTCGACAACTTAGTAAATATATCTTTTCTGGTAGAATCTGCCTCTGCATTATTAGATGCAACAAAAGAACAAAATTTATTCCTCGTAACAATACTGTCCCGAATGTCTAACATATGTTGGAAATCTTCTCTATACTCAATGACATACAATGGCATTCTAATATATCTGTCTCCATATTGCAAATGTTCATATCCAATCGCATAATCACATAAATTAAAATCCGGTACCAGATTTTCTCCTGTGTAATAAATTTTGATACAATCATATTTCAAATGTTCATATCCAAAACAGGAATAAAATAAATATTCTGTTTCTTCCCATCTAGTGTCTGTAATAATATCCACTATATATTTATCTCGCAATATATTTACGAAATAATTGTTATTGATATCAAAACCCTGCCAAAAATCAGTAAAGGCAACTTTTATTTTTTTCAAAACGCCACTCCATATTATTTACATGATTTTACTATATTTCATATACAACCTAGTACTGAGAAAATAATAAAAATATTTCTTTCCATTGGTACTTCCAAAATACCTTATATACTTTCTCCGATATATGGTATGAATATATTGTTCTATATTCCAATCATGCTTCTCCATCTGTTGTTGTGCCAAATACAGCAGTTCATCAATAAGCATCTTCTGTGACACATACTTTTCCCTATGCATTCCTTTTTCCTTAAAAAAACATATTCTGTCTTCATATGCTGCAACTGCATCATCTATTCTCTTCGCGGATAAACGGTTCATAATACTGCCACTATGTTGTACATAATAATACAATTTTAAATTCGAATACACAACCCTGCTACATTGATACAAAAGTCTGTGAATAATAAAGGTATCTTCATGGTATCTCCCTATTGGATACTGCAAATCATCAAAAAGTGACTTCTTATATAATTTGTTGCATGCAATTACAGTTCTAACATTATCCATCCACAGTCTGCTTAGTATATCAGCCCCTTCATAGATTTGTATCTGGCCCTGTATATCAATCTCATGCAAAACCATATCCTCATCTACCCTTTGAAAATCTACAACAGATATATCTGCCTGTGTAGATATCATATTATTCAGTAGTACTTCCATCATTCTGCTATCAATATAATCATCGCCGTCAATGAATGCAAGGTATTCTCCCCGAGCCTCTTCTATTCCTCGATTTCTCGCTCCTGAAAGTCCCCTATTTTCCTGATGAATTACATGAATTCTCATGTCTTGCTTTGCATATACGTCACATAAATGCCCACTTTGATCTGTCGAACCATCATCTATTAAAATAATCTCCAGATTCTCATATGTCTGATTTCGAATAGTTTCTATGCATTTATCCAAATACTTATCTACATTATAGACCGGTACTATTACACTTATCATTTCATTCACCATTCTGTAATTTAATTATCTTTCTTTTTACATTACGCAAATAATTTCTTACTTTTTCTTCTCTCTGTGTCAATATATACATAGCAACCAATTGTTGTATTTTTTTCTCTTGTATGAGCAATGTCATCTTTTTATATTTCGATGCCAATTTGGAAGAACGATAACCCACATACTGTAAAAGTTTCTGTCCATCCGGATCCCATATATATGCTTCTAATGTTCCATAATCCTTTGCATTAATGGCCTGCTCTATTGCAGTCATATATGCCCAATATTGCACATATCTTAGCTGATTCAAGACAGACTCAGGTACCCTGTTTTTCCAAGTGCTTTCTATATAGTGGAAAGAATATTTACACTGTTCCCAATTTTCTTTATTAAAAGAATGTGTCACTGAATTATCATTCTGCCTGTAATGGTAAAATGCTTTTCCGGTTATTTGAATTCTTTTTACTTGAAAGAAAGGCAAATACACATAACAGGTATCTTCCCATTGTCTCAAAGCTTCATCCATTTGCACTAATATTTCGCGTAGTAGATTTGTAGGATATATTTTTGTACAAGCAGAACCTATTATTCCTCCATGCCATTCCTCTTTGTTATATATAATATTGGGAAATATATTGCGTTGCAAACTTTCTTCATCATAAACTCCAGGAGTAAAAAAATCATATAAATCATATTCCGGCATATGAAATCCAGATGTAATAATATCTACCCGATTCTTCTGCATTTCGGTAATTAAATATTCGTACATATCTGTATCAAGCCAGTCATCGCTATCAACAAATGTAACAATTGACCCTGTAGCTTCCTTAATTCCTCTTTTTTTAGCACTAACAGCACCGCCATTATCTTTATGAATTACTTTTACTCTGCTATCTTTATAGGCATATTCATCACATATCTGAGCACTATGATCTGTTGATCCGTCATCCACTAAAATAATTTCTAAGTTTTTATAACTCTGACCGACAATAGAATCTAAACATTGCTTTAAATAATTCTCCACATTATATACAGCAACTATGACACTCAACTTAGTCTCTTGCATACTTATATCTCCTAAACATGCTAAATACTTTTTTTAAGTACCATGTCTCTCAAATAATATATTTTTTCTTTTAAATAAGTTCGTTTTATTTTATCCAATAGTCTCTTCATTATAGTTCTTTTATCTTCAGACTTATTTTGTCCCTTGAAAGTTTTTACATCGAATTTATCTTGTTTTTCTACTACTACCAATTTTCTTTGAACCGGTGGTTTTACCTTAGGTGGATAGCAATATGACCTTGATAATATTTTACACCCAGCCGTGCTCGCTAAGTAATGATTAATGTGTGATTCGTCATGCCATCGTGCTATTATATTATTTTTAAGATTCTCATTAATATTATTTCTTAGCATCTCAGACATATTTAGAAATTCTTTTGAATCACCACAAAACATAGCTCCAATGACATATTGTTTTCCCTGATTGTATGGAATGTATGCAGTTGATTTAGGGTTACGATCATATGGCACTTTATAACAAGGCAAGTCAAAATATCCAGGATGTTGTGTAAAACACATCCTCTCTCCCTTTCTAGTATCTGGTAAAAATTCCTGCTCAGATACCATATTTTCACATACTATATTAGAATTAGAAAACATAAGAAAATCATGTTTCTCCAATTCATCTCTAATACTTAAGAAAGTGTGAAAACGTAATAATGTAATTAATGGCCACGGTTGTGGGCCTAAATAATATTTATGAACTCTCATTGCCTCCTCTTGATATATATTATCAGCATCTGTAAATACATAGTAGCACTTCTCTGTGTTAGGCAAAAACTTAGCTTCAAAGGTTTCATAAAAATCCTTCCAAAAAATAGCATATGGGCCTGTACAAATATATAATATACCAATACTTTTCATTTATATCTTCTCCCACTGGTGTTTCTGAAAATTATATTTTTTAATAACTCTTGCAGGATTCCCTGCTGCAATTGAATAATCTGGTATACTCTTTGTCACTACACTTCCAGCCCCTATAACACATTTTTTTCCGATATGAACTCCTGGTAAAATACACACCTTTTCACCAAGCCATGTCCCATCATCTATAGAAACGCTGCTACAAGTAAGTGCCTGATCCATATATGGTATATCTGATTCTGGATTCATACCATGGTTTAAGCTAGTAATCAATACATCACTTGCAATTAATACTTCATCTCCAATTCGTATATCAGCCCCAGCCAATAATGTAAGACCATACCCCATATAGCAGTGGTTTCCAATATATATATATGGTTCTACACATCTACTATTAGGAAAAAGTTGAATTCTTGAATTTGCCAGTATCATGCTCTGTTCACCTATATATACATGAGACTGATTGCAATCTGAAATCCATGGGAGACAAATAACAGACCCCATTCCAAATTTTCCAAACTTCTTCATTTCTTTTTTACCAATTCTTGAAGGTCTTGCCCATTCTTTAATTCTATCCCAAAACATATTTATTTCCTCGTTTATTAGCTAAGTATTATAAATGCTCTTTCAAAAATCTTCCATCACTCGTTTGATATATCCACCCCTGCTCATATATATCAATAGGCTGATCATCTCTGTTCATCCATTTTGCAGGTGCAATCACTATTTTATTTTCGTTACTCGATAAATGCTGAGCCCACCAGCTAAAAGTCGAGTTATGAATAATAAAATGCTTACAAGATGACATCAAACGCACTTTCTCATAAATAGGATCAGTTCCCGATTCATATTGGAACTGTATGTCCGGCATTAGCACTGGTAATCTGTCTCTGCACCATTGTATATCATCAGAGAATACAAAAAACACCAGATTCTTTTCCAGATCACTCATATACCGTATCGCTCGAATAAAATAATCAATGCTATATTCATAAACATCTTTAATAGCATCATTATTAATATCTCTTCGCTTAATCGTAACACACACCGAATTGGTAGTTTGAATTGCCTGCAGCATCTCAGGATTTAAAGTTGGATATTCATCCTTTACCGTAAATTCTATGCGAATCATATCATCAATCTCTTTAAAATACTGTGAGGATTCATAATATCCTTTGATTACAATATTCTGCGTCTTGGCTATCGTAAACTTTCTATAGCAGGAATCCCACAAATAAAGACCACATGGATTAAATATTTTTGAGAAAAATTTATATAAGTAATATGTTTTCTTCTGGTAAAATTCAAAATGGAATTTATACATAAATCTCCATAATACATCCAAAAGCCTAAATTGAATAATATTATCCGGTTTTTCCTTACAAATATCCGTTATATTAAAATACTGGAGTGCATTCTCACCACCATTCCACAAATTGGATGTTCCTTCTATATATCTCCAGTCTATTGATAACTGCTGCCCCGTTTTCTTCTGTATTGCTCTTGCAAATGCATACTGAAAAAACTGATTTCCACATCCTCCTTGAATCATTAGATAAATCATATCCTATTTCCTCTATTTTCTACATTGACTTATTTTACTATATAATCTTGGTGATATCACTGATAAATATTTCCTGATTTTATCAATACTGCTCATATTCTTCTGTCTTTGCTTCAAAATCTCCTGCGCATCCGGACGGCATTTCTTCATCAGCGTTAAAATCTCGTGTGATACATCCTGTAGATGATATTGATCTGCCTCATTATATCTTACCTGTAATCTCATATATAACTCATATCTACACAGCTTCACAAGTTTCTGTTCATTCATATCCTGCAAAAATTGTATTCTATCCAAGTACTGTTCAATTTCTTCTCTGATTCTTCTTGCCAGAACTGTTGAATCATTCATGATACTTCCAGGTCTGTTCCTATAAAAATACAGCTCCTGATCAAGGTATATCACTTTATCTGCGTGGTAGAAAGCCTTAGTAGTATATACAATATCCTCACACAATTTACCTTTAGGGAATTGCAGGTCTTCTACACATTCTCTTTTATATAATTTTGACCATGCCGAAGGAGTGATTAACTCTTCTCCTGATTCATCTATATATGCAGCTAGTGCCTCATGATTATTGTAGACTTTCATCTCTCTATGATCTATTAAAACTCCCACCTCATCACTGAATATATGAAATCTACAGATTCCTACATCTGCTTGATATTTTTCACATGCAGCAAGCAATCTCTCATACATCTCCTGATGTATATAATCATCGCTATCTACATATCCGATATAATCTCCTGTTGCTATCTGTAATCCGGCATTTCTGGCATCAGCCAGTCCACCATTACTTTTATGAATTACCTTGATTCGATCATCCCTCTTAGCGTATTCATCACAGATAGCCGGGCATGAGTCCGTAGCCCCATCGTCTACCAGTATAATTTCCAGATTTCGGTAAGTTTGATTCAATACAGAATCTATGCACGGACTTATATATTCTTCCACATTATATACAGGTATTATAATACTTATTTTATGATTCACCATTATTTTCTCTCTCTTTTAATACCACTCCACAAGCAGGCAAGCCATGCTAACTGCATAGTATGCCCACCTTTCATTAATCTGAATACATATCTCTTATATTTTGGAAAAGCCTGCAGCACTTGCTTATCTATCCCTAAAAGCGCTTCACTTACTACCTGATTACTCAAGAAATTCTTCAAATCCATTTTTCTGGAATGAGCAGGCATATGATTATCTGCATGAATATAGTATTCTGACCAGCACTCATAAATCATCTGAGCTGCAAAATCCAATATTAATTCTGACTGCTCTTGCTGTGGCATCTGATATTCATGAATCAGGGAAGACATTTCCTGTATCAATAAATATACCTCATCCTTTTTATTCTCTGCCATTTTCTTACGCATGGAACCAGGGATTTCTGTATCATAAATATATGCTCTCTTATTCACAAGACATATTTTATCACAATATCTGTATAGTCCCATACTGAATAACGTATCCTGGTGATGCATGCGAATATTCGTATGAAATCTAACCTGATACTCTGTAAACAATTCACGCCTGATCAACTTCATACACTGTGAGCCGGGATTAATATGCTGCGTGAACTCCGGCATCTGATGCTGTTGCATATATTTATGCTGATCTATACCAAAATGCAGCATCTCATTTGCTGTCATTGTAACTTGCTCTAATGAATTCTCCTGCTCATAATTAACTGTACCAATGACAATCTGTGCCTGCTCTCTCTCTGCAACTTCTAACAGCTTCTCTACTGTATCATCAGGTATATAATCATCTGCATCTACGAACATGATATATTGACCATGGCAGTATTCCACACCGGCATTTCTAGCTGCGCTGTCACCTGCATTTTGCTGATGTATCACATATACATTTTCATACTTATTATTATACACATCACACATTGCCCCTGACTGATCACTGGATCCATCATCTACCAGAATAATCTCCGTATTCTGTTGTAATAGCAGGCTGTTTACACACCTGTCCAGATATTTCTCTCCATTATATACCGGGACAATAATACTGACTAACATCTGTCCATACTCCTATCTCTATTCACGTTCAAATAAAAAAACTCTGGTACCATCAGCCATCGCCGATTGTACTCCTTCGTATAATACACTTTCTCTATATCCATTTTCAGAAAGGGATTCCCGCATCTGCTCATCGCCTGAAACATCTGACCATATGACCAGCAATTTATCCGGAAGTTTCTCCTCATAATCAAGATTTATATCATTTGTCTTGGAAAATGTAATATTTTTATATACATATGTTTCATTACATGTATACACATCTGTAAAAAGCCTTACTTTCTCCTCTGTATCCATTGGCAGATAATAAACGGCCTCCGGGATTGACATGAAATTCATCCAAACAGATATATTTTCATCCCGCATGTAGTCTTTACTTATATCTACAGCAACATCCATCTGACAGTAATTCCAATGTTGAGCTATATTATAATAACATCCATGCACTATATAAAAAACAAATATACCAATTATCCCAGCTATGCCAAGCTTACATATAACTTGTTCAGAATTATTATATAACACGATGAGCATCCTGCTACCAACTACTGCAATAGTTGCAACAGTTACAGGCATAATCAGTAAAGTATGTCTGCTTTCAAATGATCCATAGGCATATTTTTGAGTAATAACTCCAAGATAGTATAAAATCCAGTTGCATATACATATATATATCATTTGTCGTTCAAGATTTGAAAAAAGAATCTGTTGTTTTTTCGCAACAAATAATGCTCCAACAAATATTATACATGCGATAATAATACAATATATTTTATATTCACTCCATGCATATAGTATAAATTGAAATGCATCAAAAGGACCTTTCAACAAATACCTTTTTGACAATCCAGCCAAATGAATACTTCCTAAGCTTCCCTGTTGCTTCATCTGATATCTTGCAACTCCAAAATAAAGTGGAATTCCAAATAATATAACACCTATTCCTGATGTCCCCACTAACTTCTTGAGTTCAGAAATTTTATGTAGTCTGATATAGTAAATCAACAAAATTATACCGGCCGCAACAATAGCAAAAACTGCTCCGTATTGCGTATACATGGCAATAACGCATACCAGCATCCATTCTATATATTCTTTTATCGTACAATCGTCCTTCATCAATCGCAAAGTATAATAGAATAACCAGTACAGAACTCCTAGCACCATTGAATACTCTGCTGATATTTGATTATAATACAAGGACGCACAAAAACACAGCATTAAAAATAATGATGCTGTGCTTGTTATCTTATTTCCAGAAGTAATCTTCACAATTTTGTATAATGCAATTAAACCAATAAAGACAAAAAATATGTTAGTAAATCGATAAAACAGTGTAGAATCGGAAATAACTAGTAAAATGTGAAGCACCCAGTTATATAACGGTGGTTGAAATTGTTGTAAATTGAGAGCAAATATGTCATGAAAAGGATTCTTCGCAATAAAATACTCTATCGCCTCATCAAATCTGATCGAGTCATCCATTAATCTGCAAGTATATACGGTCATAACTAAAACAAAACAAATATATACATACCAGTTCTCTTTTATATTTTTTACTAACTTATTCATTTTCAACCCTTTCCCATCCTTCGCACCATATATCCGGCGTATCTGCTAAATTAAACCATTTAGGCGGTGCTACTACTATTTTCTCAGGATTTTTATCCAACCATGCTCCCCACCAACTAAAACTGCTATTTGCTATAATATGGTGTTTACACATGCTCATAAGCTGCATATCTCTGAAACTTTTATCTCCATTATTCCCATCTATAATAATGAAATCAGACTGTTCCTTATACTGTTCCTTTGCCCATTGTACATCATCTGTAAATACATAAAATAATGGCTGTTCCACCCGTGTTCTTATATATGCTATAGCATTATCATAATATTTCTTATTGCAGATATTCCCATGCATAGGCGCATATTTCTTCTCCAGATAATCTCCCCTGCGAATATGAATACTAACTGACTGTCCCTTCACTATTTGTTCCACAAGCTCCAGATTATTTTCTTCTTTTATCTCTGGGAAAGTAAAGTCTGATCTGATTATCTGTTCTATTATCTTGAAATATTTTTCACTTTGCCAATATCCTTCCAGATATACCTGATTTAATTCAAATATCTCCGGGTGATACCGGTATCCATTTTCTACAACATGTGTCTTCTTATATCCCAATACTTTCCTTCTCACCTTAGCTACCAGGTCCTTACGGCAGTCTCCCAACCTGTCTTTATCTTTTCCAGTAACTTCACCAATAGCTGTACATCCTGAATAAATTCCCAGTTCATAATGGTTGCCATCATATTTTAACATGCTGCTGTCTATATATATTTCCTTACCTTGAGATTGCAGACTCCTTGCTAATGCATACTGAAACATCTGGTTTCCCAAACGTCCGGTTAATCTAACTATAACCATTTTATCCTCTTTAACTTTTCATATAATATTTTTATCATACAACAACTTAGCATAAATAGCAATTTGCTACTTTTGTAGTCGGTAGAGCTGATGTAATATTTTATACTGTTTCCTATCTAATAAATACAATTTCAGCCGGTTCAATATAGACAATCTATTTAAGTATATATTCTTTCTCCATTCAGGAAACTGATTATCCATATACTCCATAAACTGCCCTGGGAAAAGACTCCTGGCATCTGCCTTTACTGTTCTGCCGGCTGCTGCCACCAGTATATGATAAATTGCCAGATACTCTAATTCTGGCTTATAAATATCATAAATCTCCTTATTACGATAAAATGACTGAATCATGTCCATAGCTTTTAATATCTCTATGTTCTTAGCATCTGCTTTGCTGTGCATAACCGAATCTGAACGCTGCATATAATAATATAGTGGGTCATGTATCACTGCTATTTTGTCTGCCGCAGTATAAAATATGGAGGCTCCTACCAAATCCTCATACCACATATGCGTTGGATATCCAAGATTATTTTCCATAAAAAGGCTTTTCTTATATATTTTATTCCATGGTGCCGGATATTCAAACAATATCTGCGGATATGACTGTAGAGTACATATAGGATTGGGACAATGGCATCCAACCATGTTCTCCTTTCGCTGCCTGTTTTCATCCACAATAATTGCATCGAATATTCCTATGGCAGCGTGACTCTCGGTAATCGCCTTATATGCTCTCTCTGCGAAATATTCGGATACTGTATCATCACTGTCAACAAATAAGATGTATTCTCCGGATGCTTTTTTCACTCCATTATTTCTGACAGCCCCCTGCCCTGCATTTTCCTGTTTAAAGACCTGCATCTGCTGTGGATATCTTTTTTGATATTCCAGTGCCTTTTCATAACTATGATCTACTGATCCATCATCAATCACTATAACTTCATAATCCTTCATTGTCTGATTCATTACAGAATCAAGACAGGCCTCTATATAATTCTCCACATTATACATGGGTATGATAATACTGACCTTTGGCATATTACACCTCTACTAATTGTTGATAAATCTGTAATAGTTTCTCGATATTTCTATCTATTTCATAGTTTTCTTTGATTGTCTGTCTGGCATTTCTGCCCAACTTTTGTTTCTTATCTGTATGATTAAGCACCTTTATCAGACCATCTTTCAGAGAATCTTTGCTTCTCCTATTGGCCAGGATCCCATTCTCTTCATTCTTAATGATAGTCTGTAATCCACCTACCGGTGTAACTACAACCGCACAACCATATGCCATTCCCTCTAATACAGAGACTGGCATCCCCTCGAAGTAGGAGGGCAGTGTAAAAATAGAGCATTTACGCAGCATTCGGTTCTTCTCCCTGCTGCCTATCCAGCCAAGGAAAGTAATGAACTCCGCATATTGTTCCGCTTTTTGTCGTAGTTCTTCATCTTCCCAGATTCCTCCAAGATATAGATGTATCTTGGGGAATTCCTGATGCAACTCATATACAGCGTCTATTAACTCATTAATTCCTTTATCTTTACACAGTCTTCCGAGGAATAGAATATCCTGATTATTATAATCCTTCTCGTAATTTTCAGGAATCTTTACTGCATTTGGTAATACTTCTATTTTATCTGCTGGAATTAACTTTTCAAAGAATTCTTTCCATGAGGCAGACAGAACAATCATTTTATCTGCACGGTTCAGATTGATCCGGATTCTCTCCTGTCCCTTCTCAGAATTATCTCTATAATAGAAATTCTGGAAATCTCCACCATGCTGATGAATTAACACTTTCTTATGAAATAACTTTGCCATACGAATAAAATAAAGCTTTCTGTAGTAGCTGCTGTCTGATGCCATGTTAATATGCACAATATCGCAGCCTGCCACTTGAAACAGAAATTTAACATAAGACTGTATTGCTTTTGCTAACTTGCGTATCCTGGAACCATCTACCATAGTCCCAATATAACGCAATTCTATCTTTTTATCCAGTCCTGCCTCATAATAGTTATTCACCACTGCGGATACACCACCATGTACACTTCTGTCCGCACCAACCATGATAACTCTTAATCTTCTATTTGTTTCCACTAGCTTATCCTCATCAATTATCGATTTATATTTAATTGATAAAATGTGTCAAGACGATTTTTTGTATCAAACATATAATTATAAATGATCTGATTATACTGTATAAATCCCTTGGAATCGTCTTTCATAATATCTGTCTTGAGCCGGTATTGTTTCTGAGCATCTATCATACATACCGAGTTGATAACAGGAAGTTGTAGCCGCAACTCTTGCAGATATTTCTGCATACCTGTCATAGGAAGTCCAAGCTTCTCACACAGAAGAGTACTCAGATAGTTAATACTCATTGCATCTATCCTTTCTTCTTCCATACTATAGTTACTCCATATGAAGAAAGGAACCTGATACATCTTCTGTCTGTCTTCTAATGTAAAATCCGATTCACTCTTATTCATCGCCATCTCTATGAAGCCGGTCTCTATAGCAGGCTGATGATCTCCATAGAATACCACAATTGTCGGCTCATCATAGTTTTCAAGATATGACAGGAGTTCTCCAAGCGCTCTATCGCTTTCATGTACCAATGTCAGGTAGTTCTCTGTTTCTGTATATTGCCCCTCATGTCCTGTAATCGTCACTTTCTCTGGAAGTTCCGATATTTCTCCTGTATAGCCTCCATGATTCTGTACTGTCACATCAAAAAGAAACAGCGGTTTGTCTCTTTCAGATTCCAGATATTTCTTTACATACTCATATTGGGAAGCGTCAGATGCATAAGCTCTTATATATTCCAAATTATCCATATCTTCCTCATAAATCATCTCATCTACTCCCAATGCAGAATACACACTAGGTCTGTTCCAGCTATAAGAACGATACGGGTGCATAAACACTGTTTCATACCCTATATCCTTCATCTGTGAAATCAGAGATGGTCTTTGCTCATTCATAAACAATTGGTAAGGTACTACCCTCTCAGAAAAATATGCAATAGAACATCCTGTCAGAAATTCATATTCCGAATTAGCAGTATTTCCACCATATACAGAAGAATACAATGTACCTTTTACCGTGTTCTTCGACAAACCATCAAGATATGGCAGTACCTCGATGTTCGTAGAATATTCTCCCAACACACGCAGATCAGCAAAGCTCTCATTCATAATGGCAATAATATTAGGATACAGCTGTTGCTCATCTGTAACAACCTCGTCAGAAGAGTATTTTCCTTGTAAATTTTCTAGTTCTTCCAGAGCATAATCTGTCGGTTCCTTAATAGAAATATCTTTCCACTGAAGATACAGATTAAGTGCAAATCCATTGGTCTCATGTGAGAAATAATCAGGATTTTGGCCACTTATCGTAACAATGCTCGTTGTAGCAAACAATATAATTCCCCACAACACTGCGCATACGCTTAAAATTCCTCTGGTTGCTATTGATTTGATTATAATCTGTTCTTCTTTTCTGTAATAACAGTTCAAAATAATCTGTGTTAAAATAACGATTCCAATTCCCAGTCCGGCTTTCAGCAGGAATTCTTTATCAAATTGCATGTGATAGTTTCCCGCAACCGCCATCGCCGTCTTCACAGAATACAGGTCTCCTGCTGATATAGGTGTTCTTCTTATTGCTTTTACAATCAGATTAGCTACCGATATTGCAATAAATAAAACCTCCGGCAGCAGATAGGATATTCTTCTCTTCCCACTAATCCCAAGAATCAATATAAATGGCATCAAATAAAGTGCATAATTGAGCACCCAGGTCATTCCTGAATACATTGAAAATTTACCTATAGCCATCAGATCATTTAGCATCCACATCATATATGCAACAAACAGAGTTGTCAGGATTTTTCTCACAACTCTGTTAGAAATTAATTTTTCATTTATTTCCGAAATCAACAATAACGCCACGAGAAATACACAGGCACCCATGGGAACTCTCCCCATATATACCAATGCTGTTTCTATCGCTATCAATATGCATTCTGCTGCTATTCTAACCCAATTCTTACTCATTTATCCGCTCCATCTCGCCTGGTAATATCCAATCTGTATAAATTCCCTTTACTCCATGTTCAATCTGTTGACCAGCCTCTCCCATATCATTAACTGTATGACTAAATACCTGAATATTCCATTTATCAAATATTTCCACATGATCTGCAGTTGCACGCTCTTTGCTCATTGTCACGACAGGAATTTGATATTTCAAACATGTAGCTGCTATCTCTTCATAGATAGGATAAGCATAATTATACAATGTATATACATAGTTAGTATACGGATAATTCTCCGCGATGTACTGATAATTTTTTTCACTGTATACCTGTATGATTATCTGATTATATAAAGAAATCTGCTGATATGCCGCAATTGCATCTGTAATCGCATCCATAATTGTTTCTACATCATGATTTGAACTTCCAAAAGAGTTGTCCCACTTAAAATCAGTCATCAGATACATGTCCTGATTCTGTGCTATACAGGCAATCAAATTCTCTACTGAAATCGGTGTATATTGCCCTTTTATCTTACTACTCATAAATGTATCATAATCGGGTATCTCTGTAAATTCAGAAAAATCATGCGCACATACTACCCTGCCATCCGAAGTAACACTGAAATCCGCCTCTATCACATGATATCCATTCTCCACAGCCTGTTTAAGTGACTCTGCAGAGTTAGTATAATCCGTCTGATCAATTCCCCCCATGGCATGAGCGATCAATGTGTTGGACTGATACCATGCATCCTCTTGTGAAGGTAACGGAACAGCTTCTGAAAAATCAGGTTTATTCAACCAGTAACGAATATACCCTTTCACTGCACTGAAATAGCCATGTCCCCGTAATGCTTTTACAGAATATCCTCCTAGGATAACTACTGCAATCATGCATAACCCTATTATTATATATCTTTTTTTCTTCATAATACATATCCTAACTTACTGCAAATTATAAAAGGCGCTGTGACTTTCCACATTTCCAGACATACTACTTGAAGAGTACATCACGATTACCAAATCTGGTCTCGTCTCTTCAATATAGGTTTGAATGCTCCCTGTGAATAATAATTCATAAATAGTATCAATCTGCCGCACACCTACTGCCAGGTATGGAATAAAAGGAGTACTGTAAGAATCTTTAATAAATAGTATTTTTTTCTCCGCAATGTTGCCATTTCCAAGATTTATAATTTGTGCATAGGCATCATTTCTATTCATGAAAGAAGCATAGCAGTTTTCATTATAATAATCTATTGTCTGCAAATGTCTATAATCCAATAACGTATCAGCAAAATCGCCGCTAATGTCTATATTTCTCTCTGGTATCTGTATAGAGAATCTGGTCTCAAAATCAGGGACCACAAGCTGATAGTCCTCCGGCTGTGCTACTGCTAAAGTTACCTTCTTCCCCTGACTTCCCAGAAAATATTTGGCATACGTCTGTATCGTATATCTATCTGGTTGCAGGAAATCGTCATCTATTTGAAAGTCAAATTCAGAATTTAAACATTTCACCAATTCCCCAACTGCTCCAAAAGCTGTTGTCGTCTTCCAATGATGATCTGTTTTATAAAATGCATCTTCATATACTGCAAAATTCTGCTTTATATAGTCCCTCAAATCCAAATACTTTACCTGGTTTTGATCTAATTGAGATAAAAGCTGATCAATATTCTCATTAGTATAATCGGATACACCTGCAGGTAAATCAGCATCATCAGGATCTATTTTAGATGGAGCCTGTATATAAAGTAATTGAATATTTTTTTCTTTGACAAATTCATTCAAATCAGATAAATGATTTGCCATATCAGACGTATCTATCTTGCCTGATACGTAGGTCAGATAGCCATCATCCTTTCTTATAATACCATTATTACTGTTTGCGGGTATCAATGACCACTGAATCAATTTTTCATAAGAATATGCCTTTTCGATAAATGGAACTCTGCCAACTAAATATTCATTACAATAATCATTAACTACATTTTTAATCTGAACAATTTTCTGAGTGTACTGATTATATATCTGTCCTATCTTGCTGTTTTGCTCCGATACAGCCTGTGTTGCAGTTTCTGTCTGGTTGTCAAATGGATAAAGAGAGTTCCAATCTACCTTATTGTATAATTCACCTGTCACTTCATCCACTGCATCCATTGTGCTCATTCCACTTAGAATAAACTGTGTAACCCGATTACTGATTCCTAACTGCTCTACCAGAATATTCTTGGTTACAATACGAAGAAAAATACTTGCCATAAACAAATACAGCACGCCCAAAATAATGTATACACTTACCTTAACCGGATTCCTTTTCACCCTTCAGTCTCCTAAAAATTAAAATATATAAACGGATTATATGTTGATTTCAATAAGCATGCAACTGAAAGCATAAATAGAATAAATATGCATATTGCCTGAATTACCTGCCATAAAAGGGGCTTTTTCATAAATATCTTTTTTATTTTTTCATAATAAGGAGTAGAAAAAACAATTCCTGCCAGAAACAACCATTTTCCCTGTTCTAAATACTGGATGACCGTATCGCCCCAAATACCATCTGCATGTGCCCCGAACATAGTTCCTATATACCCTATTGCCTGTGATAAGGAATCTGCCCTGAATATTACCCATGCCAGTATAACTACCACCAGAGTATATAAATGCGATAACCTGCCTATATGTTTTATAAATGAAGTGTATTTTTCTAACATAAGAAATACAAAATATATCAATCCCCATACAATAAATGTCCAATTGGCTCCATGCCATATTCCAGTCAGCAGCCACACTACAAATATATTACGTATATGCTTCCATTTGGACACTCGATTGCCTCCCAATGGAATATAAATGTAATCTCGAAACCATGTGCTGAGAGAAATATGCCATCTTCTCCAAAAATCTGTTATAGAAGAAGCAATATAGGGGTAATTAAAGTTTTCATTAAAATGAAAACCAAACACCTGACCTAATCCAATTGCCATATCAGAATAAGCGCTAAAATCAAAGTATATTTGTAGTGTATAAGCTATCGCACCTATCCAGGCCAGTACAACTGATATCGTTCCCTCCTGATACATTGCAAAAATATTGTCTGTTATAATACCAAAATAATTCGCCAAAAGCACTTTCTTACTAAGTCCTATTATAAACCTCGAAAATCCTACTACAAACTCCTGGCTGTTCTCATGTCGTTCCTCAATTTCTGCCGCTACTGTATTATATCTTACAATTGGTCCTGCTACAAGTTGCGGAAACATAGATACATATAACGCAACATGTGTCAACTTTCTTTGGGCTTTAACATTTTCTCCGTATACATCAAACAAATATGACAACATTTGAAAAGTAAAAAAAGAAATACCTATGGGCAATGCAATCGAAAATGTTATTTTATCTGTTTTCAAAAGATAATTTATATTTTGACATACAAATGTCAAATACTTAAATATAAAGAAAACAGATAAATGTAATACCGTTGTACAAAATAATGCTATTTTCTTTTTACAACAATCCTGGCTTTTCTCTATAAAAAGTGCTGCATACCAATCTACTACAATTAATGCCAGCATTATAAATATAAACACTGGTTCACCCCAGCCATAGAATCCAAGACTCATAATGAGTAGCACTATATTTCTATATTCTCTCTTTTTGCACAATGGATTAAAATACAGCAATAATGTAATTGGTAAAAATAAAAACAAAAATACCGTAGACGAAAATACCATCTTATTGTTTCCTTTTCTATATTACTTAATCAGTCCCAATACCTGCCTTAATTTCTTAAATTTTCTGGGTCTGTTCTCCCATTTATACTGTATATATGCGCTGCACTCCGGTAATTTTGCCTCAAAAGCAGCCTCATCATTCATCCAGTCATTTACCTCACATAGAGAAGTAAAGATAATAGGCAGTATTCTCTCAATCTGATGTGCTTCAGATGGGAAACTTGGATCCATCGCATAATTCATGATCTTATTCAGATTGCGGTAAAATTCTCTGCTGTGTTTCAGTATCTGCTCTCTACGCACGATAAAGCATGCTCCCGGTGAGAACATACAATATTGGGGTATCATTGGATCTTTGTAAATGAATCTAAGCAGGTCATCCACATCATTAAAGTATTTCTTGGGATGATTTGGAGAATCCACATACCAGGAGTTATTCTTCTCTACATAGACATTCTCCATTGCCAGAAAAGTAGTTCCAATCTCATTTTTCTCCTTATTCTCATTATATTTTGAGAAACGTCCCCAGTACTGTTTCTCATCGTACAGAAAAGTAAAGGTTTTATTATCATATACCTGTTCGAAGAATTCTTTGGAACAATGTCGTCCTATCATATTACCTTTTAGCAGACAGATCACTTCCGGTAATTCATCATAATGTTCATCAAAAAAGGAAAAATAGGTAGTAATATTATGACCTGTATTTTCTACATCTATTACATTGTACTGCCCATTATGAAGCTTTTCTTTCACAGTATTATCTGCTGAACAATCATAAATAACGTAATCCTGACACATTGCAATCAATTCATCAGGAATTGTATTAAAATTATGAATCAGAAAAAAATTATTTGTTTTTTTCATAATTATATATCACCTCTTGCCTTATTTCTTCGTAATCAAATGTATTTTCTTCCCACAGCTTATATTTTTTATCACCTCTATGGTCTGTAAAAGCATAATTTGTCTGTAAGTAATCTGCCATATATTCTGTTGCTTTCTCTGCTCCCAGATAATTCAAATGATCCGCATCTCGAAAATCCATATCCAGATTAATTCGAAGTTGCTCTATTAAATTAAAATAATCAATAATGGGAATTTTTTCCTGTTCTGCCCAGGCAAATACCTGCTGATACAGCTGATGATCATCCAGTTCGGTTGTATATGGTGCCCGTGTTAATAGAAGCTCAGCATCTTTTTGTCTAACCAGTTCATAAATTTTCTCAAGATATTGAAACTCCACTGTATCATACAAATTCACATATTGATCCGATGTGACAGAAGCCTGTAGTCTCTCAATCGGATATACTGTAGTCGCCGGATAATAACCAAACGTACTATATTCATTCGCAGGATCAAACAATAAATTACCTAATTCCCGTAAACTCTGATGTTGTCTGTTATATTCACTCTTATATTCTATTAGTGCATATGCATCATATACTGTCATCTGATCAGACCAGCCATAATGAATATTTTTAATATCTCTGTATGCTGACAATTTTGTTAGTGATATGTCTGGAATAATTGAAATTCCTGATGAATAATGTAATCTGAAATTCTGTACCTGCTCATCTACTGCAGTCATTATAGAATGTATATCTAATACAACCACCTTGGGAGACTGATATTGGAATACCTCTTTTAGTACCCAATAACTGTTCTGATATGACTGCGATGACGTAGCAACACTGGCACTGCTGATTCCCGTCTCATCATAGATATTCTTAGGTATATAACTGCAATATACATGAGAAGTACCCAGGAATAGACAATCTACCGTATTTTGAGGCAATGTAAAAAACAAACAGTTCCTTCTATCAGGATCTCCCTCTTCTGTGCCATATGCCTGTACGACCCAGGCAATCCTCTGTACCAGGAACGTAAATATAAGTATAAAAATAGCAGGATAAATCACCCTTCTGCATAGTTTTCTCATATTGTACCTCATAATCAAAACTGAAAATAGATAAAGGATCCTGCATCATATCCTGGTCCATATATTCCAAAAAGCAGCACAGCAAATATCAATATGTAAAATATCATAATTCGTATTGGGAACCAACAACTCAGAATCCATCTGCAGATATCTTTTTCTCTATAAATGCACACATCTACTACAAATACAATAAGAAAAGCTATCAGCATCACAAACATTTCTGTCTTCGTTACTCCACAATCCACCAGCCATGTAAGTCGCAATTGTTCATTACCCTGCGTAAAGTTAAACATCAAATATAGTCTGTTTATTGCCGCTATGAGACCATCTGTACTTCTGAAAAATACCCAAGCAATATTAACCAGTAAAAAGGTAACTGCCACCTGTCCATATCGCCTGAATTTCCCCAATATTTGTCCAATAGAATTACGCCATGACTCTGTACATGCACCTACTATTTGATAAACTCCATGAATCAATCCCCAAATTACATAATTTAACCCTACTCCATGCCAGAATCCACTGACAAGAAAGGTTATCAGGATATTCACATACTTTCTATATGTACCCTTTCTGTTTCCACCTAATGGTATATAAATATAATCTCTTAACCATGTCGATAGACTTATATGCCATCTCTGCCAAAACTCTTTAATGCTTGTGGAAAAATATGGCTGCCGAAAATTAATCTGACATGTATAACCAAGCATTCTGGCAATTCCCAATGCAATATATGTATATCCAGCAAAATCAAAATATATTTGTAACGTATAAAATATACTGGTAAGAATCATCGGCACACCTGCATATTGAATTGAATCTGCATATACTGCATTTACAATAATTGCAAGACGATCTGCCAGTATCATTTTCTGAAAATATCCCCATAATACATATAGAAAGCCCTGTAGAAACGAGTCTTCATCAAATTTATGTCTTGTCTGTATCTGCTTCAGAATGCGCTCTGGTCTGTCAATCGGACCAGAAGTGATTGTAGGGAAAAAACTGACATAGACTGCATAATCCAATAGCGTGTATTGTACTTTCAAAGATCCCTTATAATTTTCTATTATATAACTGATCATTTTAAATGTAAAAAAACTTAACCCGACAGGATGTATGAGAGAAATATCTCTTCCAGTAAATACTTCTCCATAATTCAATACCAAAAGAGGTATTAAAATCATTATCAAGGCGCTGAACAGTATTGCTCTATTTTTCTTCTTATGCAGAATGTTCCCAGAAAAATAAGATATTATAATCATAATGCTCAGAATTGCAATACCTTTTATTCCATATGTATAATAAAAGACCATATTGGCAGTAAAAAGCACTATCTTCCGCCGATTAACCGGACACACATAATAACAGCATAACACAAATATAGCAAAAACTATAAATTTAAATGAAACAAACTGCATATCAACTCTGACCCCTTAAGTCATGCCTAATCTATGGTTTAGAAAACACTTTACCGTCTTTCTCTGTTCCATCCACCACTTATTCCAATACATTCTTGCATCAATTCCCAATGCCCTTGCTTCCTTGAGTCCTTTATGATATTTGATGATAAAGTTCTCCGTGAAATATTCCCGACATTCCTGACAATCCTGCAATCCATACTTCGTATACAGATAACGATAGTCATTATAAATTCTCATATCCCGCTCTGTAAATGTCTCAGTATATTGGTTCTCGTGCATTCCAATAGAAATCAAAGGTTCTCTAGTATACACAAATTCATGATCTGCCCGTAATAAATCAAAATAAAGGAACATGTCAGAAGCCCAGTTGCTCTTCTCATCAAACAATACCAGTTGTTCTCCCCTGCGATAAATACCGGCGCTTGGTGCTCCTATCTGATTTCCCAGAAAGAACAGCTTATAATTTCTGCGCAGACGTTCTATGAAAGCATCTTCTGCATATCTTGCATATGCATTTCCATGCTCTGTTACCTGTTTGTTCAGATACTTTACCTGCTCAATATCCTGTCCGTCCAGCAGTACTTGCATACTTCCTGAGAAAGCCAGATCAGCCTCCGGATGTTCATCCAGCATACTTACAAATGTCCCAAGGCTGTCACTGTCTGTAAACCAGTCATCACTGAACATGATCTTAATGTATTCCCCTGCTGCCATCTTAATAGCCGCATTCCAGTTATAGATATGCCCTAATGGTTTCTCATTGTGGATATAATGCAGTTTATCCTGCCAATTCCACTCTATGATAATCCGTTCTATCAGTTCAGCTGTTTCTTCATTCGTAGAGTCATCTGATATATTCACTTCATAATCTGTATAATTCTGCCTGTGAACAGACTGTAACAGTCTCTCCACCTCCGACGCATTATTATATGTCGGCACACAGATTGATACTTTTGCCATGTTCTAACCTCTACCAATTATTTTCTTTATCAGTCGTTTGCATCCTACTTCTATCTGGTAACACGTATCCTTAATTGTTACCTTGGCTCTTCTAAGAGCATGTTCTACCGGCTTTTCTTCATGCAGGATCAGGAAATCCAGTTCTTTTTGATGTTCTCTGATATACCTGGGATAACTTTCATCTATTTCGCATCTGATAAACCTGGCATCTCGTCCAAAGATATCCTTACCATCCTTAATCTGATCTGTGACCTGATTTAATACATGTTTTGAATTATATTCCTGATGTGCAGCAGAAACTACCTTCTCCTGTACACGCTTCTTAATATCTTTCTCGCCATGACCACCCATATATCCAAAGTGCCATCCTCCATCTTCTATACGAATTCCTATTTCCTTACGCTCTGGAAAACGGAGATCGCCACACTGCAAATGCTGTTCTTTCATAAGCTTATAGCTTAACATCTTGGAACCAATCCATTTCTTATGTTCCACACCATCAAATTCCCCTGCATAAGATAACAGATTCCCCGACACTTCTTCCATATTCAAATAGCAATAAAATAATCTCTGCGCGAAATGATAGATTTTATCCTGTTGGAAATTCTGCAATATTTCCTTGATTTTCTCCGGGTTAGGAATCTCATCCAGATCACTGAAAATAATGATATCCTCATCTGTAGCATCTTTCAGTCCACGGGTTACTGCATTTTTCTGGAAGGTATCTCTTTCATGAGTCCCCCCCTGAGGCGTATCATCTACTACAACATGTATAATCTTATCCTCGAACTCTTTGAACATCTCTTTATTCTCTTCATAATAAAGAGGCTTTTTAAGCCCGGAAAAAGTCTCTGTTGCTTCACTGATAACAAACTTATCCACAACATCATTCATGACATTGAGTCTGATTTTAAGAATATCTAATTCATTGAAAAATTGAAAACAATCGTATACCATGCTCTGTTCCTTTTTATCTACTTTGGTTTACCTATTCTGTTTGCATTTGGGATGAATTATCTTTCTTGCAAGCTTCTTGCACTTCATTCCCAACGATTCCCGATAGAAATTAGGATACTGTGCATTTGTACCAGCCCACTTGTGGAAAGCAAACGGAGTAATTCCCTCTATCTCCGGTATCATATGCTCATGTCCAAAATATTTTGCTATTTCAAGCGGCGCTATCTGCATGCCCTCCGCTTCCAGAATATGCTTGATCTTACAACAGATAAATCCATCCTCATGATACCACATTTTACCGTATGCATACTCACCTTCCCATGGAATATCTGCCTTTTTCGGATAGTCCATAAGTCGTTTACTGCGGATTCCCACACTATTGCCCACACGGCAGATATTTCCGTTCTTATCGCGATAAGTCGTTGTATCTCCTTCTTTGGGTAAGGGCCATGGGGCACCAATATAATCATATTTTAGGAACTCATCACGCCACATTTCGGGATGCACGATAAACCCATCAGCATGTACGATCATGGCATAATCCGTATGAATATGATCTCCAAGCTCATATACCATTTTATAATTGAAGGCATCGATATCCGTAAGCTCACTGGTGTGACTGTAACGGATATTCTTAGGCAGCCCGAATGGCTTCTTATGCGTGATCAGAACTGCATCACCAAAATCAATTCCACGCATACTGTATTCCATAGCCTGAATTGTCTCTTTTATATTTACACTTGTCATTGCCACTAATGTAACCTGTGGAAGCTGCAATTTTTCCTGCATTTTACTATTTCTCCTGTTTACCTACCGTCTGATTCGTCCACTTGATACCATTGCTCAGCTTTACTTCTTAACTGCTGAAGCAATTCAAAAAAGTCCTCTGTAATATTTTTGAAATACCTTTTAGCCACATCTCCATCATAATCGTGAATCAATGTGTTTCTGACTTTCAACATTTGAAGCCATAAATCATCTGATATCAGCCCGACACTATATGCAGTCTTTAATGTGTCTCTGGGTGAACCTGTTGCAAAATCAACTATCCCATACTCTGAAACAATAATATCTTTCATTACTTTCCATGCTAAGTCAAAGGTAAGATTAAAAGTTTGTGCAGTACCACTAAGGACAAAATTTTCATTGGGATTTGCACCACATGACAATTTCAAATTATCAAGACTTTTACAAAAACTTAGATATCTTTTAGTAGATTTTTCTTCCATATTCATCCATATCCTCTCTCAAATATTGATTACATACTTCATCATAATCAAATATATCTATTTTTTTCAATGTCATAATCTCATCTATTTCTTCACGTAAAGTCTCAATATCTTTTACACCATATGCAATAAAATCAATATCGCTTCTCTCTGTCTGAGTTCCCCGAGCATAAGAGCCAAATAATGAGAGATGCTCTACTTTATTTTTTTTACATACTCTTACAACCTCTTTAACGATCTCATCAAAAGTCATATTATGATGTTTTTGCATATATTTCACTCCATTTAGCAATTAGAAGATATTCTTCTTTTTACAGAACGTAATGCCCTTACAAATAAATCCTCACAAATCAGATATTTTGCGTGGCATTTTGCTGTCAATAACCTGATACCGGATAATTTTATTCCAGCCTTTTGATATCTGTTGGAACTCTGCTTATATGCTGCCAACTCTTCCCGACATTCTTCTGCAGTAAAAAGTTTTCCCTTTCTATCCATATATATGAACTCATCATAAATATTCTGCTCAGATGCCCAATATCCATCCGACACATTATGTCTCGCCCAATATTTCGGTGCAATAATATACTGAACAGTTTCACTGGTATAAGCAGGGAAAAAAGCAAATGTAGAGTTCGATAATATCAGATACTTTGCATTTTTGATTGCAGTGTAATCTCCTGCCAGATCAAAGTGGTAAGCCGGCACTTCAGGAAGGATTCTTCTTGCTGCTGACAAATCGTCTGTAATTACCATAAATTCCATATCAGGGCGCTTACGTTTCATCACCTTCATGGCATCCAGCCAGTATTTCCTACGAAGGAAAAGCTCCGGATTGCTGGTATATTCACCACCTCGAATATTGATAATGCACAGATTATCCCTGGAATACTCATAACTATCATATTCCGGCTTTACCCCCAGCCATTGCTTAATCTCTTCTTTATACTGTCCAAAATATGCTTCATCCTGCATATTGCCATATACAAGTGTAGATTGAGCCAGCCTCAGAAGCTTCTCATCTGCTCCTGAAATATAGCATCCATGCTCGATATCATGTATGGAATTACCAAGATATATTCTATCTTCTTTCTCCTGATAAATCTCTGAAAATTCTTCTTTCTTCATGTCCAGGCCACAGTCAATATCCATGAAATACATGCCCTTATTACTGTGAATATTATTTGCAAGGATTTCTCTATTCAAAATGGCAAATTCACAATGATTCTGTAAAGAAAGGCATCTGGTCGTAACATAACAGAACAACTGATTGCCTAAACCTTGTCCTTTCAACAATTCTGTTGCAATAACCCATCCATTACTCATATTCTATCCTTCTTATTTTCCATCTGCTTCCTGTTCCATACTGATTTTGTCATATATTTGCTCAATAATTTTTTTGTCTACATTCTCATCAAATTTTCTGGCAAACATACATGGTGAATTCTTGAGCATTTCAAAGTCTTCTGTGTGGAATACATATGGATTTCCTCTATTCCAGTCGATTTCACGTACATTACTTAAACAATTATTTGAAAAATCTCCTCGATACACATCTTTTTCGAAGGCGGATTTCATCAACACAGTTTGATATATTGATTCATCACTAATCTGGGTAAACATGTAACTATGTTTCGATTTTTTATAATCATTTATTAAGTATTTGACAAATTCATATGTAACACTACACCAATTCGAGCCTCCATAAAATGAGAAATTATTCTTTTTATCTCTATTAACATGTAACCTTCTTTGTATCGCCAGAGAATATGTCTCTAATTGTACCCATAATTTCTTATCTCTTTTTCTACCAAGCTGTTTTGTGAAAAAATGATACTGATTATATCTCTCCTGAATATCCTTCTGATATTGTTCTGTTCCAAAGTGTATAAATTCTTTTCCTTTATTCTCTTCAAAGAAATCATGTATCTCTTTTTGTGTCTTTATTGGTAAATCTGCGCCTGAAAGTAAATGATAATATTGATACTTCTGTTTTACAGCTGCCCTAAATAATTCTATTTCTGCTTGGGTAATACTATTAGTTCCCCAATATACTCTATGTCTTTTTACAAAATATATTTTAGAGCATTTTACTAACTTCTCTAACCCCGATGGATTTACTTTTTTTGCATTTTTATCTATATGAATATAAATATCATTCAAATTACTGTCTATTAATTGAATCAGTCTCTTCAATACCAGTGTATCTTCATGAACCATTAATAAATATGCATGCTTATCCATCTGTTTTTCTTCTCCTACGCGTGTAAAGTTGTCTGCGTTATTTTACCGCCTTCAACCTTATAGATCATATCACACTTTTCAATTGTATTCAGTCTATGTGCAATAATAACCATTGTCTTCTTACCATGGAAACTGTTAATTGCCTCCATAACTGCTGCCTCTGTCTCATTATCCAATGCAGAAGTGGCCTCATCAAATACAAGTATCTCCGGGTTATGGTACAATGCTCTGGCAATACCCAGACGCTGCCTCTGTCCACCTGATAATCGAACACCCCTGTCACCGATTGCAGTATCCAGTCCTTCTGGAAGTGTTTGTATAAATTCTTTTAGCTGTGCTTCCTCAAGCACCTGCCAGATTCTATCATCATCAATCTCATCATCCGCAATACCAAATGCAATATTATTGCGGATAGGTTCATCTACCAGATAAATTGACTGTGGAATATAACCAATCTGTGCCAGCCATGCGGGATAATTGTCAAATACATTATCGCCATCGCAAAGTATCTGTCCTTCATGAACCTTCAATAATCCCAGAAGAATATCTACTATAGTTGATTTACCGGCTCCGGAAGGTCCCATAATTCCAATTGACTTACCATATGGAATCTCCATATCTGCATGGTTAAAAATCAGCGTATCCGTATTAGGGTAGGCATATACAATATCCTTTAATTCTATTTTGTTCCTTAACTGCATTGTCTTCGTTTCATCAACAGGTAAGAGTGTCTGATTCGTTTTCTTACTGATTTCATTTATGTTCATATTTTCATAAACATAGTCAAGACACGGTCTAAAATATGAAATATCTGTAAGATACGTATTAATACGATTTACACAAGGTAACAATCTCACTGCTGCCAACCCAAAGGCAGTCAATGTCGGAAGCATCTGCGTCATATCATCTCCTAATGCAACACAGACAACTAAATACCCCAATATAGATACCATAAAAATAGTTTCTATTAAAATTCTGGGCAACGCATTAATAATTGCATATTTCTGATTTAATTTAGCCCCGATTTTTCCATTGCTTTCATAGTTATCTGCAAAAAATGATTCTCTATGCAATACCTTAACATCTTTAATACCATAGATAGCCTGAATACGCCATTTAGCGATTCTTGACTGAATAGCCTGATTGGTCATTCCAAGCGAATTCAACTTAGGCTTCAGAACTTTGAATAAAACAAGCGTTACAATTCCTGAAATAAATATAAGAACCAGCACAAGCTTCCAATCTGTTACGATAAGTACTCCGCATATCAAAACAAATACAACTACTTCAGATGCAAGAGAAATAATGGCCATCAAAATACCAAATACATTGGGAATATCACTGTCTGTCAAACGAAAAACTGTAGGAATATCTGCATCAAGGTAAAACTCATACGGTCTATTTAAAAATTCTCTTAATACCTGACTAATCAATTTATTTCTGTTTACAGAAATAAATCGGTTCTGTTCGCTTGTTAAAAGCAGCAAATATGCATTTTTTAATACATACATAATCATCAATGCTACTAACAGCATAATAATAAATCCCTGCATATTCTGTATATGAAGAAGCTGCATAATCCATTGACAGTATTTATTATTTTGTACTGACTCTGCGTCAATAATAACCCATACAACTGGAAGCATCGCTGAAATACTCAATGTCTCCAGTATACCACCAATAAATATCATAACTGCCAAAACAACAATATTGATTTTTTGTTTCTTATCCAAAATGTAGTTCAGTTTCTTAAAGATATCCATTTCTTTCCTCGTTTCTTATCTCTCTTATTGTTTTGAAATTTCCTTGAATATATCTTCATAATCATAATGCAGATAAAACTCCTTCTCCGCATTTAATCTATCCTTGTAGTTATTCCATGTCACAAGCCCTTCTTTATTTGCGATCCATTGAAGTATTTTACTGTTAATTTCTGCGCTGTAATGCTCTTTATCTCTATAATTATCAAGATTACATATTATATCATATTTATCAAAGAAGTTATAGAGTTTCACATTAGGACATTCAAGTATCATTTCTGTGGCTATCTGTTCTGCTTCAAATTGCCGTTGCATCAGACCTTCCTGATTTTGGAAGTCCCAAAAGCAAATACTATATGGCGTATAGAAAAGATAAAACGTAGTGTCTGGATATTGTTTCACCAAATCAACAATATTTTCCTGAATACTTTCAGTAACCATCTTCTTTTCCTCTGGTAAAAGTCCTGACTGCATGGGAGCTTTCTCTTCCCACCTGTCATAACTTTCCATGATATACTGTAGGCCTGTTGGTTTATCCCAGGATGAATATTCATCCATAGATGTACTCGGCTGCTGTAAAATTGTTTTTGCAATATTAGTCAATACTCCGTGATAAAATACCGACTTGTTAAAAATATATTGTGTATCATTCCAAGGATTATCATCATATAAATATGTTGGATATCCCTCATATTGTGTCCAGTCTTTTTCTCTGATCAGTCCATTATAATCTATTGTCCATATTACTGTTTTCAAATTAGAGTTGCGTTTCAATGCCCTTTCCAGATTCTGCGATAATTCCTGATAACCGGCACCTGAAAAAGTCTCTTTTACAGACTGTGTTCCAAATAATTGATCCATTTCACTTGGTTTAAAGTTCTGTGCCATGGAAGTTCCTGTTATCATTGCATTATAGTCAAAATGTCTGGAAATTCCATCATTCGTATATCTTTCATCATACAAACGGTATCTTACAAATGAAAACGGTTTATGAAAATGAAAATACGGGTCAAAAACAAAACATAGTACAAAGAACAATACTATGGACCCAATTAATGCCACTATGCATTTTTTTAACCATGTTTTTGCCTGCATTACTGCTCCTAAAAATTAAAATACAAAAATTCGCTGACTTCTGATAATGACATGACACTCCAAATAAACAATACTGTGATTGCGATAATCTTACGATTGGTATATTGCATATCTGCTGCCTTTTCCTGCGTATTACGCATTGTAAAGCATGCGATTACAACAATAAATGTAAGTATCAAAACGCAAAGTCCCGGATATACATTGATTAAAGCGCTTAATCCGATACGATATAGCAGCTTCATTTCCACAATATTGTTAAATTGCTCTGTGATTGGAGTGTATATAGTCCCCCAGCCTTCATGAAACAGTCTGTTCCACAATTCAAATGCCTGTGCTACCGATTCTGCCCGGAATAAGCTCCATGCAAAAGCACAAAACACAAAAGTGATTCCCATACGTAATACTTTTGGAATTCTATCTATCCATTTGCTGAATATTTTATGCGCTACATTGGCAACACCATTTATGATTCCCCATAAAATAAAAGTCCAGTTTGCCCCATGCCAGACGCCGCTGACAAAGAAAACAATCATTACATTAAGATATGTCCTTATCTTACCTCTCCTACTGCCTCCAAGCGGAATATAAATATATCTGGTAAAGAATCTGGTCAATGTCATATGCCATCTGTCCCAGAAATCCACAATTGACACAGCTTTATACGGGGAATTGAAATTCACCGGCAGTTCCACGTTGAACATATATCCTATACCATATGCCATATCACAGTAACCACTGAAATCAAAATATATTTGTAAAGAATAGCATACCATAACTAATAAAATGGTCGAACTATTCAGCTCTCCAACCGCCTGATATCCTATCGTCACAACTTTAGAAAAATTATCTGCAATCAATACTTTCTTGGCAAGTCCTAAGGCAAATGCATAAATTCCCCTACTGAAATTTTCTGCATCTATCTTCTTTCTGTTTTTATTCCGGAACTGTGGAATCAATTCATTGTGGTATACAATCGGTCCCGCTATCAACTGTGGAAAAAAAGAAACATAAGCAGCATATTCCAGCAGACTGTATTTCTCACAATCCTGTCTATAGTAATCTATCACATATGACAGCTGTTGAAATGTATAGAAGCTGATTCCCAATGGCAGAACTACACGAAGCAGATGAATATCTGTCTTTAAGACTGCATTTACATTTTCTATAAAGAAATCGTAATACTTATAATAGAATAAAATGCCAAGATTTAACAGTATTCCAACAATCATAAGCAACTGCCTGCTTTTATGGCGTTTCACCCTGGACATACCTTCTACCAGAAGATAATTTAACAAAATACTTACTATCAATATGAACAGGTAGTGTATACTGTTATAGCCATAGAACCACATGGACATTCCAATCAGCCATGCTAGGCCAAGCTTATATTGTTTGAAATGATTTAACCCATAATATCCAGCCAAAGCCAATGGCAGGAATAGGAAAATAAAGATATAAGAATTAAATAACATATGTTTTGTCCTTATTTATTTCTAAAAGGTATAGCGACTTTCTCATATAATTTGTTTATGACCTTATACCCTGTGGGAGACATCAGAAAAATACGCATTCTAGCAACATCCCCATTACCTTCATAGGCACTTTGATACACTCTCAGAATTTCCTTTTTTTCACTTTTCATCATAGACACAATGCGTCTTGCCGCATCCCTAGTAGCTGATATCTGAGATAACTCCATATAATATGATAACATTCTACGATAAAAATAATACGCAGCCATATCTCCCATTTGATCTGAGACATGCTGTCTGATATAAGCAATGTGCTCTCTCCAGAAAGGAATTTCATCGTCAAACATCCTCTCTGTACGATTCACATTCATAATACTGCCTTCCCGATCAAGCACATAATTATACAGACACTCATCTATATATACTGCCCTGTCCAGTTTGCAGAATGCCCGGGTCGTATACATGATATCTTCTGAATTTTTCCCAGTCGGAAAAAGCACTCCCTCTACAACTTCTCTTGCAAACAGCTTACTCCATACAGAATTGTAAACAACATACTCATCTGTATCTGATAAATACACTTTCAGGATTCCTTCTCTGTCAAAAGCCGTAATCCTGCCATTGCCACCTCTCTCTATCCTGCCCTGATAAGCCTTTGCATATCGGCACACTGCTACCTGTGCATTGTTTTCTACGCAGGCAGCATACATCTTCTCATACATCTGAGGTTCTATCCAGTCGTCACTGTCAACATAACCAATATAATTACCACTGGCAACTGCCAAACCTGCATTTCTGGCATCTGATAATCCACCATTGGGTTTGTGTACAACTTTGATCCGCCCGTCACGTAATGCATACTCATCACACATTGTCGGCGAATGATCTGTAGATCCATCATCTACCAGAATAATTTCCAGATTATGATAGGTCTGATTTATTATGGAATTCACGCATCTCTCCACATATTGTTCCATATTATATACAGGAACAATTATAGATATTAAATCATTTCTATTCACACACTTGTCCATTCTGATCCAATAAAATCCATTTTTTCCAGTTCTGTTTTACTTCTATTGCTGTTGTCGTTTCATAATTATCATGATGCAGGGGACGTATCATGATCCTATCCTGATTCTGATTCAGTCTGGCTCCCCACATACTAAATGTACTGTTTGCACATATATTATGCCTGCATTTACTCATAAGCTGCATATCATAGATTCCATTCTGTTCGTCATTCCAGTCCACTACGTGCATATTCCCCTGCCTGTAATGCTGTTTTGCATACTCAGGATCATCCGAGAAAATATAGTATACCGGATTGCTGACTCTTTCTTCTATATATGCCATTGCTCCCTGATAATACGCTTCTGTACAGATTCCCATGTATCTGGCTCCATCTGCCACTGTCAGATAATCTGTTCTCCGGATGTGGATGCTGACCGCATTTTCCATCTGCATCTGTTCCAGACACTGTTGATTTAATGGATTACTGCTTATCGGGAACTGAAGCTTATCCTGCAGGAGCGGAATAATGTCTTCGTAATACCGTTCACAGTTCCAGAATCCGTACAGATACACATCATCCATATCAAAAATCTCAGGCATATACTCCTTAGTCTCTCTTAAAGTCTTATCCTTCCGTCCAAGAAGCTTCCTGCGAATCCTGGCTGTAAACTGACTCGAGTTATCCAGAAGTCTTATTCTGTCCTCATCTGTAGCCTTTTCATACTGTATAGAAGGAAATCGATCCAGTTCAAGACTCCTCCATTCCCTATCTTCTCCTGTTGCATTACTATATGCATAGGTATCCAGCTTCACAGCTTTTCCAAGACTCTTCATTTTTTCATAAAGGGCATATTGATACAACTGATTTCCCAATCCACCCATTACATGAATCAATATCATATATTTCCTCAATTTTATTTCTGTTCTAATAAGAATAATTTTGCTGTAGTGTCCACCACTGCAGTAGTCTGATAACCAATTGATTCCAGTGCCCCTACCACCGTATCATGCTGACCGGATACTACATAGATCTGTGTGGGCAGACCATCTGGATAGACATTAGCCTCAAGGAACTCTATCCATTCTTCATTACTGTACCCCAACGTCTCCAACGTCTCATTACAGTAAATCTGATTCCAGTCTGATTCCTGATAATCCTTACTGTGCGTCAGATAATATACAAATGCATACCTCTGATGGAAGTTAACAAAGGTCGGAACCTCCTCTCCATCATCTGCACGCCATGTACTCACTACAGTTCTCAGATCACTTTTAGCCCAGTGATTACTGATTCTATAATCTCCATATGTGCAATACAGTAGCATTGCAATTACTATTCCAATGCTCATAAATGGCGTAAGCTTTTGCATCCACTGCCGGTCACTTTCTTTGAAGATCTGAACCGTTTCATATAAAATCACAGCAATCAGAATGAACCATAAGGGGAATATGAATAAATTATAACGATTGCCGAACCATCCATATGCATATATATTTAATGTTGTGATCACATAATAAATAAGAAATACCCATATGTTGCACCTGATAAAGGCACGTACCTCTTTCTTATGTGTTTTTCTATATACAAATATACCAAGTCCCAGTAATGCAAAGAGAATGATCCATATTGTCCATGTGATTTTCTCAGCATCTCTGTCATAATCCAACATGCACCAGCGAAGTACCCACATCAGACTATCAAAGAAATCAAGGATAATATTATTGCCGGTTATCTCTATCGGTTTGTCAGCTCCCAGTGTACTGATTGGATTCGTAGACTGAGGCAGCATGTAGAAATAAAGCAGTGGTATACCTGCTCCCACTCCCGCAATAATATAAGATACCAGAGCAGTCCAAAATGTCTTTTTCTCACCTGATCTCCAGTAATAAACCAGTAATTGTAATGCCATTGGCACAATGACAAACACAGCACCATAATGTGTATAAATATCTACCACACAAAGAATTGTAAATAAAACTGCCCTTTTGACCGTTATCTTCTCTACTATAAACAGATACAGATATACCGTCCAGATCAACAGCATGATCAGCAGGATATATTCCGAAGCTTCCTTCACATAATACATCAGAATGTATATGCTGGAAAATACATAGACTGACAGCGTCGCTGTGAATCTGTCACACAATTTCTTTATGACCAGATATAAACCAATCACTGCAATGAATCCCATGACAACACTCGAGAAGCGATACCACCATTCACTGTCATGTATTTGTAACCAGATACACATCAACCAGTTATACAATGGAGGCTGCTGCTGAATATATGCCATTCTCTCATACATAGTCGTGTACTGCGTTACGCCCCGGATCGCACCTTTCACAGGGATGGAACAATAATACTCCATACACTCATCCTGCCAGATAGGTGCATTAGTCAGCTTATACAATGCCATAATCCAATAATATATAAATGCCAGTCCCGCAGTTATCCACTCAGGTACTTTCAGTTTATTTAATGCTTTCACTGATTCTTTCCTTTCATGATCTCAATTTACACTACCTCAAATCATAGCACAAGATTGCCAATCGGTAAACCGCTTTTCATTTTCCCCATTTATTGGCTGCTGCGAAATCCCTGCTTTAATGTCTCTCCCCTGAGTGCAAACTCTGTCTTTCTCGGAATCGCTGGAAATGCATCATAGCCTACTCTGTCGCCACTGACAGGATAGTAGAAGGTAGCTCCTTCCACCTCATAGCTTTCCAGCTCATAGGTTCCATAATCCTGCTGTTTCACATAATAAGGAAGTGCACTTTGTCCTACAATATAGCTTCCAAGACCCCACAGCTTCGCAGCGCCCAGCAGTAACAGCAGACAGCACAAAATCCTATCCGGCACAATCCACTCACTTCGGTATTGATGCTTTCTGATTGCATTATAGTTCTGTATACTTCTCCAGAATATACCCGCCGTCAATGTAATCAGCAGTAATACATACGCATATCCATATCTAAGCAGGGGCGCTGATAGCTGCCAGAATAAATAGGAGGCCGCCACAGCTGACCACACAAGAAGGCTATCCCATTGCTGTCGCTTCTTCCTGCATGCTTTTTTAATCATAACCAGTATTCCTGCCACCAGGCATAAAATATCTGCAAGAATAAATAATTTGCCAAGCATAGGAAGAGTTGTTCGAAACCACTGTGGAAACCACTCTGTTATTGGCAGGTCAACCAGGGCTGCATTATTTAATCCTCTCCCCCATGTCTTGATCTCTGCTGCATCCAGAGCTGCTGCCTGTACCGGTATCTTCCAGTCTACAGGGAGCAGATCCAGTGCCGGGAAAGGATATAGCAGATACCCGGATATCCATACATTTCTTATCAGCCATGGGGTGATGACTCCGATTCCCATACACACATACAGCATGATTTCCTTCCACCTCTTCTGCTGTATCAACATAGCTGCCGGTTTTATGGTCAGTAATAAGATAAGCCCTGCCGTAAGCTTAAGAGATACTGCATACACTCCTGCCACACAGAGTAATGCATAGGGTGTCACCTGATCTGATTCCTGCTCCTCTTCCAGCTGAACGAGCCATTTTATTACAATATAGAATACTGTACACATGATCGCATAATCCGATGCAGGTGCCATGACTTCACGATAGATCAACGTCAGATAGTACAGCGCTGCTGCTCTTGCAAAATCTGATAAAAGCAATTTTCTGCGTTTCCATGCATAGACAATGCGCAATGCTTCTATACTGAGGAGTAATGCCATCAATCCGTTTATGCTGTGCATGGACTGTCCGAACAGATACGGCATGCTGTAAAGCGCAGACAACGCAAAAAAGGAACTGTTATAGGCAAATCTTACATGTATATTGCCCAGTCCCTTTACTATTCCATATTCTTCTATCCAGCGTATGCTTTGCGCATGATACAGGTCAGAATCATAGTGCATATAGCCTCTTGAAGTGCAGTATGCCCAGATCAGAATCAGTATTCCTAACCCAATACCTTTCAGGATAGAATCCTTGTCCCTCTGAACATGTATCAGGTGTGCTATCTGTTTTCTGCCATATAAAAAAAATAGCGCACACAGGATTAAAAGAACAATATTTGCTAAAATCCCAACCTTATAAAACAGGCTCCATATCTGTGCATATACAGTTGTCAGAATAAGCCCCATTGCCAGTATACTGTCTGCATTTTTAAAGCGATAATGAAGCTTATTCTCTGCCAATGCTGCAATTCCTGTTCCAAGGCAGGCTGTTGTTAATGCAATATAGAGCCAATTCACCAGAACCTTAAGCATTATGCTACCCTCTCACTGACCATCCAGCTCTGGAACATCAGAATATACCAGATCTGATCTCGCCAGTTATCATGTTCTACATAGTCATTCCAGATATGCCATACTACATCCGGATTCAGGATTCCCTGCTGCTCCAGCATTTTCCTGTCTATAAGGCTTTCTGCCCATTCACGAAGCTGCGGCTCTTTGAGCCATTTCATAATAGGAATGGAGAATCCCTTCTTGGGTCTGTCCATCATTTCCTTAGGTACATAGCGGTAAAGGACATCCTTTAATACCAGCTTACCTTCATCCCCCTGCTTCTTGTACTCCATAGGAATCGACCATGCAAACTCCACAACATCCTTATCAAGCATGGGAACACGCGTCTCCAGTGATACTGCCATTGCTGTTCTGTCTACTTTAACGAGGATATCATCCGGATGATACATCTCCATATCCATGAGCATAATAAGGCTCTGTGTGTCCTTCAGCGCACCATAAGGGTTCAGATTCTGCTTGTAGCCATGTACCTGTCTCTCTACAGGTATCTCCTTACTCAGAGGCTCCTGCGCATTAGACAGCTCGTAGAGGTTCTCAGGGCTCTTAGCGCCTAACAGATAAGCCTTGGTCTGCAATATCTGATTATTCCTGCCAAATGGCGCATGCAATATCAATTCACTGCATAACTTACGAAGTCCATATGGATAGTTCTTCATCTTACCCCAGATTCGGTTAATAGAGGAATAGCAGCCATATCCACAGAACAGCTCATCTCCTGCGTCTCCGCTTAAGGATACTGTCACATGCTCTCTTGTCATCTTACTTACCAGATAGGTGGGAATCTGTGAGGAATCAGCAAAAGGTTCTCCAAACATACGAGGCAATTTAGGAATTACAGCCTTGGCATCTTCTTCCGTAATATAAAGCTCTGTATGCTCTGTGCCAAGATGCTGTGCGATCTCCTTGGCATAAACAGCTTCGTTATATTTCGGGTCATCCATTCCTATGGTAAAGCTTCTGACCTTGCGGGTTGACTGCGCCTGCATGAGAGCCACTACCGTACTGCTGTCTATTCCGGCTGAAAGAAATGCTCCTACAGGAACATCTGCCACCATCTGGTCTTTGATGGAAGCCTTGAGCAATCTCTCTAATTCATCTGCAGCCTCTTGTCTCGTTCCCTTAAAAGGATGAGCTTCTCCGTATCTGGCAGCATCCCTGACTGACCAGTATGCACTGACCTTTGGCTCTGTATAAGGGGCATCTATCTCCAGCATACAGCCAGCATCCAGCTTATAGATATTCTCATAAATGGAATAAGGAGCTGGAATATAACCATGTACGAAATAAATCTGCAGCACCTTAGTGTCAATCGCATTATGGAAATCATCTAACTGTGTAATACTTCCAAGGTCAGATGCGAAGACAAAATGATTATTTACGAATCCATAATACAATGGCTTTTCTCCGATTCTGTCACGGATCAAAGTAAGCTTTTTTGTCTGTCTGTCCAACAATGCAATTGCGAACATGCCTTTACACATGGCTATAGTCTCTCTGACACCATATGCTTCAAAAGCCTCCAGAAGCACTTCTGTGTCTGAGGTTCCACGAAAAGCAGTTACCTTATGTTCTGCAAGAAGCTTATCCCGAATTACTTTATAGTTATAGATTTCTCCATTGTATACACACATATATCTGCCGGATGCAGACTGCATTGGCTGCGCACCATTTTCTGACAGGTCAACGATAGATAATCTGCGGTGTCCGAATACCACGCTGGCATCCTCATTTGCCCAGAAGCCACCTGCATCTGGTCCACGATGCAGCATTCTTTCATTCATTCTGTGTATGTTCTCTCTCCAATTCGCTGGATGGTTACAAAATCCTGCAATTCCACACATAGCCTTGTCCTTTCTCTTTAATCCAGTGTAATCCAGTCTCCCATTTTATATGCCCACTCTTTTGGTTCAATTCCATTACAGCCTCCTCCATGGTGAAATGTAATCTCTCCAAAATAAATCTTACCATCTACATTGTAGAAATCCACCCTGCAATGCTTAAATGGCTTTGACAGAATCTCTGCATACTGTATCATTTCATCCCAATTATCAGGTCTGAGAATTTCTTTTTCCAGATAATTCTCTCTCTCATCCTTTATTGGCAAAAGTTTGAAATCTCTGTCGTAAATATTACAAAATGCATCATCTGCATGTTCTCCCGTTTCTGTTGACAGACCAATATTCAGAAACAGCAGCTTAACCTCTCCCTGAAAACACATGAATTTATAATCCATAGGAAGCCTGCCGTTCTTGTCTTCCAATATTCTCTCACAGATAATACGTGGTTTAATATCCTTATAATTCCATTCCCTGCTTCCCCAGAAGTAATTACGCTTCATCCAGAAATCAAACTCATTCTTCTGATATTTATAATCAAATGGCTTATTTCTGTCAAATATGGCATTGGCTCCTGAAGTATGAGTGCACTTCATGAAAAATCTGTCCGGCAGCTGATCAAAAGGCACTGCCTTGAAGGAATCATACACTCCATATACTTCATTAAGTATATGTTCAAGTCCGCATTCTTTCACATACTCCCGTACTTCATATTTATCAGTACATTTTGTCTGCAGCGGGTCTCTTTCATGCAGTTTCAAATACCAGACCTTCTCATCAAATGTCCTTGGATTCTCAAGATCCAGACTTTCTCCTGTATGCTCCTTATACATCATTTGAGCAAACTCTTCATCGCTAAGCTTATTAAAACGGTCTCTTCGATAGTTTCGTATGATATTATACAGCTTGGCTGTCACTGTATGATGATATAAAAATACCTTTAAAGGATGTGCCACAATATTTCCTCCCGCTTTGTCTCTTAATTCTTATCATGTGCAATATGAGATAAGTATTTTCTCCACTCACCATTTACCTTATCCGGATTCAACTCCTCCACAATCTTGTACGCATTATCACCGAGCTTCTGCGCATACTGTGGATCAGATAGAATTTTGCGGAAAGCATCTGCCAACGCATAGGCATCTCCTACCGGAACCAGTAGTCCATTCACTCCATCTTCAATCAGAGTTGACGGTCCACCACACGGACAGTCTGTAGATACTACGGGTAATCCAAGAGCCATGGCTTCCATCAAGGAATTCGGCATTCCTTCCGTATTGGATGTAAGAGCAAATATCTGCGCTTTGTATATATGCTCAGCAACATTTGTAACTGTTCCCGGTAAGGAGATTCTATCTGTCAGTTCTTTCTCCTTCACCAATTGTTCTAATTGCTCTTTGCAATTACCATCTCCGTATATGCATAAATTTACATTCGGATACTCTGAAGCAATTCTGGCAAATGCATGAATTAGCATAGCGTGATTTTTGTTCTCATCTGTACGCCCTACTGCCACAATCAATGGCTCTCTGACTCCCTCATATTTGTTCTTTACAAATAATGGATTTAGTGGGTTAGGTAAAATCACCGCTTTCTTTCTTACACGCTTTGGAAAGAACTGCATTGCCATCTTCGTCTGCAATACAACTCCATCAGCATAACGAAACAGCCATTTTGCAAGAAACTGCATCAATTTCCCTTCATATTCCATAGTAGGTTCCCCTCGAACCGATACTACTGTCCTGACCGGCAGGAATCTTGAAGTAGCAATAGCCATCAGATTATTTTTGCCAAGGAAAGACAAAATGACATCCGGCTTATACTCTTGCCAGATTCGACGTAAAGTCCGAAATCTGGTCATGAAATTCTGCAGTCTGTTTCCCTGAAGCTGATCCTGCAAAGGCTCAGAATATACCCTCTTAATTTCAGGCATAATCTCATATTCATCTTCTTTTTTGTACTGTGTAACCAATAACACATCATAATGATTCCGATAGAAGAACTCTGCCAGATTCACTATAACACGCTCAGAACCACCTTTTTGAAGGGAACTGATAAAAAATGCGATTTTTTTCATTTCTACCTCTTTTCAGGTTTCTACATATATGCTGCATACCATTGCTGGAACATCAAAAATGCCCATATGATTCGTGAATATCTGGCTCCGGAGCCGGATTTACCATCTCCGCTGGTCAGATATTTATGGATAAAATCACTGGTATACGCCGGATCAAAGATTCCCTGATTCTGCAGATAATTACGATTCGATACATCTAACAGCTGATTTTTAAGAGGGCCTCTCATCCACTGGTCAAGCGGAACAGAGAATCCTACCTTGGGTCTGTCCAGCAATTCTCTTGGTATATATTCATATGCGATGTCTTTGAGTATGCGCTTCTTAATGCCTTTGTCATACTTGAATTCATGTGGCAGCCGATATGAATATTCAACAACATTTACATCCAGAAGCGGACATCTGGCCTCTATCGAATACTTCATAGATGCCCTATCCACCTTGCATAATATATCTCCGACCAGATAGGTATCCTCATCCACCAGCATTCTTCTCTCCTGCCAGTTCTTCTCATGATACCGGTCCTCTATCTCATATGCAAAAGGCAAACCCGATTCCAAAACCATATGACTGATCAGGTCTTCATATCTTATATTCATCAGCTGTGTCTTGGTCAATGGATTATCATTACGCGCTATGACCTGCACCTGAAATGGCAGCTTACCAAGCAGGCCTGCCTTTTTCAAAGGCGGGAAGGCACATATTCCATTCACTGCCCTTCCCAGCATATCCAGCTTCTGCGCCTTTGCCACATAATCATAGACATTATATCCACAGAAGAATTCATCTCCGCCATCTCCGGATAAAACAACCGTTACGTTCTTAGATGCCAGCTGAGATACCAGCATGGAAGGTATCTGGGAGCTGTCTGCAAAAGGTTCATCATAATACCTTGGAATATTCTCCAGCATCTGAAACATTGCCTGCTCATCTACATACAATTCCGTATGCTTCGTTCCAAGGTGCTTTGCTACCTCTTTTGCATATCTGGCTTCATTATAATTCTCTTCATGGAACCCTATGGAATAAGTCTTTATGGACTCACTGCTCAGTGATTGCGCCAGAGCTGTCACAAGGGAAGAATCATACCCTCCACTTAAAAACGTGCCAAGAGGTACATCTGCTATCATTCTCTTAGCTACAGCATCCTTCAGAATGACCGTGAGCTCCTCCTTGGCCTGTTCGTAGGAGGTCACCTTATCAGCTGCTTTCATCTGATGAACGCTGGCAATGTCCCAATACTTCCAGCTTGTAACCCTCTCAGAGGATATGGCTGGATTTACCCGAAAACAGACTATCTGCCCCGGTTCAACCTTGTAGACATCTTCAAAAATGGTATCCGGCTCGCAAATATACTGCTGATACAGATATCTTCCGATCACATCTTTTCTGATTTTTCCTGAAAATCCCGGATATTCCATAAGTGGTTTCAATTCAGAGGCAAACACAATATCATCCTGTTCAAGCCAGTAATAGAGTGGCTTCTTACCAACTCTGTCCCTGATCAGATACAGCTCCTCTTTCTCTCTGTCATAAAGAGCAATAGCAAACATGCCATGAAACCTGTCTACACAGGAAAGTCCCCACTTCAAATATGCTGCTAGTATTACCTCTGTATCACACTGGGATTTGAATGGATAGTCTTGCAGTTCTTTCCTGATATCCTGAAAGTTATAGATTTCTCCATTGTATGTAATTACAACACGTTTATCATCGGAGTACATAGGCTGGTGTCCCAGCATGGACAGATCCATAATAGAGAGGCGTCTCTGTGCAAATCCCAGATAATAGTCTCCACTGACCTGAAAAATCTCTTCTCCGCTGTCATTAGGCCCTCTGTGATACATGGTGTCATTCATTTTCTTAAGCTGATCTGTTGTAATGCATTTTTTGGAAATAAAACCACAAATACCGCACATTGCTTCCGCCTCCATTCTATCCTGTACTATTGTTCGTCGCATATTTCAAGCAGATACTTCTCCCACTCTCTAAAGATCACCTCTGCTCCTGCCCGTTCGCTGATCTTGGCAGCATTTCTGCCTAATCTGTCTGCCAGCTGCGGATTCTCGATCAAACGGTTGATTGCTGCTGCCAGAGCATCTTCATCTCCCACAGGAACAAGCAGACCATTCTCACCATCCGTAACTACCATACGAGGGCCACCCGGCGGACAGTCAGTTGCAACAACAGGTAAGCCCAGCGCCATTGCCTCCAGCATGGCATTGGGCATGCCTTCAACATCAGAGGAAAATGCCGCAACTGCTCCATTGATCATATCCTTCTGGAGCTGACTGCTTCCCCCCATCAGTTTCACATAATCCTCTGCCTTATTCTGCGCTATCTGTGCTTCCAGCTTCTCCCAGGTTCCATCATGGGTATCCTGACCAAATATCCTAAGTATATAATCCGGATGCTTACTGTGAACCTGTTCAAATGCACGAATCAGCATAAGCTGATTCTTAAAATCTACAATTCTGCCTGAATGCACTACCACTTTCTCTCTTTGTTCAGGTATTGGATTCCCGATAAAGGCCGGATTGATTGCATTTAATATAATGCGTGATTTCTTCTGAATGTATTCTGGGAAGAAATCTTTCTGCTCCTGAGTCTGGAATACACAACCGGCCGCTCTTCTGAACAGAATCGGAATCTGTATCTTATCAGATAAGAAATCATAGCATCCCACCGGCGCAATTCTTATGGAGATCACAACCGGAATTTTCGTTCCGATTGTTGCTGTCAGTGCTCTGTAATTTGCTTTTCTGGCAAATGCGATCACAATATCCGGTTTTATCTCTTTTAAGAACTTACGAAGATTCACAACACGATCAATGAATTTCCCGATTCTTCCATCCTTCTCCTGTTTGGAAGTCAGACCTACATGCACACGGTGAATCCTGGGATCTATCTCATATTCCTCTTCCCCAGTCCATTCTGTAGCAATATATACCTCATATCCATTTTCAACAAATTGTTTTGCCAGATTCGTAACAACACGTTCAGCTCCGCCTCGCTCCAGACTGTTCAGGTGAAATACGATTGTATGCATTATTATTTACTCCTGTTTCATCATCAAATGTTCTATTTGTTCAACATAAGTCTCCATGCTGAAGTCCTGCGCACGCTTCAGCGATTTCTCATGATAATGTTTCATAAGTGTTTCATCTGTAAGCAGCTTCTCCATTTGTTCTGCAAATATTTTTTCTTCGGGTGTAATCATATCGGCCTGCAGATTCTTTGTTCCCACAAATATTGGTGTAATAATACCATAGTCTCCCATATAGAGCTTCGTCTGATCCTGACAGGCTCTGAAATCATCATTCAATATTTCAGCCGGTCCGGTTTTACAATTTACACTGATACAAGGCAACCCTACTGCCATAGCTTCTACCAGTGCATTAGGAAAACCTTCATTTTCTGAAGTCAGTACATATACATCAGATCTTTTCAAAATTGCAAAGGGATTCTTCTTAACTCCTGTAAAGAAAACATCCTGTGATATAGATAAATCATCTGCAAGTTTTTTATACTCAAGATATTCTCCTTCTCCTATGATAACAAGCTTTACAGCTGTTACCTTTTGTTTAAGCAGATAGAAGCTCTTTAATAGATGCCAGAAGCCCTTATAATCATCTTCTCTTCCCATTGTAACAATTACTTTTGCTGATGAAGACATAAAATTCTCTAAGGCTTCATCTTCCAGCTCTTCATTCATCATTCCTTGAATCTGAAGCACGGAACAGGGATTATATATTGTAGCTGATGCCTTGGTTTTACACATATTATTGATATCATCTTCCATGACCTTCGTACAGCTTACTACGCAATCAGCTTTCTTACAGATCAGTTTAAATCCTTTATCCTGCAATGTACCATAACCTCTGATTCCTGCCCAGGTCACATCCTTGTACTTTGCCAATACATTCACAATGTTCGCTGTTGTTCCAAAACTATACGTATACTCTATGTCATACTTCTTTTTCAATTTTTTCAATGCAGTAATACGTTTGGGAATATTAATAATTCTTTTTACTGTAGAAACTGCTGCACCCAGGTTCATATCAATTACCTGTAATCCTTCTACATCATAGAATATGTCTTTTGTGGAAAATACAACCACATACACATCATGGGTATCCTTTAACAGTCTGGCTGTTAAAACGCAGATTCTTTCAAACCCTCCCTGATGCAGCATCGGCACTACCAGCATAATTCTCTTTTTATCCATCATATTAATAACCATGTCCTTCGGCAACCTGTTTCACACTACACCTTAGTCACGCAGCCCGGTGGATTCTGTCCTGTCCGATAGAACTCCGTCATCTGTACGGCCTGACTTCTCACATCAAATCCCTTCTGTGCGATTGCCTCTCGCATATCCTCCCGTACCAATGCAGCCTGTGCATTACCAAGAATCTCTTCTGCCCAAAGTCCGGGGTCTTCTTCTATACTCCGATAAGCTACCAGGTCTGTAAGAGCTACCTCTCTGGTCACCTTATCTGACACAAGGCAATGCAGCCCGGCTGCCTGCGCTTCTGCCACACTTCCCGGTAACCCTTCGAAAGTAGAAGGGAATACAAAATAGTCAAAGGCCTGATAATATTTCTCAACATCATATCTATTTCCCAGAAAGTACGCTCTGTCCTCCAGACCAAGACTCTTAACCTTCTCTCGTATGGTTTCTTCCAGATCTCCCTGTCCTAGCATGACAAGTACTGCATCTTTACGTGTTTCACATATTTTAGCAAAAATATCCACCAGATATGTGTGATTCTTCATGAACTCGAAACGTCCCACATGACCTATGACAAATTTGTCCTGAATCCCAAGCTCACTACGTATCTCATCACGTACCTTCTGCTGAAAGCTAAAGCGCTGTGCATCAATAGCGTTCGGGATTGTCCAGACTCTGCCTTCTCTGACAGCCTGTGCCCCATATACAGCAATCCCGGCTTCCTTCGAGCAGGTAAAAAGATAGTCCGCTCTGTTCTTTAACGGGAAACGAAGTATCCTGGTTGCAAGCCCTTTTAATCCTTTATCAACGCCTGCACTTCGTGCATGGGCTGCTGTAATCAACGGCATAGACCGCCTGCCATACTCCTGCTTGGCGATAGGCAGATAGATGGCTGCTGTGCTGGTCATATGTCCCTGCACAACAGAGAATTCTGTATGTTCTTTGAAAAAAGTGTGAATTGCTTTGCGATACTCTGCCATATTGAAGAATTTGAATCTTGGCAGACTATAGATATGACCTCCGAGAGAACGGATCTCTTCACTGTAATGTCCGTCTTCTCTGGTATGAATCAGAAAATCAAACTGTACCTGTTTTCTGTCTATGCATCGGTACAATTCCATGATTCTGCTCTCTGCACCACCAAGATTCGTAGTGCCAAGCACATGTAAGACCCTGATTGGTCTCTGCTTAGTATTTCGTTCTGTCATGCACTTGCACCTCCCTTGAATACGTCAAAATAATTTTTCATTATTATAGGCTTCTTAATTTTACTAGGGTATATTTGCTCAGGGCTTTTAAATGTTCTACCCAGTGCCCAAACACACCTCGTCTCTTCGCATCTGCCTGTAAATATTCGGAATATGATATGAGCTTGTCCTTATGCTGGACAAACATCTGCTCATATCTGGCAAAATCCTTATCATTCATAGTGTTGGCATGTACCACGAAAGTCGTGTAGCCATCTTTCTGTTTCAGACTGTTACTCTGTTTAAAGGAAATCGGATAAAATGTCAAGCTTTTCCATTCATATGGGCTATTGCCAAAGCCATCTGTTATTTTAGTAAAGCCCAGTTTTTTCAACGCTTCCAGCGTATGATAATCATAGGAGTGCGCCGGAGCCATGAAAATATCTGTCTCAATCTGATGCTCTTTCAGGATTTTCTGGCCTTTTGCCAAAGACGCATATTGCTCCTCATAGCTGTTCCCTGCATATTCAGAGAGCGCATTTAACGGAAAGCATCCCTTCTTATGTGTATTATAGATGTGCGTACAGCCATGCTGTGCAATACACCAGCCCTCTTTCTGCAAGGTATGAAGATACTCCCAATAATCTGCCCTTGGTTCATCAATATGCAGCATAGGATCCTGATTGTCGGGAACTACCCCTATAAGCGGTTTGACCTGATACAGATCACAAAGCTCCTTAAATCTAAGGAACTTTGCCCAATCCATATCAGGCGTAATATCATCCATTCTGATTGTTATTTTCATAGATTAGCCTTATACCAGTCAATTGCCAGTGCAATACCCTTGGAAAAATCATAATCCGGATCATATCCAAGAAGCTCTCTTGCCTTACTGATATCCGCATTGGAGTGCTTGATATCGCCAGCTCTGTCCGGTCCGAAATTCGGTTCTACATTCTTGCCAAGTGCTTTACAAAGGTCATAGTAAATATCAATTAAATACTCTCTGCCACCATAAGCAATGTTAAATGCCTGTCCTGCTGCTTCTGAAGGAGCCAGACATGCCTTCATATTCGCTTCAATAACATTGTCAATATAGGTGAAGTCTCTGGACTGCTTGCCGTCTCCATTGATTGTAGGTACCTCACCATCAAGAAGCTGCTTGATGAACTTGGGAATAACTGCTGCATAAGCTCCGTTAGGATCCTGTCTGCGTCCAAATACGTTGAAATAACGAAGTCCATAGGTATCCAGTCCATACAGTCTCTTATAGAGCTTGCCATATTCTTCATCTACGCGCTTGGTCAAAGCATAAGGAGATAACAGATTACCTTCCTGTCCTTCCTTCTTTGGAAGTACCGGATGGTCTCCATATACAGAGGAGCTGGATGCATAGACGAACTTCTTGACACCGTTCTGTCTTGCTGCTTCCATCATATTCAATGTTCCCATAATGTTATTGCGTTCATAGAACAAAGGCATCTCAATACTTCTTGGAACAGATCCCCATGCTGCCTGATTCATGACATAATCAACGCCCTCGCAGGCCTTCATACAGGTATCCAGATCCTTGATATCACCCTTGATAAAGGTATAGTTTGGTCTGTCCTGAAGAAGCTTTACATTCTCTTCACGTCCTGTTGACAAATCATCCAGACATCTTACCTGATATCCCATATCTGTTAATGCCTCGCACAGGTTAGAACCGATAAAGCCGGCACCACCTGTTACAAGGAATACACTCTTTTCATCAAATTTCAGATTTTTATAGCCCATTTGTCTTTTCCTTCCTATCTGTTACTTTCCTGCTATAATCCACATATTCTATCAGCAGTGTAATTCCTGCTATATAAAATAGTGGAAAATTGTATAGCATATATCTTGATACGCACTGCAGCATCAAAGAAGTTGCTGTTACATTTCCTACTATCATTAACAATACTACTGCCATAAAAGGCGCTGCATAAGAATCTCTTTTCCTATACCACAATACTATCGTCAACAATACTGCGGCCAAGTATACCACTATTGTATACCAGTTAAGTACCGGCTGTACATACGCAACTGTTCTGATAAATCCCATTGCTATCATTGCAAGATAATTCCATACATATCTTCCAAACACCTGTGGAAGCAACTGTTTCATTAATTCAGCTGCAACCTGATCCAATTCTACCATCATGCGTTGATAATCAGTTACATATATTCCTCTGGTCTCACTGATATAATCCTTGGCATATACCGAAAAATAGTCAAAGTTAATGGCATCATGACACTCTTCATGGTATTGGGCTCTGGCAATAATTCCTTCTCCTGCAAACTGATAATTCATTTTATCTGCATATGCTGCATCAAATATCTGATAGAATAAATTTCTCAGTTCCTCATCCTCTATCGCATCTCCCGAGTCACGATCTGACACATATATCACATTTGACACTGCCATAGCCTGTCCAGACACTGTGTTGACCCACAATCCCTGCTCTGCATAATTATAAGTCTTCACCAGAAGTGTTCTTCCTGTAAAGGTCACTCCAAGCAAAAATACTATTAGTATAATGTTCTTTGCCCCGTGCCACACTATTGCAAGTATCGACATTACAATAAGCCATACCATTAGCAGCGTCATCATCTGTCCCCTGATCAGTGACAGGAAAACTCCCCATACGAGAGCATATATAGCGTCTTTCCCTAATATCTTTCCACTTCTTATCGCCTTTAACAAATACATGATAAAGAACGGATATAAGGAAAATGAAATTCCCTCAGACAATAAAGAATTGGTCAGTATCATATTGGTCGCAGATGCAATTGGTGTCATGATATGAGGCATCAATACGATCAGAATAATTATCGGCTGCCATATCTTTTTCAGTTGAAAATATCTTCGTATAAAACCGACAAATATGGTATTGGCAATAATAGCCAGAATATTCTGTACTAAAATAATCAGATTATAGTGGTACTGTTTTGATATACACCGCATTCCCTGTATCAGTAATGCATATACCGGCTCTCTTGTCACAAATTGATTCTCATGCTGAAAAGAATCCCCTAAGTAGAGCGGCTCTCCTGTAATAAATAATGTTCCAAAAAATATAGTAAAAACAATTGCCGTTGTAATATCAACCCAGTCCCACTTACTTCTGTTGTTCATCCGCAATTACAATCTCCAGTAAATATAGTCCTCTGTACTATATTCCTTTCTGTCAAAGATTCCCTTAATGTCTACTAATACCTTCTTGGCATGTGCCTTGCTGTAGAGGGAGCTGATCTTCTCCTTATCCAGTGTCAGGAACTGCTTATGTGATACAGCTACGATAACGGCATCCATGTCCTTAATATCATCCATAGAATTGAAGGTAATACCGTAAAGTCTCTTAGCCTCAGCAGCGTCAGCAGCCGGATCTACTACCATAGGTGTAATACCGTACTCCTGTAATTCCTTATAAATGTCAATAACCTTGGTATTTCTGGTATCAGGGCAGTTCTCCTTGAAGGTAAAGCCAAGGATTGCTACCTTTGCACTCTTTACAGGGATATCTGCCTTGATCAGATTCTTTACCAGGTTCTCTGCTACATATTTACCCATATCATCATTAATACGACGACCTGACAGAATGATCTGTGAATGATAGCCTAACTGCTCTGCCTTATAGGTTAAATAGTAAGGATCAACACCGATACAGTGACCGCCTACCAGACCCGGCTGGAACTTGAGGAAATTCCACTTGGTTCCTGCTGCTGATAATACAGACTTGGTATCAATACCCATCTTATTAAAGATAATGGATAATTCGTTCATAAATGCGATGTTGATATCTCTCTGGCTGTTCTCGATAACCTTTGCTGCCTCAGCTACTTTAATGCTCTCTGCACGATATACACCTGCTTCTACAACCAGCTCATAGATATGTGCTACTTCATTCAGAGTCTCCTCATCCATACCGGATACGATCTTTGTAATAGTCTCCAATCTGTGAACCTTGTCACCCGGATTGATACGCTCAGGTGAATAACCGATCTTAAAGTCTACGCCACACTTTAATCCGGATTCCTTCTCCAGAATAGGTACGCAGATATCTTCGGTTACGCCAGGGTATACTGTAGATTCAAATACAACGATAGAGCCCTTGGTCAGGTTCTGTCCAAGAATACGGCTTGCACCTTCAACCGGTGTCAGATCCGGTGTATGATCATCATTTACAGGTGTAGGTACTGCAACGATATGGAATTTGGCTTCTCTTAACTTGGAAGGATCTGCAGTAAATTCTACTGTTGTATTCTTGATTACATCATCACCAACTTCATTTGTAGGGTCTACACCTGACTTATATAAGTCGATCTTGGCAGCATTCAGATCAAAGCCTACTACCTTGATTTTTCTTGCAAAAGCAACTGCAATAGGCATTCCTACATAGCCTAAGCCCACTAATGATAATTTTTCTTTTCCGTTTACAATATCCTCATATAAACTCATCTTTTTATCCTCCATTATTTTATAATGACGTGATTTCTTCTATATATGCATTCACGACCTGTTGACGGTCGAATTCACGCTCCATCTTTGCCCTTGCATTAAGTCCCATCTGCTTCTTTTCTCCATAGGAAAGCTGCATAAAGTGGCGAAGAGCTGCAAGCAATGCTTCCTTATCTCTCGGTGGATATCCTAAGCCTGTAACACCTTCATCATACCCTTCACGGCACCCCGGAATGTCAGATGCCAAAACAGGCCTTGCTGTTGCACTTGCTTCCAGTACTACGTTGGACATTCCTTCATGATAGCTTGGCATCAGAACCGCCCACGCCTTTTGATAATACGGATGCATGATCTTCTGATAACCGGTCAGGCTGACGATTCCTTCCTGCTCATACTGTTCTATTATAGTTTTGTAATCATCTTCATAATAACCAACCAGTTCAAATATTACATCCGGATATTCCTGTTTCAGTGCTCTGGCTGCATATAACAGCTCATCTATGCCCTTTTCCTTCATGAGTCTGCCTACATACAGGAATCTCACAGGTTCTGTCTGTGCCGGATATTCTTCTGCGCAGTGTCTCTCCAGATTCACTCCGGAGCCGGACACCAGTCTGGATTTTCTTCCCTTGATTCCATATTTTTCAAAGATGGCTCTATTGGTCTCATTCTGAAAAAAGATACAGGAGGCTGATTTCAATGCCATTTTGTACAGAAATACAACTAATTTCTGTACCATTCCTCCATTTTCAAATACAGAGCCAAGCCCTGTAATATTTACAATATAAGGAATATGGCGACGTCGGCAGCACAGATTGCCGTATATATTAGGCTTTATCGTATAAGTCAGCACTGCATCAGGCCTGATCTGTGCCAGCAAATGATCATATGCACGCATCAGCTTCATATCCCGCAGTGGATTCATGCCTCTTCTCTCCAGTGGTGTATGATATACCTTACAGCCTTCTGCTGCAAGCTCAGGAACCTTATCCTCATCCGGCAGACTGATATGTACTTCATACCCTTCCTGCAACAGGCGTAACAACAGCTCGTTTCTAAAATCATACAACCCGCTTGCTGAATTGGCAAGTATTAATATTCTTTTCATTATGGTTACTCCTGTACTTCATCTACCATCATGATCTCGTTATACTTCATCATGACTTTTCCGGTCTGATACTGACCGATCTGTCTCTTATTCGCAATTCCTGCCAGATTATTACGAATCAGTACCATATGGTCCGCTCCGCAGGCATACGCATGCGGATATCCTCCGCCAAAACGTGGATTTACCTCTGAAATATAATATACACCGTCTTTTTCAAATATATCGATATCTATCTGCCCTCTGAATCCGCTTTCTTTTACGAATCTCTCTACGAGCTCAAAAAGCCTGTCATCAGCAAAAGACACTGCCTTATCCGTTTCACCGGCTCTCATGACCAGCTTCTTCTTGGCAAAAATGGAAACTACTTCTCCACTGATCATGTCAATATAACAGTCAACTCCGATCTCCTGTCCATCCATAAACTCCTGAATCATCATCTGTTCACCATGATGATACAAGAGGTCTACGGTTTCTTTATCCTCCGCTCTGGCAATATGCAGGCTTGCACTGCCTTTCATCGGCTTTACAAATACCGGATACTGTACTTCTCCCTGCTCCAGTGCCTGATAAAAGGCATCCAGCTCAATGTATGATCTGGCACAGGCGTAGCCATGCTCGCGCATCCAGTTATAAAGAGCCCATTTATTCAGGGTTCTCTCGCATAAGTCATAAGAGGAACCGATCACCGTCGTCCCTAATGCTTCGAACTCATCCTTATGCTGTGCGATCAGGGAAAGCTCGGGATCTATCAGGGACAGCACTCCGGTTATATTCTCCTTACGACATATATCCAGTATGATATCCATATATCCCGGTTCCGTAATCCTTGGAACGATATAATGTGCATCGCCTTCATATAATGCCGGTGCATAAGGGCTGGCATCTGTACAGACGATTCGTCCCTGCCCTGCAAATGCGCTCTTAAAATACTGTACTACCTTATCTCTGGTTCCGCAGCTTAATATCAATAAATTCATGCTTTACCCCTTTCGGCCTCCATGCGGGCTTTTCTGATCTGGGCAAAATTACCTTCTGCCTGATTGGTGTCTACTGCTATATCTTCATGGACGAATACCTTCTTTATTGTAAGGAAGAAAATCCTGACATCCATGATAAAAGTCAGATTCTTAACATACTCTACATCCTTGGCAATCCTTCTGTCCCAATCCAGCAGATTTCTTCCGCTGACCTGAGCCAGACCTGTAAGGCCCGGACGTACTGTATGTCTTAACTGCTCTTCTTCCGTATAATAAGGTAAATAGCTTACAAGCAGAGGTCTTGGACCGATCAGACTCATATCGCCCTTGAGTATATTCCATAATTCCGGTAATTCATCCAGACTTGTAGCTCTTAGAATTTTGCCAAATCTGGTAAGTCTTACCGCATCCGGAAGCAGGTTGCCGTCTGCGTCTCTCTCATCCGTCATTGTGCGGAATTTGCACAGTCTGAATATTTTTTCGTGGTATCCAGGTCTCTCCTGATGGAAAATGACCGGACTTCCCAGCTTACATCTGACCAGAATCGCTACAATCAAAAGAACAGGACTCAGAATAATGAGTGCTACTGATGATATGATAATGTCTAATAGTCTCTTGATAACTTTTCGATACATTCTGTCATCCTTTCCTTTACTTATTCAAAGCATGCTTTGATCACTTCAATGATTCTATCCTGCTGTCCGGCTGTCATCTTATTATCACTTGGCAAGCATAAGCCTCTCTGGAAAATATCCATGCCTACATCCAATGGCTTGCCATCAGCCCCGACAGCGCCACCTTTAATATATGCATTTGTTTTGGCTCTGCCATTGCCTTCTCTTGTTACGAATCCATTCATTCTGTAAATCGGCTGCATATGCATAGGCTTCCAGATTGGTCTTCCTTCTGCATTGACAGAGGCGATTGCATCCAGAATTTCTGTTGGACAGCTCTTACCATGCTCTGGCTGATACAGTGCCTCACACTCTCCTCTTACCTGTCTGCACATAGCCTCAGGCTCAATGATCATACAGGATAACCAGAAATTCGGCTCACAATCCTTCTCATTGTAAGGATTCATCATAATGGGTAAATCCTTTAAGCCTTCCTTATATCGCTCATATATTGCCTTTTTCTGCACAATATGCTCCTCCAGATGTGGAAGCTGTCCCCTGATTACTCCGGCGATCACATTGCTCATACGGTAATTGTAGCCAAGCTCCTCATGCTGATACCATGGTGCATTCTCTCTTGCCTGTGTTGACCATTTCTTGACCTTCTCACAGTCTTCCCTGCTGTCTGTCAGGAACATTCCGCCCGCAGAGCCTGTAATGATCTTATTTCCATTAAAGGAGATTGCATTGAAATCTCCAAATGTACCTGTCTGCTGTCCTTTATAGGTTGCACCAAAGGACTCTGCTGCGTCTTCGATAATCATAGCCCCATGTCTGTCACAGATTTCTCTGATTTCATCTATTTTACCCGGTGTTCCATACAGGTGTGCAATCACCACTACCTTCACATCAGGGTATATCTGGAATGCTTTCTCCAGAGCCTGCGGGTCCATATTCCATGTATCATACTCGGTATCAATAAATATAGGAACCCCACCTTCATATACAACAGGGTTCACCGTAGCATCAAAGGTCATATCGCTGCAGAAGACCTGCTGTCCCGGCTTAACACCTGCAAGCTTCACCGCCATATGAAGTGCAGCCGTTCCGGCTGATAATGCCACTGCATACTTACAGCCCACCTTCTCACATACGATTCTTTCGATTTCATCTATATTCTTACCGACGGTTGACATCCAGTTCGTATCGAAGGCTTCCTTTATATATTCCAGCTCTTCTCCATGCATAGTAGGTGAACTGAGCCATACCTTCTGTTCAAATTTATCAAACTGTTTCTGATACATGATTCCAGCTCCTTCTTTCTTTACTGTTGCTTCTTTGGAACATACGTAGGCACGATTTCCTGAATCATAGGCCTTACGTCTTCACATTCCATGTCTACAGCCTTCTCCAGATTATACAGCTGTGCATAGAATTTCACCTCATCAAATTCTATCGGTTTTCCGATATGAATGAGCTTATTCTCTGTATCCTTCAGACCTTCCTCATTCATTAACAGCTCTTCATAAAGCTTTTCTCCAGGTCTTAATCCTGTAAACTCTATCTTAATATCCTCATCTACCTTATACCCTGAAAGGCGGATCAGATTTTTGGCAAGATCCAGTATCTTTACAGGTTCACCCATGTCCAGCACGAAGATTTCTCCTCCCTTTGCATAAACACCGGCCTGCAATACAAGAGATACAGCCTCCGGAATTGTCATAAAGTATCTGATAATATCAGGATGGGTCACAGTAACAGGTCCACCTGCCGCAATCTGTCTTTTAAATAAAGGAATAACACTGCCGTTACTTCCCAGCACATTTCCAAAACGGACTGCAACGAATTCCGTATCATAATGGCGATTATAGGTCTGAATGATCATCTCACAGATTCTCTTGGAAGCACCCATGATATTCGTCGGGTTCACTGCCTTATCCGTTGAGATCATGACAAATTTCTTAACACCGTACTGAACTGCTGCCTGAGCTGTCTTCCATGTTCCGAATACATTGTTCTTGATCGCTTCATTAGGGCTGTCTTCCATAAGTGGTACATGCTTATGTGCAGCCGCATGATAAATGATATCCGGATGATATTTCTCCATAATATGGTTCATACGGTTCGTATTACGTACAGAAGCAATCAGCACCACCAGATCCAGATTTGGATATTTATATTTCAGCTCCTGCTGAATGTCGTAGGCATTATTCTCATAGATATCTATAATGATCAGCTGTTTAGGATCGTGTCCTGCAATCTGTCTGCACAGCTCACTGCCAATGGAACCACCACCGCCTGTTACCAGTATCACCTTGCCTTTTACATAGTTATAGATAGATTCCATATCTACCTTAATCGGATCTCTGCCAAGCAGGTCTTCTACATCTACATCACGAAGCTTGCTGACATTAACCTCACCATTTACCAGCTGGTAGATTCCCGGCAGCGTCCGAAGCTTGCAGTTAGTTTCTTTACATATTTCAACCAGATCACGCATGGTAGCACGATTAGCCGACGGTATGGCAATAATAATTTCATCAATGCCGTAGAAAGCTGCACTTTCTATGATTTTGTCTCTGCCACCTACGATTTTGATACCCTGTATAAACTGTCCCCACTTATTAGAGTTATCATCAATAATACATTTCACGGACATGGTACAGTAGGTGCTGTTCACCAGCTCCTTGATTACCGTATTACCGGCTTCACCCGCACCAATGACCATTACCTTGGACGCATTCTTCTTATTCTGAGCTTTATGCTTGATACTGCGTATAAATCTATATGAGAATCTTCCAAATGTCGTGATTGCTGTCAGCACCAGTGCATACATGAAGAAATAACTACGTGGAATTGGGAATTTCAGTAGCTTCATACCACAATAATCCAATACTGCACACAAAAAACACGCAGCCACAATATTCTGTGCCTCCGTTGGTCCTGCAAACGCCCATAGGCTTTGATAAAGCTTAAATAGGTAAAATACGATCAACGTTATTACTATGTTGATCAGTAGAAAATCCCACGCTGATCCTATATAGACATCAGGGATTGTCTCCTCGTCAATAAAACGAAGCCATAATGGTATGACACTTGAAACACATACCGTCATAATATCAAATATAATCAAAACAATACGTCTGTGGATTATCTGACTATTTGAATGATTCCATATTTTCATAGTTTTCTCTCCAAGTTAACCCTTATTCGTTTTTCCCTCCTGCATAAGCAGCATCTGTACGAAAAGGAAACAAAATCCCGCTGGAATACAAGGATGAAATGCCCATTCCGTAACACTCATAAATCCAAAATTTATAATTAAAGCAAATGGCACAATAAATATGCTATATCTATCACCATGTTTCTTAACTAATAACACTGACTGTATCAAAGTATAAGCGCAAAGTATCAAAAATACAACCCCCGCAATAATTCCAAAATCATATGCTACCTGAATGTAGGAATTATGAGCATGTGCATAATCTTCTCCCTCTATTGTCATTTTTTCATGTCCAACAAAGTTTAATCTCTTTAGATATGTCATAAATATCTCATATCTTCCATTGGAAATATCTCCCGTTTTTTCCGATGTATATTTTTCTTCCGTTTCATTTGCCAATATAGGTATTTTTTCTTTTCCATTATATGCCAGTAATGAGTTTTCAACTTCTTGTATCTGCACCTTTTCCCCATCTCCGTTATCAAAACGGTTAAGGAAGACATTCAAAAAACGGTTTATACTCATATACTTGTCCGAATCAACCGGATCTCCCTCATAAATCATAAAAGAACTATCCTGTGGCTCCAGCTCATATCGAATAGGATCATTTACAACAGCCGGCACTATTCTTAATGTTGAATAAGTAAATGGAAAAGATAGTAATATCGTTAAAGCTATTGCACCTACCTCTAATCCAACTTTTTGAATGGTAAATCCATATACCCACTGTCTTAGTATCATTACAAAAGCAAATGTAATAAACATTGTTAACATCGCCGTTCTGGATATAGAGAATAACGTAAAAGCACTTACTGCTCCCAAAATAAACAGTTCATTCACTGACTTCTTCCAATTGAAGTGGTAATCTCTCCATTTGTAAAACAATTTTCCGATTACTGCAGCAAACACTGTAGATAGATACATTCCTGTACTTGCTACCGTATGAAATATCATATTATACCGATACAACATCCAATGATGATACGGTCTATGCAAAAGACTAAATAATACGATTAAGCCAAAATTAAATAGCAGTCCATTCGTAAAATTCTTCAACAATCTACTCTTCTGTGCTGTACTCAGATTATACAACAATAGTACAGCAAATGGCAACGTTGCTGTAAAGGGCCATGTTTTTCCATATCGGTTTATGACCATAAACACCGCAAACACAAGCCAGAGCAGTGCAAAAGGCTTATGAATGTTCTTCCACATCTGCCTCTTATACTGCATCAGCGCATTGATTATCACATTACCCCATACAACCACAACTGCGGCTGTCAGTCTGGCAAGATACTGCTCCTGAGGCTCTGTAAATCCAAAGCAGTAGATACATGCTCCTATTACAGATGCTCCTGTCCATATATACGCAGGGATATGAAACAGCTCCTTTTCTGGACGGATCATTAAAAAAGCAATTCCCAGAAATATCAGCATCCACCTTGTATTCGTATAATGATAATACTCTCTGTCTGCATTGACATACATACACAGTGCATAGAAAAGAAACCCAAAACATACAACTTGAATATAATTGCGCCAAATCAGGGATATCTGTGCATCAGGAGCAAGCCTGGATGGCTTCCTTGGATCTCTTGGTATCCATATTGCACACATATACCAGCCAAGTCCGACCAATATTCCTATGGTATAAACAATACGATCTGCTGTCTCGCCGCCGAATATATTACGGATTACTGACAGAATAAATACAACAATCGCAAACATACCGCCAAAGCCGGTAGCAATCCATCTGCCATAACGGATAACCTCCGGCAGATATTCATCCAATCGGTCCAGAATATAGAATATTCCCACATAGCACAATACTGCACATAAAATAATCAGCAAATCACATAAAATCATCCCAACAGCAGACAGATTATTACTATATCTGAAATCCGCAATCAGAGAGCTGCTTTCATTTATAATACCATCAATATATAAGATTCCATTCTCATCCTGAGACAACAGACTGTTATCAGCATACGCAATCTCAAGAACTGCCGATACTTCTTCCGGTACAATTACCTCATAATAATATAAATGCTCCAAATCCACATCCATATCCGGTGTTGCCACAAGCATATGTTCTCTGGCTATCCTGCTGCATGCATAGTCCTGTTCATATATGCAGGAGAACTCTTCATTATACAGTCGGAATAAAACCCTGTCTCCCTCCTGATAGGAAGAACAGGATAGATATATTTTTATCTGCTCAATATGATTTCCGGTAAATGTGACTGTCTGCAGCTTCTTATCTGAATTGGTGAAAGGATCACCGGATAATTCCTTGTAGTTCGTAACTGCCTTCTGTTTTGACACATGATGTGTCTTTACCAGATTGCATGGCCAGACTCTGATCAGCATGAGAAAAGCAAGGGATACGATAACTATCTGAATAACCGTATTTCTTCTTATATAGTTAGGATTCCATGTGTGGGTCAGTTGCTTCAATCTATTGCTCCTCTCTGACATAGGTTATCTTATGCTTCTCGTAGTATATCACAATCAAAATATGAATACAACGTTAGCGTACAGTATGCTTTTCTTCCGCATTGCCTACCCGCTCTCTGATCACATACTGTGGAGAATGATTAATACTGATGTAGATTCTTCCTATATATTCTCCTACCAGTCCCAGCATCAACATCAGCATACCACCAATAAATACAATGGCAGACATTGTTGAACTAAAGCCCATGGGTACTGCCGGATTCACAAACTTCTTGATTACAGTGTAAATGCCATATAAAAAGCCCGCACAAGCAAAAACTGCGCCTGCCATAGTAGCCACCCGCAATGGAATAATGGAAAACGCAGTAAATCCGTTGAACCAGAGACCGAGCAGCTTCTTCATCGTATACCCAGAACTACCCACTTCACGGCTCCTGTGTTTTACCGGTACATTGATGATATTCTTTGTAGCCCGTAATACAAGACCAATTACATAAGGATAACTGTTTTCATACTGTAACATACTGTCCACGATATATCTCTTTGCTGCAAAATAACTTGTTACATGCAATTCCTTGGGTTTTCCAAGCATAACTCTGGTCATGATATCATTCATCCATGTGCCGAAATTGCGAAAAGCACTATGTTTCTTATCACCATAGCTTGCATATACAACATCATATCCCTGTTCCAATCCATCAAGAAGCTTTCCCACTTCGTTTGCCGGAGTCTGTCCATCGTCATCCAGGCATACTACAATATCACCGTCTGCATTACGAAGCCCTGCCATAAGTGCCGCATGCTGTCCAAAATTCTTTGCAAAATCAATACCTGTTATATTATCATACTGGCTACATAACTGCTGGATTACTTGAAATGTATTATCTGGTGAACAGTCATTTACCAAAACAATATCATATACATACTTAGGGATTTGTTCCATAGTCTCTCTGATTTCATCTACTACGCCTTCGATAGTACGAGCACTGCGGTAACAGGGAATCACAAAGCTGACCTTTGTATGTGCTATATCTTCTTCCCCATATACAGCATCTGTACTTTCTTTGGTAAACCCAAAGAAAATCTCATCCACATACTCGCCATCCAGATAAAGTTCATCTTTTAAATATGCTTCATGTATCCCCCCCATCTTCTCATGGACACGTATACTTGCCTGATTGTACGCCAGTACTCTTCCCATGACTTTATGGAGTTTTAACTCATGAAAAGCATAATGCATAAGAAGCTTGCCAGCCTGTGTTCCGATTCCCTTGCCTTTTGCTCCTTCATTGCCAAAGAAAATGCCCCATTCAGCCTTGTTACAGACTGTATCAAAATTCTGCAGATATACGCAGCCAAGCGGCTTATCATTTTCTTTATCACATACGATGAACTGTATTACCAGCCCCTTTTCCACTTTATTATGAATCCAGTTCAGGTGTTCCTCACGGCTTATGGGCTTACGGTAGATAAAATTCTTCACAACCTGCGGATCATTTCTCCATTTCAGTACAATATCCGTATCTTCTACCGTTATTGGTCGTAAATATATCTGTGATCCCTCTAATCTGAGGTCTTGTCTTACCTGTTCCATATTTTCCTCCAAAATTGTCTTTATCTGCTACTGTAATTGATATATCAGATATATTGTTTCTCCATCCGCAGTCTTCACTTCATCTGTCACTTTGGGTTCTACTGTCTTACCCCGGTTCTGATAATATGCACTCAGCCAGCTTACATCTGAATCCGGTTTTGCAACAAACAGTGCTTCTCCTGTCAGCAACGCTTCCTCAAGTCCCTTAAATCCCGCTTTTTCCTGTTTTGCTTTCATTAATGGGCTCTTAGCAATCCAGCCGCCACAGATATCATAATTTGTATACTGATTATCAGATGCAGCAAATATTTTATCTGCATAAGGTGTTCCCTGATAAGAAGTAGAAGAATACACATCAATGGAATAATACTGTTTCGGATTATGACTACAATATTCTGTCAAAGTATTCCATCTGGCATCTGCCTCCAGTCTCATATCGTATTCTTTCCCTGTATTCTCCATATTAATCACAGTTCCCATAAGTCCACACAGCCCCAGCAATGTGATAACTCCAGATACCTTCATGATATTGAATCGAGAAGATGTATCCAATGTCTGAATCTCCTGTATGATCCAGCCCGCCAGCAGTGCAAACTCCATGATTAACAATGGCACTGTCACTCTGGTAAGCACACGATTTACCATATACAGATACATCCATAACGCACTGCGTATGACAAACAGTGACAATACTCTCCAGCAGCAGCCGCTCTTTCTCCTACCGGAAGCCAGCAGGAAATACAGCAGATATGCTGCCAGTATAATGCCGGTCTTTATTCCATTCTCCACTGTCAGAAGATGTTGTTTATATAACCACAGCGCTTCCTTTGGACTATTCTTGCAGACAAATCCATCCATCCGGTACAACGTACCTCCATTTCCTGCATTTTCCTGCTGATACTGTACGATTCTTTCTAACAGACTTTCGTCAATAGAATCATCCAGCGCGAAATTATAGTTCTGCAGCAATGTGTAGGATTCCCTTGACAGTCCTATGGACTGATAAAATTCTTCATTCTGGTCATAGTCCGGTATTCCATAGAAATCATATAAATTCGTTCTGGCATCAAAGAAAGCCCGGAAGCTCTTCCATTCAGTTGACCGGTATGCGAAGCTGTCTATGGAATATAAAATCAATATTCCCAGAAAAGCACTGCCAGCTACCATAAGATATTTTCTTACATTTGTCCCTGTAAAAGGCTTCGTCTCCTTTGCCCATTGACTCAGACCCGCTAATGCCAGAAATGGCAGAAGCATCATACATACTTCTGTTCTGATCATAAACGCAATCAATACCAGCGCGACTGCTGCCAGATTCCCTCTTAAATACGGCGCCGGTTTCTGGTCTCTTGGAGTTGTCAGATACCAGAATATTGCCCCAGCCATGCATAATCCACTGGTCACACTATATTGTAAAATAACCAGTTCTCTTCCCATCAGTCCAAATGCCAGTACACCTTCCAGTATGAGCAGGATTACCTGTAACCACACCTTTTTCGTAATCGAAAGCAGCCTCCAGGCAATCAATGCCAATACACCGAATTGACATGCGCACAAAAACAAGCCATACCAAGAAATCTTGCGAATGGCTCTGTAAGCAGCTGCAATCAGCCATCCCAGCGGATAAAGCATCTGTATACAATATCCACTGGGTTCTCCCGTGTATCTGCCCGAGAGAATATCTCTGATTGCAGTATCATCATTCAAATCATAATAAAAATCAAAACGAATTGCCAGGCAGGCAATCATGAGTCCCATAAATACCAGAATCTTCCAGAGCCTGCCGTTTAAAACTCTGCTCTGGTTCCTCATGATACGTGATAGAACTCCTTCACTTTGCTTACGATATAATCAACTTCTGTTTCTGTCAGCTTATAGAACATAGGCAGACGAAGCAGCCTTTCACTTTCTTTGGTTGTATAAACGTCTTCACCCCTGAATTCGCCAAATTTCAGTCCTGCCGGTGCAGTATGAAGAGGAATATAATGGAAGACTGCCCAGATTCCATTCTCTTTCAGGAAATCGATCAGCCGTGAGCGTTCCTCAATGTCTTTTGTCTTCACATAATACATATGCGCATTGTGCACACAGCCCTCAGGAATGGTAGGAAGCTCCAGTATGCCACGCTCCTTTAAGGGCTGCAGCAATTCATTGTACTGATTCCAGCGTGCCAGTCTGACATCTGTGATCTCCTGTGCAAGCTCTAATTGTGCCCACAGATAGGCGGCATTCATATCACTTGGAAGATAGGAAGAACCATAGTTCACCCAGGTGTACTTATCAATCTGACCTCTGAAATATTTGGAACGGTTGGTGCCCTTTTCACGGATGATCTCTGCATCCTCGATATATTTGGCATCCTTGATGAGGAGCGCACCGCCCTCTCCCATGCTTACATTCTTCGTCTCATGGAAAGAGTAACAACCAAAATCACCAATTGCCCCAAGAGCCTGTCCTTTATAGGAAGCCATAATGCCCTGTGCTGCATCCTCTATAACCATAAGATGATGTCTGGCTGCAATATCCATAATCGTGTCCATTTCACAGGCTACACCTGCATAATGAACAGGTACAATAGCTTTGGTACGTTCTGTAATCGCTTCTTCAATTTTGGTCTCATCTATATTCATGGTATCTGGTCTGATATCTACGAATATGGGCTTGGCTCCACGAAGTACGAAAGCATCTGCCGTAGATACGAAAGTAAAAGACGGCATAATGATTTCATCGCCTTCTTTTATATCTGCAAGCAATGCTGCCAGCTCTGTTGCCTGTGTACAGGAGGGAGTCAGAAGACATTTCGTCGTTCCTGTTTTTTTCTCGATCCATTCATTACACTTCTTCGTAAAAGGACCATCTCCACAGATTTTCTGATTCTCTACTGCCTGTTTTATATATTCTATTTCTTTCCCTGTATAGGGCGGTACGTTAAAATTAATCATAATAGTTACCATGCCTTTCCATAACCTGCAAACTGTTGTACCTATCTTACACACTTTTTACATATTTTGCAATGGAAACGCTAATTAAAGCGTTTCCCACGCCTGATTTGCGCTGCGAAGCAGCAAATTTCCTTGCAAATCGGTACGATCCACCGTAGATTTCTTGGTTACTGTGATGTATATACATAATAGCCCTTCTGCGCATAGCCGCACTGATAATTTCCTCTACTCAGAAATTGTGCAATTGCATCCAGCTTCTCATCCACATAAGAAGTATTGCCTGACAATTCCTGTCCAATTGCATCTGTCACAATGACCACAGGATAGTCTGTCGTAATTGCATCCAGATCTGCCTGTAATCGTTCCAACGTATTAGAACGTAAGTCTGCCCAGGTGGTATAGACCGCAGGTTCCATATCAAAAATATAGGAAATTGCTGGAATCTCCCCATAAAGCAATACCTTTTTCTCTGTTAAATGATTCTGGGTAAGATATCCACCAAGCGCCTCTAATTCTTCCTTTTTATCCACAGTGGTATACATATTCTTCGTGGATATACTTCCAGGAATCTCTGTCTTTACATACTGTTCGCCCTTTGGCAATGCATCATGGAAATGAAAAAATACACCAAACAGAAAGCATTGTACAAAGGTACACCCAATGATAAATATCACCATGCTTTTGCACACAAAGACATATTCTTCACGAACATTCTTAAATATCTCATAGAGAAATACAAAAGACACCGGTGCCATGATAAATAAATTACTGATAAGCGGATACAATCCGTTATTACTGCCAAGCGGAGTAATGAATATGATAACCAGCATAAAGGCTGACCACAATTTCTGCTGCTGTGATATTTTAGAATCAACAAGACAATATATGCATAGTATAATCACAATCAACAGATATACCGTCACCCATTTATACATGGAGAAATAACCTGTATAGTCAAATCCAAACATTCCACGCCCATAACAGAATCGAAGAATCACTGCCAGTCCTAACAGGTATAATACCTTTTTCACCTTTACAAATCTGCCACTGGCTATTCTAAACAGCAACAAACCAGCCAAAAGATAAAGCAGGAACAGAATCAGCCATACACTATACTGTATATAATCTCCAAACATAGCCATAATCATCGACGTAGGCTTATAGTCCGTAGCCGTATCTGTCATGCCAAATAAGGACGCTATCATCTCCGGATAAGCCTGCGCTCCATATCTGAACACAATCACACCCAGAGGAATAATCAGCCCCAGTACATATCCTCCAATACAGTAAAGTGTATGGGCAAACCAGTCCCTGTCCTTTGTAAGCCATGCGTAATACCACACCGGAAGAATCAATGCCGCATAGGTAACGTTGGGCATTCTCACTCCCACAGCCAGTCCCAGGATAATCCCTGCTATAATATAACATGCGTTATTTTTATTGATTAAGGCATGATACAGAACCAACACAGCTGCTGTCATCAGGTAATATCCCAAATACTGGTACAGATTCGTAGACGGTGCCCAGCAAATGGATAATGCCAGCATTTCGCCAAGCCATATAAGAACTGGATGCTGCAGCCTTTTTCTTAATGCGCAATAAGTACCTGCGGCAGTAATACCTGTAAGAAGTGCTGTATACACGTTCATACCAATCCACGTATCTCCAAAAGGCAATCTGGTCAATGCGACTCCAAGCACATTCGCCAGATAAGTTGCCAGCTTCCACACCTGATTCATCGTTGTAAAAAAGCGATAATTTCCCAGTGAATAGCCACCATCCATCAGATCAATGCCTGTATTGACTTTTCGCAATGGATACAATAACAGAATCAGGACAGGTATCCACTTCTGTAAGAATCCATATATCTTATTCTGTTTCATGTTCATATCCATGCCTTTCTACTTATTTTTTTCCAATGGCATTTGTCAACAATTCCGTTATTTTCTGCCGCAACAGTTCAATTATGGTACAGACTACATATACGACACATACAGTTCCAAGCATATGTAACAGGAATATTCCCGTGGAGTCACGCGCATAGTCTTCACAGTGAAACAACGTCTTCCACAAGCCTCTCAGCTCTACATGTTCATGTATCAGATAGACTCCAAATGTAGCTCCTGCAAGCGTAGAAATTATCTTCTGTGTCTTCTCTTTCCAGTTCTTCCCCACATTGGCAAAAGCCAGAAAAAGACCAATGGATGCCACATAGGTGAAGAGATAATTATAAGAATAACTATAAGAGATAAAATCCCCCAGCTTACCCAGCTTCAGATAGACCACCTGAAGCATCAGAAAGCTCAGATAAATGGCAAATACACCTGTGACATAGACGAAAAGCCACTTAATGCCTCCTGAGATCTTATATTTCTTCAGATACGCTCCTGTCAGATACAGAAATACGAACCAGAATGCATCATATCCCTTATGGTCCCACGGCAGCTGCATAGGCAATGCTGTCTTAGCCACACTGAATACAAGCAACATGCCTATCAGAATCCACTGAAAGGTCTTCTGATCCAGCTTCTCTGCACCTGCGTTCAGAAAAGGCATCAGCAGACACAACAGTAAATATGCCGTTGCAAACCAGTAATGCTCAGTAACAACCGGGAACACATAAGTCATTCCCTGATACAAATTCCAGGACGCTGCTCCTGTTATAAGCATGATCAATCCAATTCCAACAGAATAGAACCACACCTGCCTCCATATTTTAAGAGGCTTGCGTATTGTAAAATTCTGGGAATCTACGCCAAAGTAACCGCTGATCAGTACATACACATTCACAGCCACAAGACAGAAGGCTTCTATCAGCCAGGCAAGATATCCATTTGTTGTAAGTTCCTGTTTGGGATCTCCCAATGCTCCACCCTTACCCAGGTAATGGAGACATACAATCATCAGCATGGCAATAATGCGTAATAATTCATAATTCATTTGTCTGTCTTTCTTCATAATAATGACCATGCCCCTCCATTTTGCATTATTTTGTCAATTCTATCAATGCCTGTGCAATTCTGGCTGCTCCCTGCCCATCTACGAGGCTTCTCTCCTCATGGTATAATGTTTCACGGTACTCTTTATCCTTCACACATTTTAACAGTGTCTTTACCGCATTTCCTACTGTCTGTTCAGCGTCATCTGCATAATTTCCGCAATTAATAACATGTGTAATTTCAGATAACATCTCTGCTCCCTGCCTCTGATTCTCTGCAAAATAAAAGGCAATCAGCGGTACTCCCAGGGCACTGACTTCATAAATGGTGCTCCCTGTTGCAGATAATGCCACATCACACTGCTTCATGATTTCTTTCATACAGGTCACATGCTCGTGAATCTCCACCTGCGGATTCTCATCATACAGTTCATGCAGCTGTGCAGTATGGGTATTGAACGGCCCACTGATAATATGGTATCGCAGTTTCTCCTCCGCCAGCTTTTTCTCAGCCAGAAAGGCATCTGTGAAAGCCCTCGCAGCAAAATACGGATCACTTCCGCCGGTCGTTATCATTACATCTGTTATTTTATTTTTAATAGCATATTGTATATCCTGCTGAAACTCCCTGCGCAGTGGTTGATATCTCGTTCCTAATAAAGTAGCGTGTGTTATTTTATTATCATATACAAGCTTTGGTCCATAAATATTATAATTGATCAGCAGATCTACCGGATAGGACTGCCCCATATCCTCAAGACATGCCACCTTCGCCATTGTACGTATTTCTTCATAATATCCTGAAGTTACCTGATAACTGTCCACCAGAATGACAGAAGAAGCATCAACATCCTTCGTCCTCTGCTTCAGGAATTCTCTGATCAGAGGAAGCTCTGATTCCATGTCACGATAATCAGTTCCTAATACACAGGCTTCAAAGCCTCTGTCCTCGATCATGGCTGCACAGTCATTGTCAGCTGTCATAAATACCGGTTCTATATTCCTATCCTTCATGGCATCCGCTATGGACAGACACCTCATGACATGCCCCATTCCAATCGCCGTATTCCCATCCGTCCGTATAATATACATAACCTTTCACCCACTTTATACCTGTAAATGTATAATTCGTTCCTTTGATTACCTCATGCTTCGAATCAGCATAAATGCTTCTGCTCTGTTCATTCCTGCGGCTATTCCTCGTGTCCTTGACATCACATCCATTCCCTCCAGAGACCTTGGATGAGGATACTCGCACAGCTCAGACACATAGCATTTCATTGCTGCTTCCTTATTGGCATAGAACTGCGTAATATCCACATACACATTCGGACAGAATGCAGGCTGTGCACTGTAATCAAAGTTCCATTCTGTAGAAGATAATGTCTCAAAGGCGTAGATTTCCTTTACAGGGTAATCCCCTATCGGTCTGGTGGCTGTCAACACCGCCCTTGCGGTATACTGATGATCGATGTTCAAATCTCCGCTGTAATGCGTATATATGATCTCCGGCTGGATTTCTTTTATCTTATGCTCTACTGCCTTTATAACGTCCAGTAAATCTACCTGATCAAAACGGTTGTCAGGGAAATCTGCAAAATAGACCTCTTTATAACCTACTTTCTCTGCACTTTCCAGTGTATTCTGATGCAGCTCCTTTACAACGTCTGCACTGATATCCTCTCTATGCTCTCCCCTTGAGGTCTGTCCCTCCCCAAGAATCAGTGCATACACTTCATCTCCCTGTGCCGCATGCTTTGCAACTGTTGCTCCTACTCCCAGAATTTCATCATCCGGGTGTGCTGCTACTACCAATATCTTCTTCATGTCTGTTTTCTTACCTTTCACTCTTCTCGAATATGGATCTTTACCTTTGCTTCCAGTGATTCCCCACCTGAAGTCGTCTGCACCTGCTCAAACTCCAGCCTGTATGGTCCAAAATCCATATATGCTCTCGGATACCCTTCTGCGTCCAGCATTCTGATATAATCATATATCTTATCCAGCGGCATATCCTCTGTAATTCTGCCCTCCTCCGGTTTTCTGCGTTTAAATACCACCGGTTCTCCCTCCTGTGGAACAGGAATCAGCTCTTGCTTCAGAAAAACAGGTATCATTTTGGTGAAAATAATCTCTGAACACCGTTCAAATATCTCCTGCGCTGAACCCTCAAGTGATAACGCTTCTTTCATATAAACCGGTCCATCATCTAACCGGGGTGTTACCTGTATTGCAGAAATCTTAGTATCCTTATGTCCTCTTACGATCAGATTCTGTAATGGGCTTCCTCCACGACCATAAGGCAAATCAGTCATATGAAATACGACACAATTCCAGTTATTTGTTATCTCCCCTGAGAGCAGATAAGACCAGTGGGGCAGAAAGATATAATCCGGTTGGAATTGTGCTACAGCCTCCGTTGTTAAATCCTCTTTCTTCGTAAATACTCTAATCTCATGAATCCCTTCATATTGCTTCTGCATGGCATAAGCCCTCTCAATATTCCAGGATTTAATTGTTGCAATGATTATTCTCATCTCTATCCCTCTATACGCTTAGAAAACTCAATATACTGTTCCATATCCTGCTCGTCATACCCGCATTTTTCAAATACCTTTGCAGATGCCGGATTCTCATATTTGACCTGGGCGATGCAATATGTCACATCTCTTCTGCTCTCTCTGAGCTTTTCTTCTGACATAAGAATCATTTTTGCCCCCAGTCCCTGACCACGTCTGGAAGCATCCACACTATAATCGATCAATGCTTTACCCTCTTCTATGGATAGGCGTATCTGTCCCAGCGGTTCTTCCTTCTCATTGGCAGATATATAACATAAAATGTACATTAACACATCTCTGTCAGCCAGATTTTTGGCAAACCACATTTTATGATCCTCATATGGAATGGGCTCTGTATGAAAAGCATTCTGTCTCACGGTCGGATCATTGGCCCACTCATAGAGCAGATCCATGTCTTTTGCTGTTACTTCCCGTAAACTCAGTCTCACTCTATATCCTCCCATGCCAGTGGTGTGCCTGCCTGGATGGCTTTGTTGGCTTTTCTTCCCAATATTTCTTTATAATACTTGGGTTTTAATCCATATGCAGGACGAATACTTCTTACATTCTCTTCTGTAAAAGTCTCTCCTGCTTTCACATCCTTCACTACGAAAAGAGAACGTCTAAAGCATGCATTGGTTTCTTCCTGTTTGGAAACACCATAGCTCACAATGCCTTTTGCCTTCTCTACTTCACGCACCTGTAAGACCATTTCACGGAACTCTTCAGGCTCCATGGAGAATGTGGAATCCGGATTCTTGATGGCCCTGCTGATACAGAAATGCTTCTCTATCACATTAGCGCCCATCGCCACAGCAGTCGCAGCACTGAAATATCCCATGGAATGATCAGAAAGTCCTACTGGAAGCTGGAAACGCTTCTTCAGATCTACAATAGTACTCAGGTTCATTTCTTCTACTTTAGCCGGATATGCGCTGGAACACTTCATCAGTACGAGCTGTTTATTGCCCTGCTCATAGATTGCTTCTACAGCTTCCGTAATCTCTTCCAGACTTCCCATCCCGGTTGACATAATGATTGGTTTGCCTTTGGATGCAATGTATTCCAGCAGTGGAACATCTACTAATTCAAAGGATGCAATCTTATAGAAAGGCATTCCCAGTTCTTCGAGGAAGTCTACACTTGTCTTGTCAAAAGGCGTAGACAGGAAATCAATCCCCACCTTGGCAGCTTCATCCCTAAGCTCCTGATGCCACTCCCAGGGTGTATATGCCTGCTGATACAGTTCATATAAATTGATTCCTTTCCAGGTTCCCTCTGTAATATCAAAATACTGGTTATGGCAGTCTATTGTCATTGTATCCGCAGTATATGTCTGTATTTTCACACAGTCTGCCCCTACCTCTTTTGCCACATGAATCATTTCTTTGGCTCTTTGCAGGCTTCCTGCGTGATTGGCTGACATTTCTGCGATAATATACGCCGGATTACCATCTCCGACTTTTCTTCCATTGATTACGACCTGTTCCATCTTCTATCTCCTTTATTTCTGATGCATGATCTGATACTTCATTTCAGCGATTTTCCAATCTTCCAGCGTATCAATATCCTGCACGGTGCTTTCATCCTGTATAAATGGCACAACATCCTTCATCCAGATGACCTTCTGTTCCTGGAATTTTCTGACATCCAGGCAATAGAACTGTCCACAGTCATGATAGAAAGGCTCCAGATCCTGAGATCTGACTTTCATATTCTCAGGCCACTTAGGTGTCAGTCTCCCCTGATTGATGACAACACACCTTTGCGGTGGGAAAGAGAATTTCACCACTGGAATAACGCAGTCTGATCTTTCCTGTTCCAGCAGCATCATGGCAGTCTTTAGTGCATTCGCTGTTACAAAGGGCGCTGTCGGATAGATACAGCAGACCTGGTCGAACTTCTTGCCGATTCTCTCATAGGATTCTAATACTTCCAGAATCACGTCCGCTGTTGTTGCATAATCATTTGCTGTATTCTCGCTTCTCATAAAGGGCACTTGTGCCCCCGCATGTCTGGCTATCCTTGCAATCTCTTCATCATCTGTAGATACCATGACTTCCTGAAAACAGTCTGCCCCAAGTGCAGCTTCAATGCTGTATTCCAGAATAGGTTTTCCAAGGAAAGGCTTTATATTTTTATGTGGGATTCGTTTACTGCCGCCTCTGGCTGTAATGATTGCTACGCTCTTCATTCTTTACCTCGATTTCCGTAATTCATACTCTCTGGTTATAATCTCTATTTAAGCAGGAAAAAGCCCGGTGTTCCCCGAGCTTTTCTCTCTAATTCTTTCTGTAATATGCAGCAATCTTGGATACTGCCTTAATAACATCTTCCACATCCTCATCTGTCAGGGAATAATATAATGGAAGACTGATGATTTCGTCATACAGCTTCTCTGCCTCAGGGCACAATCCCTTAGGATATCCCAGCTTTTCATAATATGGGTGTCTGTATACAGGGATATAATGTACATTACAACAGATATTCTCTGCCGCAAGCGCTTCGAAGAAGCCCTTTCTGTCTGTGTCCAGAAGTTCAGGTCTGATTCGAAGAATATAAAGATGTCTGGTTGTATCAGACTCCGGTATCTCCTGCTGTACCGTAATCTCTGGTATCTGGGAAAATGCCTCATTATAACGTTCTACAATCTGTCGTCTTCTGGCTGCAAATTTCTCTATTTTATCCAGCTGACTGATAATCAGGGCACACTGGATATCTGTAATTCGATAATTATACCCAAGGTCTATCTGCTCGTAATACCATGGACCATCAGATTCACGTACAAGAAGCTCCGGCTTTCTGGTAATGCCATGGGAACGGTATAACAACAGCTTCTCGTACAGAGCTTTGCTGTTAGTCAATACAGCACCGCCTTCTCCACCTGTTACAGTCTTTACAGGATGAAAACTGAATGTAGTTAAGTCCGCAATGCTGCCGACTGGTCTTCCTTTATATTTTGTACCAATAGAATGCGCACCATCTTCAATGAGAATAATGCCTTTTTCATGACACATTTCCAGTAATGGTTCAAGCTCCACTGCCTGTCCTGTAAAATCTACTGCTACCACTGCCCTGGTCTTATCTGTGATCTTCTCTTTTACTTTGGCAGGATCAATATTGTATGTCTTTGGATTGATATCTGCAAAAACAGGCTTTGCGCCACAATACAGGGCACAGTTTGCAGATGCTGCAAAGGTAATCGGAGTTGTAATCACTTCATCCCCCTCTGTTACACCTGCTGCCATTGCAGCAATATGCAGTGCCGCCGTACCATTGCTGCATACGACTGCATATTTTGCCCCTGTCAGGGCGCACAGCCGTGCTTCCAGTTCATCTACCTTAGGTCCACAGGTAAGATAATCACTAGTCAATACCTGTGTTACAGCAGCCACATCTGCCTCATCTATATACTGATGTCCGTAAAATAATTTTGTCTTGCGAACAGGCTCACCACCTGCTATGGCAGGCAGCTCCATTTTCTTATCTGCATCCATCTTCGCACCTCTTTTATTTCTCTAAGTCAATATCCTTCAGTAATTCTCTGATCTGCTCTACTGTCAGCCATTCTGTATTATTGCCTGATGAGTAGTAGAAGCCGTCTTCAACCTTCTTGCCATTCGGTGTAGGTCTCTTGGATTCCTGCCAGAACATCTGTGGATAAATAATAAAATGTTTATCATATTCATAGGTTGTCATGGAATCCTCTGCTGTTACCATAACCTCATGCAGCTTCTCGCCAGGACGGATACCTGTCTCTACAGTTTTCATTCCAGGCGCCATTGCTTCTGCCAGATCTGTAATCTTGAAAGAAGGAATCTTGCTGATAAAGGTCTCGCCGCCCTTAGCTTCTTCCAGAGCCTTGATTACAAGCTTCACACCTTCTGTCAGGCTGATCCAGAAACGTGTCATTCTATAATCTGTAATAGGCAGTTCTGCCGCACCATCTGTAATCAGCTTGTGGAAAAATGGAATAACAGAACCACGGCTGCCTGCTACATTACCATATCTTACAATAGAGAAGTTCAGATCCTTGTTGCCACAGTATGCATTGGCTGCAATAAAGAGCTTGTCTGATACTAATTTAGTACCGCCATAGAGATTCACCGGGTTGACAGCCTTATCTGTAGAAAGGGCAACTACCTTCTTTACCCCCATATTCAGGGATGCATCAATAACATTCTGTGCACCGATAACATTGGTCTTAATCGCTTCGTTCGGATTGTACTCACATGCAGGCACCTGCTTTAATGCGGCTGCATGAATAACATAATCAACACCTTCAAAGGCTCTCTTCATTCTCTCGTAGTCTCTCACATCCCCGATAAAGAAACGAAGCTTATCCTTATATTCTGCAAATTCATTCTGCATCATCCACTGCTTGAACTCATCGCGGGAATAAATGATGATCTTCTTAGGGTTATAATGTGTCAGGACATATTTGGTAAAGCACTTACCAAAAGAGCCTGTTCCACCGGTAATTAATATTGTTTTATCATCTAATAACATTGTGTTGTCCTCCACTTGTTCCAACGTTCATCCATAGTATGACTTGATCAAGTCATAATTACACTTAACTATACCACAAAGTCTATCTTCCGTCAAAAAAAATCCACTTCCGCATTATTCATCAAAAGAAGCTGTATCTGCCACAGAATGCGTAATCGTATCATAAGCAATGACAGACCATGGCTTTTCCATCTGGTAAAAATCCATGTGAGCGATTAAAATCTGATATATCCCATCCAATTTACCAAACACGATATCCTCTTTATCATATACATAATGTTCTACACCTGTCTGTGTCCACTCTTTATAAAATACGATTTTGCCGCCTTTATAAATCCACTGATATATGTGGGCAGGAGTCTCTGTGTAGGTCAGAATCGCCAGATAAGAATCATCACCAGCCAACCGGTCCATGCAGTTGTGCACATCTGATGTTCCCTGGCAGGGAGCCGCATCCAGTCTTGCCTTATACTGCAACGCCACATCCCAGGAGTTATCTTTCTGCCCTTCTCTTCTGTCAGGCAGCTCATATTGGGACTTTAACCAGCTTCCAAAATGTCTGGTCACTTTAGCAGCACCATAATCATTCAGATGCTCTCCATCCCGGAAATCCGCTGCCGCATCCAGTCCGATTTCTTCTTTTAATTCATTATAATCCACATATTCCAATCCATATTTATCAGCAAGCTCCCTGACTGCCCTGGTATGATACTGATACCACTCCTGCCTTGGTGATTTGAAAAGCACAAGCTTTGCGCCCTTTTGGTCACACAGGTCTGCAATCTGCTTTACACAGTTCTCCACGTCATCCTCTATCCAGGTCTCCCCTTCAGAATCATAGTCTGATAAATTGACCATCTCTGATGAGGTCTCCTGCGTCACCAGATAGCCTTTTGTAAAATTGCTCTTATCTGCAAACATATAAGTATAATCCTGTTTGGACAATTCCTTCCATCTGCCATGATAGCGCAATACAGGAAAGACGTAGCTCATATATTCTGCATCTACTCTGCCTAGAGACTGGTACAGACATTTCAGTTTATCTATTGTGAGAGGCATATCTGTCAATCCCCAACGAAGTCTGTTTTCTGAAATATGCGTAATATTTTCTGCTGGGATCATATTCACTTCCAGAGCAACCACCTTGGGAGTCTGCCTTTTTAATGCTTCCTTTACATACAGAAGCGACAGATTCATCGGCTGTGAAGAACTACAGAAATCATAGGCTGCAATCCCCTCTTCCTCATACAGCACCAACGGATCAATAGTACAGAATGCGTTACTGCTTCCAACGACCAGCACATCTATACTATTCTTATCCTCCGCGTAGAATCCATTGATCATGGTAGTAGAATCATTGATAAATTTTGCGCTGACAATTTTGCCGGCTGCTCCTGTTACCCCTGCCAGTAATAACAGAAAAAGAATTATAGCTGCTACTCTGCGCCGCATCCTTTATTTCCTCCCAAACATACCCGATAAATCAGAACTGAAAATAAATAAATTCTGATGCATTGTACCCTTCTCCATATACACCGAATACCAGAATCATCACAAAAAGTGTCAGCACAATCAGATACTGTACAGCCAGGCACTGATTCTTCACCAATGTATCAAAATATGCCTTTTTCTTCTGATAGTACCAGTCAACAATCCATAATATTGCCACTGCAATCACGAATACCAGCATCTCTTTCGCATCCAGTCCAAGCGTATATACAGAACCATCCAGCAATGCCCATATATCAAAATGCCGCACAATCCTCTCCAGATAATAGACGCCATCTGAAATCGTTGGTGCCCTGAAGAAAGTAAATGAAACCAAAAATAACAGATAGGTCATGCAGACCTGTCCACAGCGAAATCCCACACTCTGTGTCTTCACATGGAATACGGTATGAAATTTCGTCTTAGCAGGTCTTAACATATCTCCGATCACAATAAAAATTCCCTGTAACGCACCCCACAGTACAAAATGCCAGCTGGCTCCATGCCAGATACCACTGGTCAGGAAAGTGACCATGATATTAAAGTACTTACGCACCCTGGAGCAACGATTTCCTCCCAGTGGAATATATACGTAATCCCTAAGCCATGAGCTTAAAGAAATATGCCATCTTCTCCAGAATTCACTGACACCGGATGAAAAGAACGGCGCTGCAAAATTCGGGCATAACTCTATTCCAAGGACAGATGAGACGCCGATGGCAATTGCTGAATAGCTGGCAAAATCACAGTAAAGCTGGAATCCGAACATAATCATAGTCAATACCAGCGCCACGCCATCGAACATATAATAAACTGGGAATACAGTATCTACCAGTGCAGCCGCTCTGTCTGCAATCACCAGTTTCATGAAATACCCCCACAGCATCATAAGAAGCCCCCTGGTCACTTTATCAAAGTTCCATGAAGGCTTCCTGCTGATCTCTTCTATCTGTGATAAAAGATGCCCACTTCTTTCGATTGGTCCTGCAACCAGCTGCGGAAAGAAAGACACGAACAATGCGTAGCGTATGAAATTCTTCTCTGCCTTGACCTGCTGCCTATATACATCAATGACATAGCCCAATGCCTGAAAGGTATAAAAAGAAATCCCGACCGGAAGCACAATATCGAGACTGCTTGCTTTCATATGGATTCCAAATAGGGATACGACTGCTGCCACACTGTCATGCAGAAAATAGAAATATTTAAAGAAAACCAAAATCCCCAGATTGGACAAAATTCCTGCAAGCAGCACTGCCTTACGTCCTCTCTTCTTTTCAGCAGAAAACATATCAATTCCCTGTCCACACAGATATGTAATCACTGTAGATGTCAGAATCAGCAGTGCATACTTAGGATTCCATCCCATGTAAAAATAGTAGCTGGCAAGCAAAAGCCATATTTGCCTTGCCTTTTTGGGTAATATATAAAAAATCAGAACGACAACAGGGAAAAAAACTGCAAACGTAAAGGATGTGAACTGCATCTTTCTCTACTTATACCTTTCCACGTATTCTTCGATATCCATATAGCAATTTATAATAGATCAAAAACCACAATGGGGATTTCATATGCATCGCCGCCAGTTTCTTCTGTTCTTCATCAAATGCTTTCTGGTAATATGGATTATTCTGGAAATCCGGGAATTCCTCCTGCATGCCTTTTGCAATTAATTTCAGAAAATCCAGTCTCGGATGCTTCATACCAATCATATACGTAAATAAAGTATTCATATAGTATAATTTACTAAAAGCAAATTCAAATTCCTGTCTGTATTGTCTGTAAAAGCCTCTCTTGCGGCTTTCCTCAATCATTCTCTTGCCCATCAAAAGTCTGGCTTCGCATTTCTCCATGGAGATTTCATGCACTGTAGACTCTTCATGCTGATAATAATAGTACAGCGGTTCTTCTACCTTCTCAAAATGCGTAAAATGAAGCATCCAGATAGGCGATGCGCAGTTATCTTCATAGAATGTCTTTTCCGGGAAACGCAGATGATTCACCTCTATTACTTCTCTGGCATATATTTTGATTACCATACTGCCTGGGTTCATGACAAGTAATGCGTATTTATCCCGGTTCAATATCCCTGTCTGATCCATGGTGTTATTAGGGACTACCTTACCAATCTGCATACTCTGTACAGACGTCATATTATAATCACATCCGACCACATCTGCGCCGGTTTCCTCTGCCTTACGCACAAGCTTCTCATACATGTCATAGGCTGTCCAGTCATCAGAATCCACGAAGCCGACCCAGGTGCCTCTGGCAGCCTCCAGTCCCATATTTCTGGCACCGCCCTGTCTTCTGTTCTCATAAGACTGTATTGCACGGAATTTCCATGGATATCTGGCTTCATATTCCTTCAGAATATCCAGAGATTCATCCGTAGAAGCATCATCTACTGCAATGATCTCATAATCTGCAATTGTCTGGTTCACCAGGGAATCCAGACAAAACCGTAGCTTATTTCCTGCTGCCATGTTATACACAGGTACTATAATACTCAATTTCATATAGCATACCCTCTCACTTTTACCGTTCCTTTACAATAGCACCGTTCTCTACACGATACACGATATCGCATTTTTCGATTGTCTGTAATCTATGGGCAATAATAAGTAATGTCTTCTTACCATGGAGTCTGTTAATGGAATCCATAATCGCTGCCTCAGTATCATTATCTAATGCAGAAGTCGCTTCGTCAAGAATCAATACCTCCGGGTCATTATAGAGCGCACGGGCAATACCAATACGCTGGCGCTGTCCACCGGACAGCCGGATTCCTCTCTCTCCGATTCCTGTGTATACTCCATCCGGCAATGTCTTGATGAATTCATCCAGCTGGGCTTCTCTCAGTGCATACCAGAGCTTCTCATCATCAATCTCCTCTTCCGGTACACCAAAGGCAACATTCTTACGAATATCTGCATCCAGAAGGAAAATCATCTGTGGAATGTAGCCTACGTTAGCAAGCCATTCTCTGTAATGTGTCTGTATATCCACATCATCTGCCAGCACTCTGCCATCCTGCAGGTTCAAAAGTCCAAGCACAATATCAATAATTGTTGTCTTACCCGCACCGCTGGCGCCTACCACGCCAATAGACTTCCCAATTGGGAAAGTCACGCTCGCATGGTCAAAGATTAATTTATCTGAATTTGGATAATGATAGGTAATATTTTCCAAAGTCACTGCTCTTGTTACCGGCAGTTTCTCTTTGGCTGCTACTGCATAGGAGATATCTGTATTCTGCTCATTGGTCTCTTCTACAAGATTGTCGCTTACATTGAAGAAGAATGGCTCATTAAATGCCATACTGGTCAGCTGGTTATTGATTCTGCTGGCAGCCGGCAGAAGACGCATCGCTGCGATACCGAATGCTGCAAACAAGGAGAGCATTCCTGATACATCTGCACCTGATACGATCAGCACCAGAATATACCCCAAAAGTCCTGCAATACATACCGTCTCAATCAGAAGCTTGGGGGTGTTATTAAAAAGGCTGAATCGCTCCATGGCTTTTACATAGCCTTCTCCCACCTTACAATATTCATTGATAAAATACTGTTCCTTACCGGCAACCTTAATATCCTTGATACCCTGGATGGTTTCTGCAATCCATGCAAACATGGATGCACCATAATCCTGATTCTCTTTACCTGTACGGTTCATGATAGGTTTGATAATATTCTTGATCACTACCAGCGTCACGACAAGCAACACGGCTATGACAACTGTCATAACAGGATCCTGCATGGCAAGTGCCACCACCAGAAACAGCGCTACGATAGATTCCGAAGCAATCTGCAATACCGACTGAATCAATGCATACATGTTACTGACATCCGCTGTAATGCTTCTCTGAATAACTGAAGTCTCCGCATTAAGATAATACTCATAATCTCTTTTTACAAAATTCTTCATCAGGCTTGCAGCCGTATGGAACTGGTTGGTATACACAAAATGATACAGGCTCTTCTGTAAAAAGAACTGGAAAGAATTCTTCGCAATATAGAGAAAAATCAAAAGCAGAATTGCAAGAACCGAGAATTCCACTGTTCCGTTCAAGTGCAGGATCTCACACACTTTCTGATAAGTCTCGCCTTGTGCCAGCGTATCAGGATCTATTATCATCTCTACCACTGCCATGACCATCATGACAGCACCAGTCTCCAGAAAAGCTGATACAGCCATCATACAGAACAGACCTACCATCTGACGCTTCTGCCTGCCATCCATTAAAATATTGATCTTTTTTAATATTTTTACCATTTTTGTACTTACTCCTAATTTTTCACTTCCGCTTCATTGGCAAGCTTCAATCCAGCCTTCTTATTAAAGGCATGTTTCTGGGGATCTTCATAAGCATCCCAGAAGCTGGCTCCAAGATTGATCTTCTCTTCAACGAAATCCATCGTGTTCATTGCTGTCGTGAGAATGGATACTGCTTTCTTAATCCGTATGCCCTCGAACATATTCATGACTTCAATCGGGAATCGTCCTTTCAGAACTACGCAATCCGGACAAAGCGCCGTGTAATCTATCATATCTCTTGGATGCGGTTTTATCAATACCCGATATCCCTGACCGTATTTTGCCACAATATCCAGGCATACCTTTTTACGGGCTTCTATATCTACGGGATGCGGTTCTGTCAGGAACATGACGAATTCTTCTCCCGGGAATCTTGGTTCCAGCTGAGCCAGCAGCGCATCCGCATCTGGAATAAAAGCCTGCACCATCAGCTTCTTCTGTCTGGAAGTCAATGCCTTTTCCAAAGGTTTACGAGGCACCTCTACAAAGCGGGGACAATCTGTCGGCACAACACTTCTGTCATTGATCTCCATATCCAGACAGTATTTTCCCCATCCATTCATAATAAAAATCAGATTGTGTCTAGAGAACCATGCCTTGAGCTTAAAATGTCCATGGTTGGCAACATAGGCATCATCCAAATTCTTCAGGCAGTCCAGACCATCCTCCACTGCATGATAGGGAATGTGTTTATAATTCAGATAATACCCTATCGGGTCGCTGTCGCAAAAGACATAAATATCCTGATAGGATGCAAAATCAATGGTCATATAAGGTTCTTCGCACTTTGCCAGCGCCTTGGTAAAGATCATGCGGTTTACCATATGTTTGAGAATGTTGCTGTAATTCTTACGATACTTGGCAAGCTGCGGAAAGAATTCTTCCCTTTTCTCATCAAGTGCCATAACCTGACGAAAAATACCAGTCTTGCGCAATCTCTCTTCCAGATCTCCAAAATCTGTAGAAATACTGCTCAGGGCAATATCTCCCTTCTCATAGGCTGCATCCTCTCTCTCCAGCTTCATCTCTTTCAAAATAGAGACATATACATGATAAAATGTGTGACACACATAAATTCTTGACATATGTTTTATACTTCCCTCTTCGTGTACTGATATCCCTTTTTCGGTGAAATAACAGGTGCTATGCTAAGTGGTCCGCTCTCCTGCGGGATGGCCTGACCTTCCAATAAGCCCTCACAGAATGTATAAAGTCTGTTCGCTGCCTCTCTTGGATTCCATTCTCTGATAATCGTCTCATAAGCCTGTCTGCCCAGTTCCTGTCTCAGTTTCTCATCCATGGCAAGGCGCAGTACTTCATCCCGGAATTCCTCATATCTTCCGTTCTTATAGACCAGTCCATTCTTGCCATCCTGTATCAGAAATGGCACAGCTCCGATTCCATGTCCTGCAACAACAGCACAGGCACTGTTCATGGACTCATTCAGTACAGCCCCCCAACCTTCCAGATAATTGCTGGTAAAGAGGAAGATATCTGCTTCCTCCATGAACCGCCTTACATTCTTAGGAGACTGATAACCGTGAAAAGTCACTTCCTGTTCCAAGTGATATTTCTTAGTCATTTGACGAAGCTTCTCATCCATTTCTCCGCCACCTACCATGTCCAGATGGAATGATATGCCTTCCTTCGTTAAATAACGTGCGATATTAATTGCGTATTCCGGATGCTTCAGCTTTAGGAACCTGCCTGCCCAAAGGATTCTGACACAGGTATTGCCCTGCTCGTCCAGATGCAGTTTACGCAGGAAAAGGGATTCCAGATTGTACTCCTTCACCTCCGGGAAATATCCCCATTTGAATTTCTTATTGGGATATGCCTTGATGATCTGAAAATCAGAAGCCACATACGCTCCATGACATAACAGATAGACCGGAGCATCTTTATACTGGGTATGGTCCTCATGCTTTTTCTTCAATCCTCTGGGAGAAATCGCTTTCCACTGACCTTCGCGGTATAAACGTTCACTGGCACGGATTACAATTTTGCCAGCCTGAAGCCTGGGTTTGATATAGCTCTCATCCTCTACGCCACCGAATACCACAATATCACTGTCCATCATGAGTTCTGCACATTCCTGTGGTCGCTCATAATACAGTTTCAGATATGGCAAGGAAGATATCTCACTTCCCCAGCCCATTTTCACACGGTCTTCTTCCATGGGCTGTGTCTGAATAAATGTAAAGTTCTCACCTAGCTTTGCATATAATTCAGATGCCATAGGAATCTGATGATGATTGATATAGTTAGATACTATGGTCAATTTCATGGTAAATCTCCAATAATCTGCGATAATTTAAGTCAGGATTATGCGTATGTGCAGCATGGCTTCTTGCATTGGATGACAAGGACATAGCCAGCTTATCATCATCCATAATTCTGAGAATCTCCTGCTTCATCTGCTGTGGGTTATCCGGCTTATACAACAATCCATCCTTATTATCCGTCAACAGATTGTGAATACCTCCTACGTTAGCAGCCACTGTAGGCACTCCCAACAACATTGCCTCCCCCACAGAATTGGGGGAGTTCTCTATTGCTGATGGACACACGAACACATGCGTCTTTAAATCTCTTGCACACATTCTGTCCGGCTGTAGTCTGCCAAGAAACTTAACGTGATCCTGCAGCTTATTCTTACGGATCTGCGTCAGCAGATATTTGCCATACCCTGATATCTTGATCTTATCTTTCAGGGTATCGTTCGCAGTAATCACATCACCGGCTACATACAGCATAGTTTCTTCATGTGCCTCTATCAGATCAGGCAGAATATCCAGCACATGATGCAAGCCCTTGATAGGATAATTGCCCTGGCTCAGAAAAATAGAATATCTCTCTATCCTGTCTATATTCCAGCTGTCATGGTAGAACTCCTCGCGCAATGTCTCATTCATGAAATGATATTTTGCATTGGGATTAAGCTTCTCAGCATATTCCCGGTCAAAATCAGTTCTTCCGGTAATATGACCTGCCATCGCAATAGCTTCCTTTTCGTACTTTCCTCTTTGTACGAATTTCTCCTGTTGCTCCAGCAATCCGTCTTTTTTGATGATATCACGAAATGTCTTCTTTTTACACACATTGGAAGGCAGATCCGCCATATATACCTGTGCAATCGCAGAACATAACCCCTGAATACCGATCAGAGTACGCTCCGGTTTTCCGAAAGCCTTCACCATAGCCAGTGTATGTGGAAATTCTGTTCCAAAAATATGAACAATATCCGGCTGAAAATCATCTATCACCGCTTTCAGAGTCTGTTCCATAGATGCATCATAATTTTCCGGATGCACAGTGTCCTCACGAAACATATAATAAGGAACTCCCCTTACCGTGTCTTTTACAAATAAAGACTGATCATTCTGTGCCATATGAAAGTCATCGGATGTAGGGAAGCAAATAGCAAGTGTTATTTTATTTGTGTCCCGATTTTCAATCAATTTATCAGAAAGCCTTGAAAGCCACCCTTCCTTGACTACCAGCTTCTGTCCCAGGCTTCTGGCAATAAACGGTATCATAATGTTGCATAACCATAGAACCTTCATTCTGCATCTCACCTTCCCTTTCCAGTCACTTTATATATTCCACTCTTCATCCGGTTATAGAAGCCGGAGAATTTCTCACTCTCCGCCATTTTCGTACGGAGAGGTGCAAGACTGAGTATCATGAGCATATGATACTTTCCTGCTTTTGCTCTTCCCATATAGAATCTTGTAATCTCTCTATGCTGTGCTGCTGAGCGTTTTCTGTTCTCGGTTGTCTCGGAATAACCGCCGCCTTCATAAGCTGCTACAATGATGGGTGCATACAGAGCGGTTGCTCTTCTTTTATAATAACACCATAGAAAATGTTCATAATCAGCACGCACATTATAAACAGGGTTGTATCCTCTCTCTGCAAAAAGCTCCTTACGATAGAAACAGGTCTGATGACATGGCACATTTCTGTAACAGGTAAAATCATTAATTGCAGGTGCTGACTGTATCACAGAATGCAGTTCCTTATGATACAGATTACCATATACAATATCCGGCTTATCTCTTTCGATAACTTCCGTTATTTTATATAATACCTCTTTATCATAGAAGCTGTCCCCTGCATTCAGGAAGAACAGATAATCTCCTTTCGCATATCCTACCGCCTGGTTCATGGCATCATAGATTCCCTTATCCGCCTGAGAATGAATACGGATTCTGCTGTCTCCTCTGTCTGCTTCCTGTATCAATGAATCCAGAGAACCGTCCGTAGACATCCCGTCTTTTATGATAATCTCGTATTTGCCATACGTCTGTGAGCGGATGCTCTCTATCGTTTCCATCAATCTTTTACCTGCATTCAGGCATACTACTATAATACTGTAACTTATTGAATGCTCCATTTACTACGCGACCTTTCTACTTATATAAGAACCGTTCTGACTCAAATAACCAGCTTCTATATGGCAGAAGCTTCACTCCCGGCTGTCCAGCCATCATAAGAAATACCAGAAAATACAATACACAGAATGCGATAATCAGATATTTCACCTTTTTACGGGCTGTCTCATCTGCTATTCCTGCTGTGATCATGGGCAGCATCAGAATCTGATTGACACTGAAATAGTATACGATTCTGGTAACGACCGGAAGAAAAGAGAAAAATACACAGCATATCAGTGCAAGGAAATTGAGCTGCGCATACATCCTGATCTCCTGTTCTTTCTCATTGTGTATATCGTTCTTTTTAATGTATCTGATATACCACAGATACAATCCCAGAACCAAAAGACAGCGCAGTATCGTGACAACACTGGTTCCGCCTTCCAGAAATACCGTATTTTCATAAGAGGGATACAGTATCAGTGCCAGCTTTAATACATATTTTTTTGCCACAAAGCAGATTGCGCTTACGATAACACATGTTATTATGAACCATCTTTTCCATATGAAGGTTGCAATCCAGTATATTGGAATTACGATCAGTACTGATTTATGGAAGAAAGAGGCAAGTAATATCCAACAGATGAATTTAATCCAGTCACGCTGAAGACAAAAGCGTATCGAATATAACGCCATAGCCAATACAAGATAATAGCGCACTGTATTAAAGGCCTGAAAATACAGTCCCAATGTCATGAACAGAAAAAAGGCAAAGGCGAAGTCTTCACTCTGTTCATACATTACTTTTAGAAAAAGTACAAGAGTAAATAGTGCAAACAAAGCAAATACCACTTCATAATACTCGCCGCCGCATACTCCATATACCAGTCTCACCAACCAGTTAAAGCCCTCTTCTGTCACTACATAGCCTCCAACACTGGCTTCGTGTGCGGTCTGTGTGTATTGACTGTAATCATTGCCTACATTGAAACGAAATGCAGAACACAGGAACAAAATCATGAAGATTCCCCAGTAATAGGTTCTGGTCAGAATGACATTCCCTGACTGTCTGCTGCACTGTACTTTATACGCCATATATATCGTTGTCACTGCAATCAGCAGATAAAATAACATAGATAGTACTACATCCTGTGTCATTACCATGAGACCTTTCTGTCATCCTAAAATTTATACTGTCACAATCCCCGGACTGATCTGATACCTGCCTTCATAAGCTGTAATGCCTTTTTCCCTGGTATCTCCTGACACATAACCTTACCATGTGCCATCAGAAATCTGACAGACATCAGCCCTGCAAGCTTTCCATACAGGAAATGATATAACACGCCTCTGTCTATAAAGAATTTCTCATGATATCCGTGGAACCATGTAGATTCCCGCTCTGTCTCTGCGCCCAGTTCCACCGGTGTTGCATAGACCTTGAATCCATAAGAGAGGCAATCCTTTAGAAACAGGCTGTCTTCTCCATTGCTGTATTGGGCGCCACCACCAAATAACAGGGAAAAGGTAATGTTTGCAGCCTGAAGTCTCTCTCTACGTACTGCAAAGGAGTACGTTGGATATCTGCCGGCATTCCAGATATGCACTCTATGAAACTTCTCTGTATAATAGGTTGCTCTGGATTCTCCTACCCGGATATTGAACAGTACCATGTCTGCTTCCGGGTGCTTCTCAAATTCTTTGAGGACTTTATCTGCATAGCCGGCATCATATATGATATCTTCATCCGAAAACAGAACAATATCGCCTTTTGCACGCAGCAGAGCGTTGTTTCTGGACAAGCCTACACCTTTTTCTGCAAAGTTATATCCACGGATGATATTGTCCTGATACTTATATTCTTCATATGCAAAATGATCTGTCTGATTGATTATGACTGCATCACTTTCCAGATGCATTCTTTCTATCAGATCACGTATCTGCTGATTTACTGCGGATACCAGTACTTCCAGTGTCATATTAAACCTCATTTCTATATATGGGATAGGAACGTATAAAAGGGACGAATTGTGTTTCGCTATTTTCCTCTTACTGTACTAAACTTATTATAGTATGCCTTAACCCATTTATAATTGCAATTTGTCAGGACTGCTCCTGCGATATGGCAATTTCTTCGCTGTAATTCACATACGATATCTTCTGCCTGATTTGCACATGGAACACCAAATGGTATTACCAGAATGACATTAGCGTTTTCCAGCTTATCGTACTCTTCCTGTCTGATGATTGGGTAGGAAATTGTCTGTAATGAACCATTCTCTTTGGAGCTGAAAATGGATGTATATTGCTCATAGAACTGTTCTGCGTAATTCCCATTTATTATATCTACAAAAATTACGTCCTGATTCATAACGGATTGCACTGCTAAAGAGGTCTGCAATTCCTCTTCTCCATCATGGTGATTATCTAACTGATACCACAATCCAAGTACGGGGATATTCAGTCTTTGTCTGATCTGTCTCTTGGTGTAGAAGATATCTCCGATTCCAAACCGGATGCTGAATCTGAATATCTCTATGCATACTGCAATGAGGAATCCAAGAAATGCGGCTCTCCATGTGAAATAAGGTCTGGGAGCAGGCTTTACGCCATTATCTTCAATCAAGGTGATCGAGTCAAACAAATCCTCACGACTGCCTAACGCTGTCAGTGCTTCCTGTACTGCACTGCTCACAGCTTCGACTTTCTTTTCGTCCTCACCTTGTACAGTAATGGTCAGATACCTCACATCAGATAAAATATCAGCTGTTATCATTTCTTTTACCGATTCTCTGGAATACGTATCACCCAGAACCTCCATCATTGTATCCATGATCAGATCTGTTCCCATCACATCATTCCAGGTAAAGGCATTGTAATAATCCTTGGCATCTATACGTCCGGGGGCAAAATCAATATAATATTCGGTCTCCTGCATATACACAGTCGTCCTGTTATTGATTGCCGCTATAAGCAAATACAGACCGCTGCCTATTATGGCACCGGTCAGTCCTATGAGCAGCATATATGGTATACGTCTTAGAAAGCAGAGCAGATAAGCCTTACTGTCGATGCCTTCCTGGGGATATGTTTCCTGTATCCTGTGCGTATTCTGCATTACTTCTCTTCCTCCTCTTTCCTAATCTCCTTCATAGCAGTTACCTGATTCTCTTCTACGCCCTCCGTGCTGTCAGGCTGGAATAAAATCTTCAGAGTAAGAAGCATCAGCTTAATATCAAGCCATACGCTGTAATTTTCTATATAAAATAAATCCAGTTTCAATTTATCATAAGGAGTCGTATTGTACTTGCCATATACCTGGGCATATCCTGCCAATCCGGCTTTTACCTTTGTCCTGAAGGTAAACTCCGGCATATCCTCCTGGTACTGTCTGATAATCTCCGGTCTCTCCGGTCTTGGCCCGATAAAAGACATTTCCCCCTTTAATATATTGAACAACTGTGGTAATTCATCAATTCTTACCTTTCGGATGAATTTACCTATCGGTGTAATTCTGTCATCATTCTTGGATGCCAGTCTTGCCACACCGTCTTTCTCTGCATCAGTTCTCATACTGCGGAATTTCACAATTTTGAATTCTTCCATATTTCTAGTGCAGCGAACCTGTTTGTACAGCACCGGACCATGATCATAGCATTTTATAATAACAGCTGTTATTATCATGATAGGTGATGTAATGATGATCAGTATCAGTGAACAGATAATATCAATTGCCCTTTTTACAAAGCGCTGTTCCACTGTCATGGAATATTCCCTTGTGAAGAGAATCGGCGTATCAAACAAATGCAGCTGGGATGCTCCCTGAATCATAATATCAGGAATCTTAGGCATCATATAGACTCTGATACTTCTGCTGTAGCAGAATTTGAGCAATTTATTGCGCAGTCCTGTATTGATGTCCCACAGAACAATGCCATCATATCGCTCCAGAATCTCCTGTTCCAATGCCTTTTGTCCCAATTCTTCCCGCACACATCTTACCACTTCATATTTATCCCTGCGGCTTTCAAACTTATGCAGAATATCTTCTATAGGACGGTTTCCACTGATCAAAAGCAGCTTTCTTGGCGGGAACAGCTGTCTGTAAAAGCTCTGACAGATAAATACCCAGACCGCAGATATACCAACCTGCACCAGTGTCATAAGGATAAGCGGATATGCAGTTACCAACTTTAATGACAACAGAGAAATCTGAAAATACGAAATCACATTGGTAAAGATCAATGACAGCACCTGTGAGAAGAAAACATCCATTGGTTTAAGATACCCGATCTTCAATCCTCCATATGTGCCCGTGAAGAACAACAGAAGTACCAGATAGACTGCTGCCAGAAGCCAGAAGCCTCTGCCCGTAAAATTTCTCCACATATATTTCTGCATAATATCATTATATACTGTCCGCCATACATATACGTAAGCAATCGTCTGCATCAGCAATCCTATAACTGCAAGTTGTAATATAATGATTCTTTTTACTGATTCAAAGTGTTTCACGCCTACTCCCATCTGCGCTTTATCAGCACTGTTTATATATGCCTTTGAGCCCCTTGCAAACTTTGGGCCACAGGCACAAAGTTACTGTATGAAACTTAGAACTTCTTCGCGAAAGAGCCTTTGCTCTGAGTGATTAGAAGTTCTTTTCATACTCTATACCCTGCGTAATACGGCCCTGCAGGCCCAGAAGCACATACAATAAGCACTCCTGATTACCGAAAGTCTCTCCTGTTTTCGATACAATGCCCATATTCTGCGGATTGCCACCATTTTATTGGAAGATAAAGACCCCTGTGATCTCCTGTATTTTACAAGATTCTCATCCAATCCATATCCTGTATGGTATTTTTTCAGAATATGCCACCATGTTGCCGTATCCTCACTGGCAATCTGAGGCATATAAATATCTTCATCAGCAATCTTGTCTCTGTCAATCATGACTGTTGACGTAAATATCGTTGTATTCTTCAGCGCCTGCTCATATTTTATAGTTGCCGGAACATGCACGATCTTACCAAGCCCTACACCTTTTTCATCTGCAAATTCATACCCGGTAAATACAAAGCCTGCATCCTGTGCACGCATATATGCCAGTTCTTTTGCCAGTTTATCTTCCAGCCAGATATCATCCGCATCCAGAAAACACAGGAAACGTCCTTTAGCCTGTCCAATTCCTGCATTTCTTGTACATGCAGCACCGACATTTCTCTCCTGTATAATAGGATGGATTCTATCATCCTGTGCAGCATATCGCTTTGCGATCTCCATACTGTCATCAGCAGAACAGTCATCTACCAGAAGCAATTCCCAGTCTGCATAGGTCTGCTTTTGAACCATTTCAATTGTTTCTGCCAGAAAACGTCCGGCATTATACACAGGTACTATGATACTGACTGTATCTGCATATTCTTTCCAGTCTCTTATTTCCATATCTTTAGAATTCTTCCTTCACCAGATATTTAGGTCTGTCTTTTACTTCCATGTAGAGCTTACTCATATACTGTCCCATAATACCCAGACATAGCAGCTGAACGCCTCCGATAAAAGAAATGATACATACCATGGAAGGCCAGCCCGCTACCGGATCTCCATAAATCAAAGCTCTGACAAAGATAAATATCATAAAGACAAATGCCAGAATACAAAATAAAATCCCAAAAAAAGATGCAATAGATAACGGCATTGTAGAAAAAGCCATAATACCATCCAGCGAATACAAAAACAGCTTCCAGAAGTTCCACTTGGTCTCACCGGCAGCTCTCTGCACATTCTCATATTCCAGCCATTTGGTCTTATATCCTACCCAGCCGAAGATTCCCTTGGAGAAACGATTGTATTCTCTCATGGACAGGATGGCATCTGTTACCTGTCTTGTCATCAGACGATAATCCCTTGCGCCATCTACAATCTCTGTCTTGGATATCTTACGCATCAGACCATAGAATCTTCTTGCAAAGAACGATCTGATTGGCGGTTCTCCCTTCCGGTCAACACGTCTGGTCGCCACAGAATCATATCCCTGTTCAATATAGCCATACATTTCCGGCAAAAGAGCAGGTGGATCCTGAAGGTCTGCATCCATTAATACTGTGAAATCTCCCTTTGCTTTCTCAAGCCCTGCTATGATTGCAGCTTCTTTTCCGAAGTTTCTGGAAAAAGACACCAGATGGATTCTCTCATCCTTTTCCCTTAATTTTTTCACTTCTTCAACTGTTTTATCCTTAGAACCATCATCTACAAAGATCAGTTCCAGTTCTACATCTTTTTCATGGAAAAAAGTCTCCTGCTTTATAGCCTCCTGATAAAACAGAGGAACACTTTCCTCTTCATTGTAGCAGGGGACAATAATGCTTAACAGCTTCGTATATGCTCCCACTTCTTAACTCTCCTTACTGACAGATCCGACCAACAGGCTGATCATTTCCCTATTGGTCGGTCTGGTTGCATTTTCCTGTATCGACTGTCCGGCTAAAGCCTTCCAGGCATCCTGGTTGCCTTTCACCCAGGCAGTCTCGATAGAATTGCGGATTGCACGTTCTACCTGCTTATCCGTGGTAGAGAAACGTTTGGCTATTTCAGGATATAGAAGCTTGGTCACGCTGGTAATCATCTCCGGGTCACTGCACACTACCCATACAGCCTCCCTCAGATACCGATACCCGATCTGCTGAGCCTGAAACCCCAGTCTCAACAATTTTGTAGTTGTTGCTCCCAATACTTCTACTCTTTCCTGACCTTCCATTTTCTCTCCACTTTATTTCATACTACCTTGAACTTCCCAGATACCAGCGAAAAACGCCTGCGTTTTTCCTGAATGAAACTTAGAACTTCTTCGCGAAAGAGCCTTTGCTCTGAGCGATTAGAAGTTCTTTTCATACCTTCATACAGCCTTGAGTTTCCCAGGTACCAGCGAAAAACGCCTGCGTTTTTCCTGAATGAATTTAGAACTTCTTCGCGAAAGAGCCTTTGCTCTGAGCGATTAGAAGTTCTTTTCATTCTATCTACATTCTGGCTTCAGATACGTTATCTCTGAACCAGTCATAAGCGAGCTTCACGCCTTCTTCCAGCTCTACTTTATGTGTCCATCCCAGATTGTGCAGTTTGGTTACATCAGTCAGTTTTCTTGGAGTGCCATCAGGCATTGCTGTATTCCATACAATCTCTCCGGTATAGCCTACTGTTCTCTTTACGGTCTCAGCCAGTCCCTTAATAGTCACTTCTTTACCGGTACCGATATTGACATGCTGCTCTCCGCTGTAGTTTTCCAGAAGGAATACGCAGGCATCCGCCATATCATCTACATAGAGGAACTCACGAAGAGGCGTACCTGTTCCCCAGAGTTCAACGCTTGGTGCATTGTTTACTTTGGCTTCATGGAACTTACGGATCATTGCCGGCATAACATGGGAACCGGATAAATCATAATTATCATATGGTCCATACAGGTTAGTAGGCATACAGCTGATGAAATCATCACCATACTGTCTCTTATAGAATTTACACATTTCCAACCCTGAAATCTTGGCAATTGCATATGCCTCATTGGTCACTTCAAGAGGACCCGTCAACAGTGCATCTTCAGGAATTGGCTGTGGAGCCATCTTAGGATAGATGCATGTACTGCCAAGGAATAATAATTTCTTTACTTTATAATCATGGCAGCATTTGATAACATTACATTGAATCTGCATATTCTCATAGGCAAATTCTGCAGGTGTTGTATTGTTGGCATTGATACCGCCTACTTTTGCTGCTGCGAGCACAACAACATCCGGTCTTTCTGTTTCAAAGAAAGTTCTTACAGCTGCCTGATTGGTCAGATCCAACTCTTTATGAGTTCTGCCGATCACATCGGTATAGCCCTTTGCTTTCAGATTTCTTACAATTGCAGAACCTACTAATCCTCTGTGTCCTGCTACATAGATTTTATCTGTCTTGTTTAACATGACTAACACCTCTTTATATTATCCTAACGATTTCTGTATTCTTCAGTGGACATGCCTGCGATTTCCTTCAGGTCAGAATCCATCATCATAGCTACCAGATGCTTGAAGTCTATCTTACGCTTCCAGCCCAGTTCCTTCTCTGCCATTGCTGCATTGCCCCACAGGAATTCTACTTCTGCCGGACGATAGAATTCAGGGTTTACATCTACAAGAAGTCTTCCTGTCTGTGCATCATAGCCCTTCTCATTGACGCCTTCGCCTTCCCAGCGGATCTCTACACCCAGTTCTTCAAATGCTGCTTCTACGAATTCACGTACAGTATGCGTTTCATTGGTCGCCAGTACATAATCCCCCGGCTTGTCCTGCTGTAACATCAGCCACATACCTTCTACATAGTCTCCGGCAAAGCCCCAGTCTCTCTTTGCATTCATATTACCAAGAGACAGCTTCTCCTGCTTGCCTCCAATGATGTTGGCAATTGCAAGAGTAATCTTTCTTGTTACGAAGTTCTCACCACGTCTTGGAGATTCATGATTGAACAAAATACCATTACATGCAAACATGTTGTAGGATTCTCTATAATTTACTGTAATCCAGTAAGAGTACAGCTTAGCTACACCATAAGGGCTCTTTGGATAAAAAGGTGTTGCTTCGCTCTGAGGTGCAGTTTCAGGAATACCACCGAATAATTCAGAAGTAGAAGCCTGATAATATCTGCAATTACCGCCGTTTACACGGATTGCCTCTAAGAGCTTCAAGGTGCTGACACCTGTTGCTTCTGCTGTATATTCAGGTACTTCAAAAGACACGCCTACATGGGACTGTGCTGCCAGATTGTATACTTCTGTAGGTCTGATCTCTCCGATAATTCTCATTAAGTTGGAAGAATCTGTTGTATCTGCAAAATGCAGGAAAAATTTTGTCTTATAGTAATCAGATGCAATTAAATGATCGATTCTTGCTGTGTTGGAAATACTGTGTCTTCTGATCAGACCATGTACTTCATATCCCTTCTCCAGCAGGAACTCTGCAAGATAGGAACCATCCTGTCCTGTGATACCTGTAATCAATGCTATCTTATTATTCATAAAATATACCTCTCTTTATTTGGGTTGATGTATTACCATATTTATTCATTTCTGCCCATAAAATCACGTATTCAGAGCATATTACGCTTTTTATAGTATACACGTCTTAACATTATGTTGCAATATAAATATTCGGTTGTACTTTTCTGCGCCCTCCGTTATAATGAAATCGTTACATTAATGAATATAGAAAGGACGCTTCATCCTATGAACCAATTCACTCTATTATTTCACAATCAGCTTCTGATTGCTGCCGTCCTTGGATGGTTAGTTGCTCAATTATTAAAAACAGGAATTCACATGTATTTCAATAAAAGCTTTGTTCCCGAACGTCTGGTAGGAAGTGGTGGTATGCCAAGTTCTCACTCAGCTACTGTATGTGCATTATCCACTGCAGCCGGTATCCAGTATGGTCTCGACAGCTTCCAGTTTGCAATCTGTGCTATTCTGGCAATCATCGTCATGTATGATGCCCTTGGTGTCCGCCGTGAGACTGGTATTCAGGCTAAAGTCCTGAATGAGATGATCGCACTTTTTCAGGATATGGATCAGGAATTATCCACCGATGAGAAACTCAAAGAGCTCGTTGGCCATACACCATTACAGGTTCTGATGGGCGCTATCCTTGGCATTGTAATCGCCTTTGCCGTTACGAACCTGTATCATTAACAACTATTGCTTCAGAGTAGAAAAATAAGTACTCTGAAGCATTTTTCATCATCAGTTCAGATTTTTGATATATTCTGCAATCGCATCTTCCCACTGGGCAAACATATGATTCGTTGTCAGCTTCAGCATATAATTCTCCAGAATAGAATATGCCGGACGTGGTGCAACGATTCCTGTAGCATCTGCCAGATATTCTTCTGTTGTAATTGTCTCAACATTTGTCTTCTTACCTGCAAGTCTGAAGATTTCTTTGGTAAATTCAGCCCAGCTTGTATAGCCTTCACAGGTTCCATGGAAAAGTCCATAATTATCTGTAGGAAGCAGATAAGCAATAGCTTTTGCAAGCTCTGTTGCACTTGTTGGAGAACCGATCTGATCCCCTACTACTCTGACGGTATCGTGATTCTGTGACAAATTGAGCATTGTCTTTACAAAATTCTTGCCATCTCCATATAACCAGGCTGTACGGATGATAAAATGATCCTTTGCAAATTCCTTTACAAAGCTCTCTCCTGCCAGCTTGGTCTTACCATACATTCCCTTGGGACCTGTCTGGTCAAATTCAAGATATGGCTCTTTGGAATCTCCGCTGAACACATAATCCGTTGAAATATGTACCAGCTTCGCATTGTATCTGGTAGCAGCTATACTCAGGTTTCTTGGTCCAATAGCATTGATCTTATAAGCGTTGTCAACATCTGTTTCGCAGGCATTTACATTAGTATGTGCTGCACAGTTGATGATTGCATACGGTTTTACCTCTTCTGCCAGCTTCATAACAGCTTCAATATTTGTAATATCCAGCTGTGCCACATCTGTATTCACACATTCATACTCTCTGCTGTCTGCATACACCTGGTTGATTGCCCGTCCCAACTGACCGTTACAGCCAGTCACAATAATCTTCTTCATATCTTAATAATCCCTTTCTGTCTCTATACATTAACCACAGAAAACAGCCGAATCATTTCTCCGACTGTTTTCATGCTGTATTGCTATCTATTCTCCAAGTCCGTCTTCTACTGCCTTTACCATGGTTTCCAGTGCTTCCTTTTCATCTGGTCCATCACAGTGAAACTCTATTTCATCACCGCTTTTTACGCAGGCTCCCAATACGCTGAGTACACTCTTGGCATTTGCAGTACTCTCACGAAATGTAAATGTGATCAGTGACTGGAACTGCATCGCTTCCTTGCACAGAATTCCGGCTGGTCTAAGGTGAAGACCTGTAGGATTCTTAATCTTAACCTTCTGGCTTACCATATCTATTCCTCCATACCTACTATCGTAACTTTTGTTATCTATACTGCCATCAATGTCATTACAGCATCACGTTCTGAATCAGCTCTGCAAGATCTTTGGCTTCCTTCTCGATCATTTCCTGATCTTTACCTTCTATCATGACTCTTACAAGTGGCTCTGTACCTGATGGTCTGATCAGGACACGTCCCTCTCCTTCAAACTTTGCACTGACACGTGCAATTGCTTCTGCAATCTCTGTATACTCCATATAGCTGTCTTTCTTATGATTAGGAACCTTGGCACCTACCAGTGCCTGTGGAAGAACTGTCATAATCTTAGAAAGCTCAGAAAGCGGCTTACCTGTATCTACCATAACCTGTAACAGATGCAATGCACTCAAAAGTCCGTCTCCTGTTGTATTTTCATCCAGGAAAATGATATGACCTGACTGCTCACCACCAAGGTTAGCACCAATCTCCAGCATACGCTCTAATACATATCTGTCACCAACCTTAGTCTGCTCAATATGGATTCCCTGCTCCTTGCCCATCAGGAAAAAGCCAAGGTTACTCATAACAGTAGCAACAATCGTATTATCCTTCAACTTGCCCTGTTCTTTCATATGATTGCCGACAATCGCCATAATCTCATCGCCATCGACTCTCTTACCCTTCTCATCTACCGCAAGAAGTCTGTCAGCATCACCATCAAAAGCCAATCCTACATTGGCTTTTTCATATACTACTCTTGCCTGTAATTCTTCCATATGTGTAGAGCCACAGTTGGCATTGATATTCGTACCATCTGGATTATTGTGAATTGCTACGACCTCTGCACCAAGCTCCTTTAGTGTCTCTACAGAGGTATAATGTGAAGCACCTTCTGCACAGTCAACAACAATCTTCATTCCTGTCAGATCCACTGCAACGGCATTTACTGCATGATTGATATATTCTTCTCTTGCATCTGTACGATACTTGATCTTACCTACGCTTGGTCCTGTCGGGAACTGTACATCCTTCATTCCACTGCGGATCAGTGCTTCAATTTCATCTTCCAGTGCATCGGGAAGCTTGAATCCGTTTCCGTCAAAGAACTTGATACCATTGAATTCTACCGGGTTATGGGAAGCAGAGATCACAACTCCTGCATCTACGCGATATTTCTTAGTCAGATACGCAATTGCAGGAGTAGGAATGACACCTACATATACTACATTTGCACCTACGGAGCACGCACCTGCCATCAGGGCATTTGCCAGCATATCTCCTGAAATTCTTGTATCACAGCCTACCATGATCGTAGGCTTATGTGCCTTTTCTTTAGAAAGTACATAAGCACCTGCCTGACCAAGCTGCATTGCAAGCATCGGTGTCAATTCATCATTTGCGACACCACGCACACCATCTGTTCCAAATAATCTAGCCATAATTACTACTATTCCTCCAAATACTCTATTTTTATTCCTCTTCACTCTTCTGTGTAACGACCAGTGTCAGACTGTAGCTTTGCTGTGTCTTCACATCATCCGGGAAGTTAAAGGTAATTTCTCCTGTGTAAGAACCTTCCTGCCACTCTGTCATTGCAAGCTTATCAAGTATCTGATTCATATCTACTACACCAATAACGTCTTTTGCATTGAGACTGTTCACATCATCTGCAATACCCGTTACGGCTACTGTATATGCCTTCACTGATTCATCCTGGAATTCCTTGATTTCTACATCAAATCCTTCCGGAGCATTGCCAATGGCAAAATTCTTGACCGGTACTTCCAGTTCTTTGGAAGCTTCCGGCTCTACTCCAACTGTTACGCTTACATTACCATTAAATGTACTGTCTGCAAACTGTGTGCCAGAAGGCAGATATTTCTTGGCAGAAATAATCCTCGTAACATCTTCTGTTGCATCCTCTACGCTCAGTGAGCTGTCTGCTATCAGAATTTCAGATACACTATCCAGTACACTCTTACGTCCTGCGATTGTAATTGTCTCAGGCACACTGATCACACTTCCTGTTGTCAGATAACCGCTTGCGGGTTCACCGGTAACTGCAAATTTTAAAGGTACATCCTTGGTTGCCAGTATGGTTACTACAACATTGATCGTAGAAATATTTGTTTTAATCGAACTGCTCTTGATCTCATTATGATTCTCATCATGGAATTTCAGTTCTACACTGGTGGTAATATCTGATGTGTACGTATCTCTGATATCCACAGTTGCATCTACATGGTCAATCTGGTTAATAATAGACTCCGGTCCTGATACTCTCACTACGTTCTGGCTCGGCGTTACAGATCCTACCACATAGCCATCAGCCGGTTCGCCGGATATATTCGTATTGATTACGAACTGTGTTCTCTTCATATCTTCAATTATCAGCTTGAGATTCTCCACATTACTGGACAGCTCCAGCTGAGAATTGTAATTGCTTCTGGTACAGGACAGCTTGATCGTAACCGTATTCATAAAGCTGAGGTCTGACATATCAGCAACAGCCTTGATATCCTCCTTGTTCAGGCTGCTGACGATAGAACTCTTACCTCTTACCGTAACGGTCACAGAATCTGTTTCATCCTGTATTTCATATACCTTACCTTCATTGGTAATCATATCTGCATTGGTAATTTCAACAGGTACACTCGTAAATGACTTTCGAATAACAGGATCTGTAATATTGTTTACTACAAACCACAGACCAACGGAAAATACCAGTGCCAGAATTTTAAGTCCGAGATTGTGTGTCAGATTATGCGTCAGCTTATTTTTCATCCTTAGCCCTTCCTTTCCATAACCTGTGCTTCTTCTCATCTACTTCTTTATTCTGAATGAGCTGCAGTTTCTCTCTCAGGGAATTGGCATCCAGATTACGATACAGCTTACCTTCATAAGTAACGCTTACATGACCTGTTTCCTCAGAAACAATAATAGTCAGCGCATCTGTCACCTCAGAGATACCTACACCGGCACGATGTCTGGTTCCCAGCTCTTTGCTGATCTCCATGTTGTCTGATAACGGAAGATAACATGTTGCGGACACCACTCTGTTGCCCCGGATAATAACAGCTCCATCATGAAGCGGCGTATTATGTTCAAATATATTGATCAGAAGCTGGCTGGATATCAGTCCATCCACTTCGATTCCTGTTCTTTCATATTCTGTCAGTTTCACATTCTGCTCTATTACCATAAGAGCACCTGTCTTGACCTTGCCCATTTCAAAGCTTGCTTTTACCAGATCATTTACTGTCTTATCTGAAAAACGTTCTGTCTGAACCTTGTCAAAGGGCATCAGACTCGCAAAGAATTTCTTACGACCCAATTCCTCCAGTGCACGTCGAAGCTCCGGCTGCAATACAACCACCACTGCTATAACTGCAATACTCAGAACATTCTCAACGATCCACAATATCGTATTCATTTCGAATATGATAGCAAGCAAAATAAAGATCAGAATAATACCTATGCCTTTCATCAAAAACCAGGCTTTGGTATTCTTGATCCAGGTCATAATCTGATACACCAAAAAGGATATAATGAGAATTTCCACTATATCCTCCCATCGCACGCTTACGCCCTGCAGAGATAAAGTTGAAATGTACTTACTAAAAAAGGTAACAATCTGATCCTTCATACATTTTCATTCCAGTCAAATTTTATTCTATTGGCGGCCTGTGTCCCTCTTACTGCGATTCACTGCCTTTTCCGGCACCCTGATCGTCTTCACACGCTTCTCAGGTGTTGCGACCGTATTCTTGGGAACTGCCTTGACATAATAGTAATATTCATCATCCTCGAACTGCACCATTTCCGTCCGGGAATAATCTACATTAAATACAAAGAACTGTAATACTTTCACAAGCAGAACTGACACAATACTTCCAAGAATCAGTCCTATAATGGAGATATCTGTGCTGTACATCAGATCTCCAAACAAAAGTATCAGTATATTCAGTAATGCACCTGTAATCATGGCAATTGTCCAGGCATGGTCAATGCTGAGGCGTCTGATGAACCATACCACCAGAACAGTAGCTGCAAAAGCCACAATTGCCACCATCATTGCTCTGTTTCCCATCAAAGTATCAATACAGTAACGAAACTTATCTACCATACCGTCTGCATCAAATGTGTTCAGTACAGATGCACTCTCATTCATACCTGCAAGCATGTAATACACGATCACACCGCTTGCTACTGCTACAGAAGATGCCGGTGTACCTATCAATCCGACTGCTATCGGCATTACATAAGGTATCTTCAGTACAAAACAGATAGGAGTCAGCAATACTGCCAGTGTATCCTTTGGTGAAAACCTGAAATACAGGATGAACAATAGCAGAAAAACTGCCAGCGCAACAATTGCACATTCTACAGAAAACGCATACAGATGCGCCAGCGTCACCGCAGCTGCAATCACAATCGTAAGATTAATTGGCAAAAAGGAACAAAGAAGTGCAAGAATCAATACAACTGCTGCATTCTTCAATGTACTCATATAGCCAATTCTGCTGTTGATCACCAGCAAAGATACCAGTGCCAGCAGTAACTTACATAATGGTGTAATATACAGCTCATATTTACTGTAGAATTTTTTAAGCTGCTCCCTGAAAACAAGTAAATTAGTCATAGTAATATCCTTTCATAGCTCTATATTATGCGCGTTTACCTTCTGCCCTCTTTGTCATAGAGATACGCAAGTTTTTTCAAATTATTATAATACATTTTCAGGCTTTTTCTCGCTTTTGCATAGCGATACGTATATATCATATAAGAAATCAGGGCATAGACTGCCACAAAGATCAGATAAGCCGTTATGACTGTCCTGCCAAAGCCCAACAGATCCATCTTATAGATATCAGACATAAATACTTCAAAGTCATAGAAAACAAACAGTCCAAAAACAATTACAAATGCTATCGTTGCACTGATAATGGATTTGATTACCTGTAATCCAATATAATCACCCCGGAAATAGTTACCAATTGCAACATTTTTCTTTCCTTCATCTGCTTCATAGGCTGCCATTTTCGTCATTAATTTAATTCGTTCTTCGTTCAACATAGATGTTTTCTTTCCTTACTCAGTCATTTCCTCTATTACTATACGTAACTATTCATGCTTATCAAGGAAACGCATTCTGCTCTGTGCATCACGCCTGTCAGGACGCTGCTGTGCAATCACCTTTGGTTTGTCAATTGCATTGGACAGGTTCTTTACCATGGCTGCTTTGCACTTTTCACAGTATTTACCTGCCCTGATCATGGCTCCACAGTTCTCACATGGTAACTTAATCGGTGAATCTTCTGTGAATTCCAGTCTCTCTTCACGAATCCACTGCTGTATCTGTGATGTCTCTACTTCACATGCTGCTGCCACTTCCCGGATATCAGCTCTCGGATTCTCACGTATGAACTTCTTCACTACCTGAAATTTCTTTTCTGCTTCATCCCTGCAGGCAGGACAGATTGGTAATCCTGATACATAGTTAAAAATCTTTCCACACTTTCTGCAGTTTCTAACATTCATCTTAACGTTCCCTCCATTATAGCTAAATCCCTTCACCTATGCAAAGGGTAATAAAATATACCTTCCCCACTCCGTGTTCCTTCAGTTCTCTTGCCACGGCATCTACTGTACTGCCTGTTGTATACACATCATCAACGACAATAACTTTCTTTAATTTTACAACATCTGTGCCAATAAAGAAAGCCTTTTTCAAATTATTTTGCCTTCCCAGCTCATCCAGTTCCTTTTGTGGAACCGTTTTCTGCACTCTTTTTACAATATCTGACCTCACAGGAATTCCAAGCAGCCGTGACATTTCCTTTGCCAGAAGTTCTGACTGATTATACCCTCTTTCACGTTCTCTTGAAGCGTGCAGCGGAACCGGTATGAGCGCCTGTGCCCCCATTGTGTCTATTTCGTCTTTTAAATGCCTGCAGATATCCCCGGCATAGAATCTGGCATATTCGCACCGCCCTTTGGACTTGAACCGGTATATGCTGTCATGCATTTCCCTATAGGAATATAATGCATATCCATGATCAAATATATGCACTCTGCGCTCACAGTCGCCGCAATATATTCTTGTCTCATCCGTCAGCCTTTTTCCGCATTTGCGGCACCTTGCCCCTTCTATATACCGAAGCTTTGGGCGGCATTCCTCACAGATCAGGTTATCCGCCGCAGAAACCGGTTCATCACAGACAGGACATCGTCTCGGATAAACCAGATTTATGATTCTGTCTGCATAGTTTCCATCATTTCGCATATTCTGTCTTTTAATCCTGTAAATCTCTTTTGTTCATTTGCATTCTCAATCATCTGCATGACCGTGCTGCTGCTTCCCAGTATCGTCACGCAGTTCTTGGCCCTGGTCACTCCTGTATACAGCAGATTTCTGTTAAAAAGCATCCTGGGACCGGTAAGCAGCGGCATAATTACCGCAGGGTATTCACTACCCTGTGATTTGTGTATCGTAATCGCATAGGCAAGCTCTATCTCATCCAGACCACTCAACGAATATGTTACCCTGCGCATATCATCATATTCCACAACCAGTGTCTTAGCCGTTTCATTGATTTCCCGGATGATTCCGGTATCTCCATTGAATACTCCCTGACCGGAATCTATTGCAATTCCATATTTGCTTACAATCTCCCATTCCAGCTGGTAGTTATTCTTGATCTGCATGACCTTATCCCCAAGCCGCAGGATTCCATCCCCATGTCCTACTTCTTCCTTTTCCGGCGATGGCGGATTGAGGTATTGCTGTAATATTTTATTCAACACCTCTACACCCAGTGCTCCCTTTCGCATGGGGGTCAGTACCTGTATATCAAAAGTGCCTGCATGCACGTACCTTGGCAGCTTCTCCGTAATCAGCAGTATCATATGCTTATAGATTACATTCACATTGTCTCTTTCCAGGAAAAAGAAGTCCTTGCTCTTGTTGTTCAGGGAAATCTGCTTGCCTTCATTAATCAGGTGCGCATTGACTACAATATCGCTCTCCCCTGCCTGTCTGAATATCTTATTGAGGATAACTGTTGCAAAAGCCCCACTCTCCATAAGGTCTTTCAGCACCTGTCCAGGTCCTACAGATGGCAGCTGGTTACGATCTCCCACCATAATCAGCCTTGTTCCCGGTGTAATGGCTTTTAACAGTGCCTGAAACAGATAAATATCCACCATGGACATCTCGTCAATGATAATAACATCCGCTTCCAGAGGGTTCAGGTCATTTCGTTCAAAAGAAGCATTCCTGTCTTCGTCTGATGTGCCACCGTTCAACTCCAGTAATCTGTGTATCGTCTTTGCTTCAAATCCTGTCGCTTCGGTCATTCTCTTGGCAGCTCGTCCCGTAGGTGCCGCCAGGAAAATATCACAGCCTTCATCTTCAAAATAGTGGATCATCATATTGATTGTTGTCGTCTTACCGGTTCCAGGACCACCTGACAGCAGAAAAATGCCATTTTCTACAGCATCCATAACAGCCTGTCTCTGTAATGTATCCAGCTGCATATGATTTTCTTTTTCCAGGGCTTCTATCTTCTTCTCCAGCCGCTGTTTCTCTACCATCGTGAGTCTGTCTGCGCCGGCAAAGGCTTCCTGCAATTCATAAAGCATACGGGCACAGTTCAGCTCCGCATAATAATATGTCATGCTGTATACACACTTGGTATCATCCTTCATCTTGATGACCAGTTTCTTATCAATCGCCAGATTATCTACCTGCGGTGCAATCTGTTCCGGTTGCAGTCCAAGTAATTGTGCCGCTCTCTCCAGCAGCATAGGCTCCGGCAGATATACATTGCCTTCTCCACCAGACTGTATCAGTGTATACAGAATACCACTACGAATACGATAATCAGAATCTGTATGAATCCCAATCTTGGAGGCAATCTCATCAGCAATTCGAAAGCCGATACCGCTTACATCTTCAGCCAGACGATATGGATTTTCCTGCATGACATTATACAGCCTCATACCATATCTTTGATAAATTTTTAACGCTAATGTGTTTGAAATACCATATTTCTGTAAAAAGATCATTGCCTCTCTGAGATCTCTTTTTTCCTCGACCTGTTCTGCAATCTCTCTGGCAATCCGTTCACTGATTCCTTTGATTTCTACCAGTCTCTCCGGTTCTTCTTCAATGATACGGAAGGTGTCATCACCGAATTTTTTTACAATTCTTGCTGCCAGTGCAGCTCCTACCCCACGAATAGCGCCTGAGCCAAGATACCTCTCAATTGCCACTGCATCCTCTGGCGGTACCACGCGATACTTCTCCACCTTGAACTGTGTACCGTATACAGCATGTTCCACATAGTCTCCCGTAACTTCTATGCATTCTCCTTCGTCCACATGGGTGAAGATTCCCGTACAGGTCACTTCTTCCTCATCTGCTATCAGGTTGATAACACCATATCCATTCATGGGATTTTTATATATAATGTGTTCCACGAATCCTTTGCGTGTTTCCACTTCTTCGTCCTCTTTTCTGTCTTGTATCATTTACACGTGTAACTATATCAGTTTTTCCATGAAAAAGCCATTGAAATGTAAAAACTCGTACCAGCACAATAAAAAAGCACCCTTCTGAGTGCCTTTTCATTATGCTTCTTCATCATTCTTCTGTGTTGTAGATGCATTCTCCAGCGCCTGTGGACTGATTCCACTGTACTGAAGCTTCATCTGTTCATACAACGTCTGTGCAATTCCCAGTGTTCCCTGCTCTGTTGCCTGGGAAGCAATGGTCTGGACTGCTGTATCTTTGAAATAATCTACCATCTTAGATGCATAGGAGCTATCCTCTTCATCAGAGAACAGCTTGGTTGAATCTATCATGGCATCGAATATCTTTTCCAGGAAGTAAGATTCAAACTCCTTGCAGACATCCATCAGTTCTTCATCTGAAGCATTGGAATAATCTGTCTGGGATTTACTTGTCAAGGCAGATGCCTTGCTGTTTGAAGCTGTACTTGTAATATAATCTGTATATAATGAACTTGTTCCAATATCCATCTGTAGTCCTCCTCCGTACATGAACATACTTAGTTCATACTACACTGCTGTCTTTATCGTTTCAACTGATTTGCCTGCTGAAGCATTTCATCCGAAGTCGTGATTACTTTGGAATTCATTTCATATGCTCTCTGGGCAACGATCAGATTCACCATTTCATCTGCGATCTGTACGTTGGAACCTTCCAGATAGCCCTGTTTTAAAGAGCTCTTGGTCAAATTCGTATTGCTGGCTTCATTCATGGCTGCACCACTTGCAGAAGTAACAGAATATAAGCTGTCTCCTTCCTTGCTCAGTCCAGCCGGGTTATTGAACTGCCACAGGCCAATGGTAATGCCAAGACTCTGTGGATTGCCTTTATCATCAGGATAATACAGTGTACCATCCTTACTGATCGTTACCTTACTTACTACTGCATCACTGTCCAGTACAATCGGTTCTCCTGAACTGTTCAGTACCGGAAGTCCATCCGAAGTAGTCAGTGTCATTCCATTATTGCCTACAGCAAATACGAAATGACCGTTTCTTGTATAATATGTATTTCCATCGTCACCACGAATACCGAAGAACCCGTTGCCGTCGATTGCGAAATTGGCAGGTCCTGAGGATTCCAACAGGCTGCCCTGTGTAAAGATAGAGGTAATAGAAGAATTTCTAACACCCAGTCCCACTTCCGCACCAATTGGTTTATTCTCCCCATTGGCTGTAGTCGTTTTAGTCTGTACTGTCTGATATAATAAAGACTTAAATTCCATGGCTTCACTCTTGTAACCTGTCGTATTGACATTTGCAAGATTATTGGAAATATTATCTACATTAAGCTGCTGTGCGATCATACCTGTCGCACCTGTCCATAAAGATCTGACCATATCTAACCCTCCTTATCGCTTATACCAAGTTTACACCTTACCTACCTGATTCACGGATTTATCCAGTGATTCATCGTAAGTAGTAATCAGTTTCTGATTGGCTTCATACTGTCTCTGAATAGAGATCATATTCACCATTTCTTTGACAACTGAGGTATTGGACATCTCCAGATATCCCTGATGTATGGTTGCATCTGTAGCATCTCTGGCTGTTGCACCATCTACTGCATCCCACATCGTCTCGCCATAATGGGTCAGATAATTCGTATCTTCAAATTCTGTGATCTTTAACTGCGCCACCAGATTATTGTCCTGATAGATTCTGCCGTCTCCATCAATTACGGTATTGGCTGCAGTGGTAGAGAGCTGGATTCTTCCATTCTGTCCCAGCACATAGTCCCCATCCTTGGTTACAAGGTAGCCATCTGCTGTAACGGTAAATCCACCATCTCTTGTATATTTTGTAGAAGTCTCTCCCGCCTTATTAGTAAACTCAATATTAAAGAATCCGTCTCCTGAGATTGCCAGGTCATATGTGTTGCCTGTATCTCTAAGAGAACCCTGATCAAAATCTGTATAGGTTTCTCCAATCTTCACACCAAGACTCATGGTTCCAAGTCTCTTGGGTGTATTGCGAAATTCTGTTGTGTCCTTGATTTTAACTGCCATTACATCCGAATAGGACTGGCTGGTGGAACCTTCCTTCTTGAATCCGGTGGTATCCGCATTTGCCAGATTATTCGACATGATATCCATTCTATACTGTTCGTTGAGCATACCAGTATAGGCTGTATAAAGACCTCTAAGCATATGTTCCTCCTAATTGCGGGGTGCGACTAAGAGGCAGTATTGTTACAAATCTTCCCTTGCTCCTGCAAGAAATTCTACGTACTTACCAGTACCGATTGCTACGGCTGTCATAGGATCTTCTGCCGTCATTGTATTAATGCCGGTTCTGGATTCTACCAGATCCTCCAGTCCACGAAGTAAGCTGCCGCCGCCGGTCAATACAATACCGCGGTCTGCGATATCTGCTGCCAGTTCAGGTGGAGTTTTCTCCAAAACGCTGTGAATCGTATCAATAATCTGGGAAGTCGTCTCACGCAGTGCCTCTTCTGTTTCCTCTGAGGACACGCGGATTGTCTTAGGAAGACCGGTTACAAGGTTACGTCCTCTGACGTCCATGTAATCCACTTCTGCTCTCTTGAATGCTGACCCAATCTTAATCTTAATGTCTTCTGCTGTTCTCTCACCAATCAAAAGATTATGTTTCTTTCTCATGTAACGGACGATTGCTTCATCGAAGTCATCGCCTGCAACCTTGATAGATGCACTGACTACTGTACCACCCAGTGAAATAACGGCAATATCAGAAGTACCGCCTCCGATATCTACGATCATGTTACCGCATGGCTTACTGATGTCGATTCCTGCTCCAATTGCTGCTGCAATAGGCTCTTCAATGATCTTAACATCTCTTGCGCCTGCCTGATACGTAGCATCTTCTACTGCTTTCTTCTCTACTTCTGTAACACCACTGGGTACACATACAGCAATGATAGGCTTACGGAAAGTCTTTCTTCCCAGTGCCTTCTGTATGAAATGCTTCATCATCTGTTCTGTTACTTTATAATCAGAGATAACGCCCTGTCTCAGTGGTCTGACTGCAACGATATTACCTGGTGTTCTACCAAGCATCAGTCTCGCATCTTCTCCGATGGCTTTGATTTTATCTGTATCTCTATCGAAGGCAACTACTGACGGCTCCTTCAAAACTACACCCTTACCACGAATGTAAACTAAAATACTTGCGGTTCCAAGGTCGATTCCAATGTCTGTGTACTGCATATGGCTCTTTGCCCCTTTCTGAATGGTTGGTTATTATCTATCGCTTAATCATCTTGTTTTCATTATTGTTCCCAATGATGCCAATTTAAACATGCTAAGTCATTATAACCTAAACTAACCATTTTTCAAAGGGGTTTCATACTTTTTTTACAATAAAAGCCCGGAAACCCAATCAATCCATCTGTATCTTATATCGGTCAATTTTACATAATACTTTAGTATTTTTCATAATATTATGTAAATTCATTATATTATCTGACATTTTATTTGTAAACATACTTTTATCATTATTTTAAAAAAGATTTATCAAAAGATATGATTTTACTTCTGATAAATCTTTTTCTGCATTTTTATTGATTTCCGGTTTTTGCCTTATCCAGCATCTTCTTCACATAGATTCCTGTATAAGAGTTTGGGCACTGGGCAATATGCTCCGGTGTGCCTTCTGCGATTACGGTTCCGCCGCCGTCTCCGCCTTCTGGTCCAATATCTATGATATAGTCGGCAGTCTTAATAACATCAAGATTATGCTCAATGACTACTACACTGTTACCGCCCTCAGCCAGTCTCTGTAAGATCTCCACCAGCTTATGCACATCTGCAAAATGCAGTCCTGTGGTAGGCTCATCCAGAATATAGATTGTCTTACCGGTACTTCTTCTGCTCAGCTCTGTTGCCAGCTTGATTCTCTGTGCTTCACCACCAGACAATGTGGTTGAAGGCTGTCCCAGCTTAATATAGGAGAGTCCCACATCATTTAATGTCTCTATCTTTCTGCGGATAGAAGGAACCTTGTCAAAGAATTCCAGTGCTTCTTCCACAGTCATATCCAGTACATCATAAATACTCTTGCCCTTATATTTTACATCCAGTGTCTCTCTGTTGTAGCGTTTGCCCTGACACACTTCACAGGGTACATACACATCAGGAAGGAAGTGCATCTCAATCTTGATGATACCGTCACCGCCACAGGCTTCACAACGTCCACCCTTGACATTGAAACTGAATCTTCCCTTCGTATAGCCCTTTGCCTTGGCATCTACTGTCGAAGCGAACAAGTCACGAATCTGATCAAATACACCTGTGTAGGTAGCCGGATTAGAACGTGGTGTACGTCCAATCGGAGACTGGTCGATATCTATGACCTTATCCAGTTGCTCCACACCTTCTATCTTCTTGAACTTACCGGGTATCGTGCGTGCTCTGTTGAGCTGTTTTGCCAGATATTTATATAGGATTTCATTGACCAGTGAGGACTTACCGGAACCTGACACGCCTGTCACACAGGTAAATACTCCCAATGGGAACTTCACATCTATATTCTTGAGGTTATTTTCAGCAGCACCTTTTACCGTAAGCCAGCCTGTCGGCTTTCTTCTGGTCGCTGGAACCGGTATCTGAATCTTGCCGCTCAGATATTGTCCGGTAATGGACTCTGGTATCTGCATGATCTCCTGTGCCGTACCCTGCGCGATAACCTGTCCACCATGTTCTCCTGCTCCCGGTCCGATATCCACAATATGATCTGCTGCCAGCATTGTATCCTCATCATGCTCTACTACGATCAGCGTATTGCCAAGCTCCTGTAAGTTACGTAAAGCCCCCAGCAGCTTGTCATTATCCCTCTGATGTAGTCCGATACTTGGCTCATCCAGAATATAACATACGCCCACAAGTCCCGAACCAATCTGTGTTGCCAGACGGATTCTCTGTGCCTCACCACCGGATAAGGTAGCTGTCGCTCTGGACAGACACAGATATTCCAGACCTACGCTCTTTAAGAAGCCAACACGTGCCTTAATCTCTTTTAAGATTCTCTTACCGATAAGCTGTTGCTGTGGAGTCAGTTCCATACCATCCAGGAATTCATACAGCTTATTAATTGACAGGGATGTCACTTCATATATATTCTTATCACACACTGTAACTGCCAGAGAACTCTTCTTTAATCTCCTGCCGCCACATTCTTTACAGGGTGTAATACGCATGAAAGTCTCATATTCTGCTTTCATGATTTCAGAAGAAGTCTCACGGTATTTACGCTCCACATTCTTGATCAATCCTTCAAAGGCTACAGGATATTTACCCTCTCCACGCTGTCCTTTATAATGAACGATTACTTCCTTACCCTTCGTTCCATGTATCAGCATGTCCTGAACCTCTGGTGTCAGTTCTTCAAAAGGCGTATCCATCGAGAAATGATATTCCTTACACAAAGCCTGTAAAATAGCATTGGTGAAGCTGTTCTTATCTGTGCAGGACTGCCACCCCATAACTGTAATTGCGCCCTGATTAATACTTAATGTCTTATCAGGAATCATCAGGTCAACGTCAAATTCCATCTTATAGCCTAAACCAAAACATTCCGGGCAGGCGCCAAATGGATTGTTGAAGGAAAAGCTTCTAGGCTCTACTTCTTCAATACTGATACCACAATCTGGACACGCAAAGCTATCAGAGAAGTTCATAGGTTCTCCACCTATGATATCTACGATCATAAGTCCATTGGCAAGTTCCATAACATTCTCTATGGAATCTGTCAAACGTCTGTTAATCCCTTCCTTGACTACCAGTCTGTCAACGATGATCTCAATATTATGCTTGATATTCTTATCCAGCTTGATCTCTTCTGTCAGTTCATAGAGACTGCCGTCAACACGTACTCTCACATAACCGCTTTTCTTGGCTCTTTCCAGTACTTTTGCATGTTCACCCTTACGTCCTCTGACTACCGGAGCAAGCAGCTGGATCTTCGTTCCTTCCGGCAGAGACATAATCTGATCTACCATCTGGTCTATGGTCTGCTTATGAATCTCTCTGCCACAATTAGGACAATGAGGAATACCGATTCTTGCATATAATAATCGGAAATAATCATAGATCTCCGTTACTGTTCCTACTGTAGATCTGGGATTTCTGTTTGTAGATTTCTGATCTATGGAAATAGCAGGTGACAATCCTTCTATACTCTCTACGTTAGGCTTCTCCATCTGTCCCAGGAACTGTCTTGCATAAGAAGACAGGGATTCCATATATCGTCTCTGTCCTTCTGCATAGATCGTATCAAAAGCCAGTGAGGATTTACCAGAACCTGACAGTCCTGTCAGAACTACAAATTTGTTTCGTGGTATATCCAGACTGATATTCTTCAAATTATGTTCATTTGCTCCACGGATCCTGATTACCTCACTTTTGGGAAGCATCTTCAACTGTTCTGCATTCATCTTATTGACCATACCTTTCTATCTTATAACCCATTTGTCATATCATTCAGCATTTTCTTTAAGTCTGTCATCTTATCACGAAGCTCTGCCGCTGCCTCAAAGTTCAAGTCTGCTGCTGCCTTACGCATATTCTTCTCCACAGTAGCAATTAACTTCTTCAATTCCTTCTCATCCATTGATTCAGGATCTTTTGCAAAGGTCTGTTCTTCCTTGGCAACAGCCTTGGATATACTGATCAGATCTCTAACTGCCTTCTTGATCGTCTGTGGTGTAATATTATGCTCTTCATTATATTTCTGCTGGATAGCACGTCTTCTTGCTGTCTCATCCAGAGTAATCCGCATGGAATCTGTAATGGTATCCGCATACATGATAACATGTCCCTCTGCATTTCTGGCGGCTCGTCCTACTGTCTGGATCAGAGACGTTGCTGAACGCAAAAAGCCCTCTTTATCTGCATCCAGAATCGCTACCAGCGATATCTCAGGAATATCCAAGCCCTCTCTGAGCAGGTTGATACCTACCAGTACATCAAAGACATCCAGTCGCATGTCGCGTATAATCTGTGCACGCTCCAGAGTATCTATATCCGAATGCAGATATTTTACACGAATCCCTACTTCGCTCATATATTTCGTCAGATCTTCTGCCATACGCTTCGTCAGCGTCGTTACAAGGACCTTATTATGCTTGCTTGTCTCCTTTTTGATCTGGGAGATCAGATCATCAATCTGTCCCTCTACAGGATGAATCTCAATCTCAGGATCAAGAAGTCCTGTCGGTCTGATAATCTGCTCTGCCCTGAAAAGCTCATGCTCCTCTTCATATACATTCGGTGTTGCAGATACGAAAAGCATCTGGTCGATCTTCTGCTCAAACTCTTCAAATCTGAGAGGTCTGTTGTCCAGAGCAGACGGTAAACGGAAACCATAATCTACCAAGGTCATTTTACGGGAACGGTCTCCTGCATACATACCTCTGATCTGTGGAATCGTAATATGGGACTCATCTACAATAATCAGATAATCATCCTTGAAGAAGTCCATCAGACAGTACGGCGGCTCTCCTTCTTTCGTTCCGCTTAAATGTCTGGAATAATTCTCAATGCCGGAGCAGAATCCCGTTTCCCGAAGCATCTCAATATCAAAATTGGTCCTTTCAGAAATTCTCTGAGCCTCCAGCAGTTTATCTTCACTTTTGAAATATTTTACACGCTCTTTTAATTCTTCTTCTATATCATCGCATGCTTTGGCTATTTTCTCAGGCGCTACTACATAATGAGAGGCAGGGAATATCGTTACATGCTCCAGCAATGCCAGTGTCTTCTGCGTAACCGGGTCAATCTCGGATATTCTGTCAATCTCATCCCCAAAGAATTCCACTCGTATCAGATACTCTCCACCCTGCGCAGGATTGATATCAACAATATCTCCATGCACTCTGAAACGGCTTCTCTCCAGGTCCATATCATTTCTGTCATACTGCATCTCAATCAAAGCCCGTATAACCTCTTCTCTGTCCTTCTGCATTCCAGGACGCAGAGAAAGCATCATTCCCTGATATTCGTCCGGGCTGCCCAGACCATAGATACAGGATACGCTGGCTACTACTACTACATCTCTTCGTTCTGTCAGGGATGCTGTTGCAGACAGACGCAGCTTATCAATCTCTTCATTTACCGCAGAATCCTTCGCTATATAAGTATCTGTAGAAGGCACATACGCCTCCGGCTGATAATAATCATAATAGGACACAAAATATTCTACCGCATTTTCCGGGAAAAATTCTTTCATTTCTCCGTAGAGCTGCCCTGCCAGAGTCTTATTATGCGCGATAATCAATGTGGGTTTATTCAACGCCGCAATAATATTTGCCATTGTAAAAGTCTTACCCGAACCGGTAACTCCAAGCAGGGTCTGAAACTGATTACCCTCCTGAAATCCCTTCACCAGTTCTGCAATCGCCTCCGGCTGGTCTCCTGTCGGCTGATATTCTGAATGTAATTTAAACTCCATGCTCTGCGTCCTCCACATAGTCAAAGCAATACATTTGTTTGCGAATATACGTTCTAATACAGTATACCACAAATTTTTAAAATGTATATAGTTATTTTTCTGTAAAACAATGGCAGGGTTACATCAACCCTGCCAATACTTCTTTCGCTTTTTCCAATTGGTTATCCACACCATTCTTATACTGTTCTGCATCGAACTCTACTTCCACATCAGGATCAATTCCTATCTTGTGAATATTATTCCCGTTTGGTGTGAAATAATTACTGACTGTCAGCTTCACTGCGGAACCATCTGACAGATTAATGACTTTCTGCACAATGCCTTTTCCATAGGTAGTTGTTCCTACCAGTGTTCCAATTCCATAGTCCTTGACAGCACCTGCCAGAATCTCGGAAGCACTTGCACTGTAGCCATTGGTGAGAACTACCAGTGGTACTTTGATCTGATTGGCTCCATCGCAGGTATACTCTTCCCGTTTGCCATACTTATCCTCTGTATACACGATAAGCCCTTTGGGGAGGATCATTCTTGCGATATCGCACACGGTAGATAAATTGCCGCCCGGATTGCTTCTCAGGTCTAATATAAGTCCTTTCATTCCATCCGCCTGTGCCTGTTTATAAGCCTCTTCAAACTGCTCTGTTGTTACCAGGTCAAATTCTGTGATCTGTATATATGCCATGTCATTATCCAGCATCTGATACTCTACTGTAGGGCTTTCGATTTTCTGACGCTCTACTTCAATATCAATAGGATCTGTGGCGCCTTCACGTACTACGGTAATTGTAACCTTCGTACCTGCTTCGCCTTTTATCTTACTGACAACATAAGAGCTGTCCTTTCCCTGCATATCTTCGCCATCGACCTTGTAAATGTAGTCATCCTGCTGCAGACCGCTCGCTTCTGCCGGTGTGTTCTTAATGATCTTGCTGACTCTGACATATCCCATTTCATTATCCTGGCTGATGTAAGCTCCGATTCCATAATAGATGCCTTCTGTCTGCTGCTGCAGCTGCACCAGTTCATCATGAGTATAATATACAGAATACGGATCATCCAGTGATTCCAGCAAGCCCTTGTATACACCTTCCTCCAGTGTACTTTCATCCACATCCTGCCAGAAATACTGCTTGATCGTGTTTTCCAGTACTCCCAGCTTCTCTGTCGTTTTCTCATTGGCTACGGATTCTGTTTCAGCAGAACTGCCACTTGCCAGCCTGCCATAGACACGATATGTCTGATATATTTTTACACTTCCAAATACAACCAGCAGAATCGCACAGCTGGATGCCAATCCGACCGCCAGTCCCCGCCAAAAGGACCTGTTATCATCTTTTTCATTCTCATTCATATTTCTATATCCATGCCTTTCCTTACGTAGTCATACATTTTAATGTGATAAATAATTCCACGGGCTGACATAGCTGCCATTCAGTCTGACGCTGAAATGCAGATGGTTACCTGTAGAACGTCCTGTACTTCCTACTGCGGCAATCTTCTGTCCTTTTACAACATTTTCTCCTTTGGATACATATAGTGCTGATGCATGCATATATATAGTATACAGGTTGTCTCCATGGTCGAGCATCACATAATTACCCATGGTAGAACTATATGCCGCTGATACTACTGTTCCGTCATAAGCTGCCAGAATCGGCGAACCTCCCGGTGATGCCAGATCAATACCGTTATGGAACTTCTGCACATGCAGCGTAGGATGCATTCGATTACCATAATCATCTGAAATTCTGGTATAGGATGGTGCAGGCCATGCAAACATGCCTCCATCATAGGTTCTTGCAGCCTTGTTTTCTTTCGCAAGCTCTGCTTTCTGGGCTGCTACCAGATCTTCCATGGCTTTGATTTCCGCATTCTGCGCTGCAATCTCAGCCTCATATTCTTTCACCAGAGCCTGCTGGTTATTGATATCACTTTCATAGGCTGTAATCTCCTGCTCCTTCTGCGATATCAGTGTTTCCAGAGACTTCTGTTCTTTCTCCACATCAGTCTTGGCTTCCTGCAGAAGCTCCTGTTCTGCCTCCAGCTGTTCCTTACACACCGCCACATACTGTCTTGTTGCCTGATACTGTTCCAGCATACGTTTATCATACGCAGATAATTTCTCCACATATTCTGCCTTGTTCAGCATCTCTCCAAAAGACTCTGCGGTCAGTACCATTTCCAGATAAAAAGAATCACCTTTTTCATAAATGAATTTAATTCTGTCCTTCATGGCCTGATACTGCGTTTCCTCTGTTGCAATGGCATCTTCCAGCTCTGCTGCCGTCTTCGTAATCTCAGCTTCTTTGTCTGTGATCATGGTATTGAGCTCCAGTATCCTTGCCTGCGCCTGTGAAAGGCTGTCATCCAGCTGGCTGATATAATTTGACAGATTCTGCTTGGAAGTCTGCAGGCCTGATATTACCTTCTTTACATCCGTCAGTCCTGATTGCAGCGCTTTTTTTTCATTCTGTGCCTTATCAATCGCATCCTGTTTATCCTGGATGCTCTTTTTCAGATCAGATATTTTATCTGCATGGCTGACCAAAGGACATACGCCGACAGAAAGCAAGACAGTCATAAGAAGCAGGGCAATCCCCCTCGTCATCTTCTTAAAACGCATATATCTCTCCTAATTACTCTCATTGTCTTTTCCGCATCTGTAAATTTATGGTAACTATTCAGAACCTCAGACGCTCAAATGCTTTCTGACAGTTGTGAAGCTTCCTATAAAACCAATTCCTACACCAATGCCGATACATGCCGGTATCAGATTTGTAAAAATCTCGTTCACCGGCAAAAACTGCATCAGCTGTGACAAATATGCAAATTTCTGTGCCACATACAAAAGTGCCTGATTATAAATAACGTACACAGCTGCCAGCGGAATCAGTGATCCGATGAACCCAATCACCATACCTTCTATTACGAAAGGGGCTCTCACGAAAAAGTCAGTTGCTCCTATGTATTTCATGATCTGTATCTCTTCCTTACGAACGGAGATACCAATGGTAACTGTATTGCTGATCAGGAAAATAGATACCGCAAACAGAATTGCAATGATTCCGATTGTCACATATCCGACAATGGAATTGATTCCTGTCAAAGCCTGTGCCGTAACAGCAGACTTGTTGACTTTACGGATTCCCTCTATGGATTCCAGATAGCTTACAAGCTCCGGCTGCATGGATACATCACTCATATAAATCTCAAAATGAGCGCAGTCATACAGAGGATTTTCTGTAAATCCATCTGAATACTCTCCCAGATAATCTGCCTTGAAAGTCTCCCATGTCTGGTCAGCGGAAACATAATCTGCCTCTCTGACTTCCACACGTTTGGATATCATGTCACTAATCTCCTGTACTCTCTCATCACTGACACCTTCATCCAGAAATGCCGTAACAGATACGCCTTCCTCTGCGGTCTTTACAATATGCTGGAAGTTCGTCAGTATGGCATAGAACAGACCAAACAGGAAAAGACAGGCAGATATCGTTGCTACAGATGCCAAAGTAAACCATTTATTTCTGAATGTATTTCGAATTCCCTGCCACAGGCAGTAAAACAATGTATTAATCCTCATCGATGTAACCACCCTTTTCCTCATCGCTGACAATGAGACCCTTCTTCATAGTAATAACCCTCTTCTGCATCGCATTGACGATTTCACGGTTATGGGTTACAACCAGGACAGTCGTACCATCATTATTGATTTTCTCCAGCAGATTCATGATCTCCCAGGAATTCTTCGGATCAAGATTACCTGTAGGTTCATCTGCCAGCAGGATCTCCGGCCTGTTGACCAGGGCCCTAGCCAAGGCAACTCTCTGCTGTTCACCACCTGACAGCTGCTTTGGTTTTGCTTTATACTTTCCTGCCAGTCCTACCCTGGAGAGCATTGCAGGTACATTCTTACGTATCTCTCTGCTGGGCATCTGTATGATTCTTTGGGCAAAAGCCACATTTTCATACACATTGCGGTCTTTTAAAAGTCTGAAATCCTGGAACACAACGCCAAGGCTTCTCCTGAACTTGGGAATCTTGCGGCGTTTCAGACGCACTACATCTGTACCGTTTACAAAGATTCTTCCGGACGTAGGCACCAGTTCCCTAAGCAAAAGCTTGATCAGTGTAGATTTACCTGATCCGCTGTCTCCCACTACAAAAACGAATTCTCCTTTATTTATATGCAGATTAATCCCATTTAATGCAGGAACTCCCGCAGTATAGGACTTACTCACGTTCTCCAGCAGAATAATCGGGTCATCTCCACTGCCTGTACGCTGTACACGTTTCTTCACTGCTGTACTTTTCAAATAAATTCACCCCTAATTAGTCTTTCTATTTTACGCCATGCAAGCTCGAATTTACTTCGTAAATCCTCACTTGAGCTGAGCGCCCTATGCCAAATACATAAAATGTCAGCATCCAAGCAAGCTTGTATCTGCCATTTCATGCATCCGGCGCATGGCTTTACAGTATCAATATCAATACTCAAAAGATTCCATATATTTCATGTAACGAACTACCATGAGCGCGATCTTAAAGGTAATCGCATCTTCAAATACTCTCAGGTCCAGTCCGGTGCTCTTTTGCAGCTTATCCAGTCTGTATACAAGTGTATTTCTGTGAATGAAGAGCTGTCTGGATGTCTCGGATACGTTCAGAGAATTCTCGAAGAACTTATTGATTGTCGTCAAGGTTTCCTCGTCAAAATCATCCGGGCTCTTGCCACCGAATATTTCCTTGATAAACATCTTGCACAGAGGAATCGGAAGCTGATAGATCAGTCTGCCAATACCAAGTTCACTATATGCAATAATATCTCTTTCTGCGAAGAATATCTTACCAACATCCAGTGCCATCTTGGCTTCCTTGTAGGAGCGGCTGACTTCCTTGATCTCCTTTACATTGGTACCATAAGAGATATGTACATCCTTAATGCCTTCCTTATTCAGACATTCTTCAATTGCTCTGGCATATTTATCAATATCACGATTTGTCTCGTTATCTGCGATTTCCTTCACTATAATAACGTTATTCTCATCTACCGCTGTGACGAAATCTTTTCCATTCTGTCCGAAGTTCTCTCTGACTTTCTCCAGAATATTGGCATCCTTTCCATTTGGAGATTCTACGATAAGAACTGCGCGTTTTACATCAGTCTGAATATGCAGTTTCTTGGAACGGCTGTAAATATCTACCAGAAGCAGATTATCCAGAAGGAGGTTCTTGATAAAGTTGTCCTTATCAAATCTCTCTTTGTATGCGACCATCAGATTCTGAAGCTGGAATGCTGCCATCTTACCTACCATATATGCATTCTCGCCTGCATCATTGGCAATCAGAATGTATTCCAGCTGCTGGTCATCATAGATCTTAAAGAACTGACACCCCTGTATCTCCTGGCTGTCTGCCGGAGACTTCACGAACTCCAGAATTGAACTTTCAAAGCTGTTTCCTGTTGACTTGGTAGATGCCACAAGCTTACCGTCAATATCAGCCACGAATAACTCTACTCTTGCAATCGCCTTAATTCCTTCGATTGTATTCTGCATGATCTGATTTGATATCATATGCCACTCTCCTCACTTATACAATATCCACAAAGATTTTTCTTTCTGAATATTCTGATTCTTCGCATTCTGAAACCATTTTAATACATTTATACAAATAAATCTATAGTAATTCCCGATTTTTTTATGCATTTTTGAATGATATTGACAAAAATTTGAAATTTTACCCCGTATGCAAGATACACAAAAGCCTTATCATTCCCGGAAACGCTAATATTTGGCTCATTTTAACCGATATATACGATATATGGGACAGTCCCATAATGTACTCTCGGAGTCTTCTAAATGAAGCTTCCGAAAGTACAGCATATAAGAAAGGAGGGATAAGGATGGACATTGCTGCATTATCCATGAATCTGGCGCAGACCAATCTGCTGAATGACGTTGGAACTGCCGTCTTATCCAAATCTCTGGAACAGGCACAGGATACCGGAAGTGCCATTACACAGATGCTGGATGCTTCTGCCATGGAGCATTCTGTATATCCTGAGCTTGGTGGCAATATAGACGTCATGGTATAAACGCCGCCAAAAAGCAAAATCCCCCTTGGACACACTCCTTGGGGAATTTTGTTTTTACACTATATTCTTCTGATACAGTTCTCCTTGATCTCGATTTTGCCATTCTTTAACAGATTACCAATGGCACGTTTGAATTCATTCTTGCTCATCTGTGTCTCACGCTTGATGACCTCTGGATTTGCCCTGTCTGTAAAAGGCAGCACACCATCGAAGCTGTCGATGATCTGCAGGATCTTTACTGCATCCTTCTCGATCTGCAGATATGCCTTTTCACGGACACTCAGATCCAGCTTGCCATCCGGCTTCACACCGGTTACACGAGCCTGTACAGTATCACCTATACGAAGCTCACCTACTACTTCCTTCTTGGGAATCAATGCAGAATAGATATTATCTACTGCCACGAATACACCAAAGTTATCGCTGGTCTGGTAAATCATACCTGTAACGATATCATCCTTTTTATATTCGCTGTCCTTGCGAAGATATTCATATACATTCATGGTAGCTGCCAGTCTGCTGCTCTTATCAATATAGAGTGCTGCCAGAACTTCTTCCCCTTCTCTGACTTTTCTAGTCTGCTCTTTATATGGTAACAGAATATCCTTCTCCAGTCCCCAGTCAAGGAATGCACCGATCTTTGTCACCTGGGATACCTTCAGAAATCCTACTTCTCCTACCATTAATTTAGGGATATTGACTGTTGCGATCAGCCTGTCCCTGGAATCCTTATACAGAAATACTTCTATCTTGTCTCCAATGTTGCAGTTCTCAGGTACCTGCTTCTTTGGCAGAAGTACTCTTTCGTCCATGCCTGCATTCTGGTCTTCTCCCAGATATACACCAAAATCAACTGTCTTTACTACCACTAATTCCTGTTTTCTTCCTAATTGAAACATACCGTTCTCCTTTAAAATCCTATGCTGTCATTATAGACTGCATTTCCATTACATGCGCATCCTCACGCACTCCGTGTTACTTATCTGTTGTTACACATTCCTGTGCAAATAAAAAGCTCTCGATACTTTCGAGAGCTTTCTGTAGCAGCGCTACAAGGATTCGAACCTTGAAAATGACGGAGTCAGAGTCCGTTGCCTTACCGTTTGGCGATAGCGCTTTATTCATTTAAGTGACTGGTAACTCATCAGCACAAGTGATAGTATATAATACGTTTCAGAAAAATGCAAGTACTTTTTTAAATTTTTTTAAAAAATTTTATGGGGCAGATTTTTCAACCTGCCCCATACTGTTTATCCTTTATTTCTCTGCTGTTTCTTCTGTGTCATCTGCTGTATCATCGCCTGCATTATTATGAACTGCGATGACATTCACAATAATGGATTCTAGATTGGTCATGATGCTGATATCTTTATTCTTAGCTATCTCCAAATCCTTTACTCTGATGCAGTCTCCTAAATGAAGATTACCACAGTCTACATCAATCTTATCTACCAGTGCGCTTGGATATGCCTTATAAGATACTTCTTTCAGTATCTGTTCCAGAACACCCTCTACAACGTTTTCTGTGTTGTGAAGAACGATCTCTGCTACAGAATGAACCTTCTCATTGCTTACCAGTGCCTGGAAGTCAATCTCCAGTGTCTGATTCTTGGTTGCATCGAAGTCAATCTCCTTGATCAGTACATCATACATCTTGCCTTCTACATCCAGCATGATCTGTGTACCCTTCATACATCCACGTAAAGTTCTCTCTGCTTCTAATCGCTCGATTTTAAGTGGTATAGAACCTTCAATCTCCTTACCGAAAAGATTACCGGTAATAAAACCTTCTCTTCTCAATTTCTTTGCCTTTGTTTCCATGTCTCTTTTTTGTACCTTTAAAGTAGTCATTTGTCTTTTCCTCCAATTCTACAAATAGAGAACCCGGAGCGTTGGGGGCTTAGGATTTATTCAATTCATGTCCCTTTCCTTTGTTCTACATGTGTTATAGCACTCCATTTATGAAAGGTCAATAGTTGTGTACACTTTTTATAATTTTTTTATAATTTGTCCATCAATTATGCATTGGACTCATGAAGTCTGCCCATACAGATGCTGTTTCTCTGCTTTTTCTTGACCCGATACATAATAATGAATTCATCTCCTGCCTGATGACCATAGTTGTCATTGTATTCCTTGAAGTAATCAACATCCAGTATTTCCACCGCCAGCGTCTTTCTCTCCTGAATGCATTCATCCATTACTGTTCTGGAATACTCTGACAGTTTATATCTGTTAGCCAGCCCTGTCAGTTCATCCGTTTCTGACTTTTCCATCAGAATCGCATTGATGGCTTCTATTTTCTTCTTACTTTCGTTTGCCAGCTCCAGAGACGTTCTGATATAGATCATATTGGATATCATACTCTGATTCTCTGTCTCCATGATTACATTCAGTTCATATACCTCTCTGACTTCACACTTACGTCGCTATGTGTCTTTATCTTCTTATCTTCTACAAAAATAAAAACAGTGTTATAGATTATCTCGTCTATAACACCGCTTTTGTTTACCATAATTCCATTATTCTTTTATGTTGGGATTCATTCCTACACCTCTGTTGATGTCTCCCTGGAGATTTTCACCAAATTCGTAGTCATTACCCGGCAATATGGCATTTAAAATAATACCCGCAAGAGCTGCGATCGCAAGCCCTGTCAATGTAATAGAAGTACCAAATACACTAAAAGTCAGACCATCTGAGAATCCAAGTCCACTGACCAGAATCACTGCTGCGATCACAAGATTACGTGACTTGGTAAGATCTACATGATTCTCAACCACATTACGCACACCGATAGCAGAGATCATACCATACAGCATAAAGCTTACACCACCGATAATCGCAGATGGCATAGAACCAATCACCTCTGCCATCTTGGGAATAAAGCTCAGAATGATTGCAAATACTGCTGCAATACGAATGACCCGCGGATCATGTACATGGCTTAATTCCAGTACACCTGTGTTCTCACCATATGTTGTATTCGCAGGTCCGCCAAATAACGCAGACAGCGACGTTGCCAGTCCATCACCGATCAATGTACGATGTAAGCCCGGATCAGCAATGAAATTCTCACCAACTGTAGCAGAGATAGCTGACATATCGCCGATGTGTTCCATCATGGTCGCCAGTGCAATCGGTGCCATGACAAGAATTGCTGTTATGTCAAATTTGCATATCTGAAAAGGAGGAATTCCCACCCATGCTGCTGTTGCAATATTGGAGAAATCAATAATGGTGCTGCCATCCGGATTGGTAAAGCCGATTGCATTAAGAACCACTGCCACTACATAGGAAATCACAACTCCCATCAGAATGGGAATGATCTTGAACATGCCTTTTCCCCAGATATTGAAAATAATAATCGTAGCAAGTGCAATGATTGCAATGAGCCAGTTCGTTGATGCATTGGAAATTGCTGACGGTGCAAGAGACAAACCGATACAGATGATGATCGGACCTGTTACGACCGGTGGCAGATAATGCATGACACGTTTCACACCTACAAGCTTGATAACCAGTGCCAGCACCAGATATAACAGACCTGCTACAACGATACCGCCACACGCATAAGGCAGCTTCTCACCCATTGTCATGTTGGCATACATTCCACTGTCCAGATTCGCTACTGTAGCAAAGCCACCCAGAAATGCAAAAGATGACCCCAGAAATGCCGGTACTTTCATCTTGGCACATACATGGAAGAACAGCGTACCAAGCCCTGCACAGATCAATGTTACCTGAATGGACAGCCCTTCTCCCTCGAAGTAATTGTTGACCAGTATGGGTACAAGAATGGTTGCACCAAACATGGCAAACATATGCTGGAGTCCAAGCAGTAACATTTTGGGTACTCCCAAGGTTCTTGCATCTTTGATTACTACGTTATTGTCGTTCACAAATAACCCCTCCTTATAAAAAATGCTGTAATTGTTCAAACAATTACAGCATATCTTTTTTCTCTATATTCGTCAATATTCTACATTTACTGTCTGTAAAAAATCTGTGCCTGGGCATTGCACCAGAAATAATTGTCTCTGATACCGGCCACATAATAAGCAAGCTCCCCTACTTCCCTTCCACCATAGTAAATGGCAATCTCAGGGCACAAGCCTCTATCGCTTCTGTCTATCAGCTCCCACTCATACAGCTCGTCTCCATAGAGGTCAAGAAAAGGAATATATACATAGGCTCCCTCAGTAGTCAGGCGGATGGCCTCTCCCATCTCCGGATCATACCAGGTTCCTGTAAAGTCCTGATTCATGGTCTGTGCAAAGTCATCAAAGCTGCCAAAGCCCTCAGCGTCAACAGCTTCTGCAGTCTTGGTAAAGGCAGCATATTCCTCTGCGCTGATTGCATCCGCGGCTGCGTTGTCTGCAGCGTTGAGCTGATCCTCCTTGATTGTTCGCTCCCCCGCTCCTGCATCCGTAAAAATATCCGCAGTAAGGGTATCACCAAAGTCTGCTGCCGTAAAGGTAAAATCTATAATTCCTCCTGCATAAGGCTGTAATACATATTGTCCCGATGTGAACCCAAAACCTGTATCTGTTATATAGAAAGTAGGAATCATGGGTTCGCTTTCCATATCACTCCACGTATCTCCATAAATAGAAGTGTATACCTCATTGCGGTCTTCTGTTCCATCCAGTACTACCAGAGGAATACTCTTCTGGTAATCTTCAAAGAAGCACTGCTCTTCCTGCTGCATCTGTTTAGCCTTAACCCTGACTAACTGTTCTGCACGTTCCCTGAAGCCTTCCCCAAGCTTATCAAATGTGATTTTCTCTCCGGTAGCAGTAAAATAATTGAAATATTCCATGGTCAGCCAGCCATGTGCTCCACCATCATACCCTTCATTTGTCATCATGATACTGATGACCTGTTCGTCTGCGCGAAGCACCTGCATCCCCACCGCCTGATAACTTGTCTCCGCTCCATCTTCATAGACTACTCCAAAATACCCACTTTCCAGACTGCCAAGGAAGCTGTCTATATAAGAATCCAGATCACTCTGGATTGCATTCTGCGCTTCTTCATTTCCGGAAATAGACACAATGGGCTGTTCATATTCATAGGTATACTTTATATCCTTACGGCTCTCATCACTTGCGCCCTCATGATGCTCTGAGGTAATTTCTATCTTAATTGGTGATTCTGTTTCCTGAGTCTCCTTCTCCTGCATCTGAGTCTCACTCTGGGCAGTCTCCTGTGTCTGCACCTCTCCATCCTGAAATACTTCTGTATCTGTTACTGTCTGCTTCGTTGCTCCACAACCCGTAAATGTCAGCCCTGCTGCCAACACTGCTGCAATAAATCTTTTTTTCATAAATCTGCTCTCCCTATATGGCAGACTATTCCTGATTTTCTTCTCCGATGTGTGTACCCGCTTCTTCTATCTCTTCTTCGGTCTTTTGTATCTTGGCATCATCTGCCAATGCCCTCAGAATACAGTTCACATCCTCCGGTGAGAACATTCCCATAGCCTGCGATAAATCTCCTATGTTTTCACGGTTCACATACAAAGTACCGCCTCCACTAAGTCTTACCGTGATGACCTTACTCTTATCCGATACATCGCCCAGAGATATGGCATTATGCTCTGTATCGCACGCGAACACTATCCCATTATATTCAATCACTCCGTCCTTTGCAAGATATTCATAGGGGCACGCCTGCTTATACACTCCATTCAATTTCTGGAACATGGAATTTGTTCTTGAGGCAGCCACTTCATATGCTTCCTGCTGTTCCTCCTGCTTCTCTTTTCTCAGTTTCTGCTCTTCCTTAATCTCATCAATCTGTGAATCGACTTTGCCAATCAGCTTATCCCACTCACTATTGGTAAACGAACTTCCTCCAATTTCAAAGCTCTCCTGTGTTTCACCTTTTTGCAGTTTCTCTGCGATTTCATTTTTTCTGGCACTGATACTGGACAATAACTCTGATCTTGACATATTTTTAATTGCTGACATTTCCATTTTATGACCACACCTTTCTCTCAATATAGAAAAGGACAGCATTCCACAGGGAATCGCTGTCCTTAGCTCACACCATGTATCCATACATTATATATATCGTACATTGTGTGTGAAAATATTATGTTGTTATATCTCTTCCAGATAATTTACATAGTCAAGATTATTGAAGGCATCTAACACATTTTGATGCTCTGTTGTGCTTTTCATATCTAATACAACAGTCAATGCCACATCAGAATCCAGTAATGTCTTCTCTTTTGTCTTATTCATGGACACCAGCTCATATCCGGTTTCTGAGATGTACTTGCGCAGCTTCACAACACCCTTTAATTTCTCCACCTCCAGATAAATACTGATATAGCGGCTGTGCTCTTCCACGCTCACACTCAGATTCTGCAGTACGCGGTTTGCTATCATAATCAGGGCAAAGCACACAATTCCTACAAGTAAATATCCTGCACCGATCACAAGCCCCATTGCAGCACATACCCACAGACTGGCTGCTGTTGTCAGTCCCTTGATCTGGTTACGCCCTGTAACCAGTATGGAACCGGCTCCCAGGAAACCTATTCCACTGATCACGCCGGCTGGAATTCTGCTTACATCTGCTTCCAGTCCGGGAATGTATCCTAATTTTATATTCAGAGCTGTAGATACGGCTGCCCCCAGGCTGACCAAAGCAAATGTACGGATTCCTGCATTATGTCTTTTGGAAATTCTCTCCCAGCCTATCAGACTTCCCAGAAAAGTTGCTATAATCAGTCTGCAACAGATAGCCAGATCACTCCAGCCCTGAAGATACCCCCATGCTCCTTTCATATCGGGTTCACCGCCCCTTTCTGCTGCCTATAATGGGAATACTGTTCCTTCCTCAAAGTTCAGGAATGCATCCTCACCTACCTGATAGATTCTCTTATTCTTGGGATTATATTCTTCCAGCTTCACAAGCATATCTTTGACCTGTACATGATAACTCTGGTAAGAGCCCATAAAGCAGGAATATACGACTTTGCATGGAAGAATACCTGTATCCTTTAATGTTACGCTCTCCGGGCGCAGCACCAGTCTGCATGCAGTACCTGCTGCCATGTCTCCCGTCTTCACCGGAACAGATACATCTGCAATCTTCATTATATCATGCTTCTCTACAACACCTTCCAGGAAGTTAGCCTCTCCAATGAAATCTGCCACGAAAGCACTCTTAGGAGAATAATAGGTTTCCTGTGGTGTTCCCATCTGCTCTACAACGCCGCCATTCATGATAATGATTTTATCTGACAGGCTCATTGCTTCTGCCTGATCGTGGGTAACGTAGATTGCAGTAATTCCAACCTTCTGCTGGATTTTACGGATTTCTGTTCTCATGGAGATTCTAAGCTTTGCATCCAGATTACTGAGCGGTTCGTCAAATAACAGTACACTGGGTTCTACGACCAGTGCTCTTGCCAGTGCGACACGCTGTTGCTGACCACCTGATAGCTGATTCGTCAGTCTGTTCTCCATACCGCTTAATTCCACCAGCTCCAGCATTTCCATAACCTTACGCTGAATCTCATCCTTTGGAAGCTTTCTCAGCTTTAATCCATATGCTACATTGTCAAATACATTATAATGCGGGAAAAGTGCATAACTCTGGAATACCATTGCAGTATCTCTCTTATTGGGAGTCAGCTCATTAATTGCCTCATCTCCAAGATAGATTTCTCCCTCATCAGGGCTTTCAAAACCTGCGATCATACGAAGTGTTGTTGTCTTGCCACATCCAGACGGTCCAAGTAATGTAACGAAGCTTCCCGGTTCAATATTCAGGGATACATCTTTTACTGCATAAAAATCTTTTCCTGTCTTTGGATCTTTGTATATTTTAGAGATATGCTCCAGACGCACGCCTTTTTTTTCTTTTATCATAATATTCCCCTACCTTTCTGCATCCTTTACTTTTTTGCTTGTTCCGAAGAATTTGATGAACAGATTCATAATCAATACCGCAGCATATACAATTGCGATCAGAATCGTTGCATATGCACAGGCAACACCATAATAGCCCTTCTCAGCAAATTCATTGATCTGACAGGTTATCAGCAGGAACTGAGGTGTTACCAGAAGGATGATCGCACTGATTGCAGTGATACTGCGTACAAAAGCTGTTACCAGCCCGCTGAAGAAGGAATCCTTAATCAGGGGAAGTGTAATGGAAGTAAAGACTTTACCGCTGCCGGCTCCAAGGTCATATGCTGATTCTTCTATGGATTTATCAATCTGTCTCAGTGCAGAAATACCACTTCTGGTTCCTACAGGAAGACTTCTGACAATAAATACGATAATCAGAATCGCAGCAGAACCATAAATGCCTTTTAACACACCAGTCTGGAAGATACCATTTGCATAACCTCTGATAAATCCGATACCGAGAACAGTTCCCGGTACTGCCATTGCCAGCATGGAAGTAAATTCAATGAATGCCTTGGACTTGAATTTCTTCTTTACGACCAGATAAGCAATTACCATGGACATCAATGCCGTAATCGGTGCTGCTATGATAGAAAGGACAAAGGAATCCTTAAACGCCTTAAATCCACTGTATTTAAACAGATAATCAAACCATTTAAGAGAAAGTGAATAATCTCTTCCCCATAACTTAAACAATGCTCCGAAAGGAATCATTACATACATCAGTACAACAAAAGCTGCAACTACTGTACAGAATACAGTAAGCGGAACCGTTACGCTCTTATCGGTAATCGGCATACGTACACGGGATGCCTTGCCGGTCAGAGTTGCAGTTGTCTTTTTCTCCAGATAATACTTCTGGATAAAGAACAGGATCAAAGTCAGTGACAAGAGAATAACGGACATTGCTGCCGCACCTGTGGAATCATAAGAACCTGTTACCTGTAAGTAAATCGTAGTAGCCAGCGTATCGAAGTCACCGCCGATCAGCATAGGGTTTGCGAAATCTGCTACAGACTCAATAAATGTAACCAGAAATGCATTACCAATACCAGGTAACATCAGTGGAAGTGTAATGGTTAAGAATACTTTCAGTCTGGAAGCTCCGATGTCTCTGGCTGCTTCTTCAATGGAAGGGTCGATGTTCTTTAAGAGTCCCTTAAGCATCAGATAGCAGACCGGGAAGAAGGTAAGTGTCTGTACCACTACAATTCCCTTAAGCCCGTATACATTGGAATCATAGATATGGAATACATATCTGCTGATAATGCCGCTTCTTCCAAACAGCATGATTGTTGACAAGGATAATACAAAAGGTGGAGAAACTACAGGCAATAAAGATACGATATTGAACAGCTTCTCTATCCATTTATATTTCAATTTGACATATACATCTACATAGGCGAATAACAGACCAATCGCAGAAGAAAGTACTCCTGTGATAAGTCCCAGCTCCACTGTATTTACGAAAGCAACCCTGAATCTTTCCATGCTCAGAACTCTTCTGAACACATCCAGCGAGAAGCTGCCCTCTGAAAAGACACTGTCTATTAATAAGACGAATAAAGGATATACAATAAATAAAACCAAAAATATCAGCAAAACAGCAATCATACCTATCATAACAGGATCAGAGAACAGCTTTTTCCTGTCGATTTCTGCGCTTTTTCTCTTTGCGGTCATCTTTCATCCCACCTTTCTACGGTATGGTAAAGGGATGGCACATACCATCCCTTTATTTGTGTTTGTTCTATTCTGTCAGGAATCTTGAACTATCTGCTGCATCTGCACTGCCGTTTGTTACTGCCTCGAAGAAGTCTTCTACATACTGTGCTGTATTAGCCTTTGCATCTTCGAAATCATAATCAATTACGTTGTCTGGATCAAGACCGAAGTCAATTGCTTCCTGAGGCTGTGTACCATTGCTGATTACCAGAAACTGATAAGATTCATTGTCCTTTGCAATATCCACACAATCAGGAGATAATGCGTATTCTATCCACAACTTAGCAGCGTTTGGATGTTTGCAGCCCTTGAAGATTGCAGTTGCACCGATTTCATAGCTGGTTCCGCTTGCCGGGATGATCAGGTCAATATTGTCATATCCTGCAAGGATCTGTGTAATACCATCATGCAGGAAACCAACTGCAATTACACATTCGCCAGGTCCTACCATCTTGGATGGACCGGAACCACTCTTGGTATACTGATATACGTTCTTATCCAGTTCTTTGAAGTATTCCATTGCTTCATCATGGCCTTTCATCTGTACCATTGTGTTGATGACCAGCTTAGCTGTACCTGCTGTTGAAGGATTGGATATACCGATCAGACCTTTATATTCGGGTTTGAGAAGATCATCCCAGTCCTTAGGTTCTTCAATGCCAAGACGCTCGATTTCTTCCCTGTTTACCATGAATCCCAGAATACCTTTGTAAATTCCATACCAGTTATTATTTGCATCCTTATATGTATCACTGATCAGATTAGACGCATTCATTGCATCATATGGCTCCAGCAATCCTGCTGCTGTAGCTTCATTATAAGGATCTGTTGTTCCACCGAACCATACATCACCAGAGGGACTTCCGTTCTCTTCCTGAATCTTGGTATACACTTCACCAGTGGATAATCTCTGATAATCTACTTTAATACCATACAGTTTCTCAAACTGCTGGCAGGCAGCGGATAAATATGCCTCTTCACAGGAACCATATACTGTAAGAGTACCTTCTGCCTTGGCTGCTTCAATCAAAGCATCCATATCACTTCCTGCTGCTGTAGTGCCTGCTGTGTCTGCTACTGTTGCTGTAGTGTCTGCTGCTGAACTTACCGGCTCTTTCTCATCTGTAGCTGTTGATGACGGTGTAGAGCTGCTGCCGCATCCTGCCATGGTAAATACCATAGAACCTGCCAGTAATAATGCTGTTAACTTTTTCATTGTTACCCCTTCCCTTCTGAATCAATATATGAATTGTTTCTGTATGTTCATATTAAACAAAAAAGAGTATATTATATACCCTTTTTTATGCAAAATTATCTTATTTTCTGAACACCTACTTCATAAATTCAGTCGGAGACTGGTTTGTGTATCTTTTGAACACTACATTGAAGTGTTTATAATCGCTGAACCCTGTTTTTTCTGATATTTCGTATACCTTGTACTGCCCTGTTTCCATAAGCCTGATTGCCTGACTGATACGATATTTATTCAGGAAATCAAGATATGTAAGTCCAGTTATCTGCTTGAACTTCCTGGAAAGGTAGCTTGCAGACACACCAAGCTGATCTGCTATACTCTCTACGCTGATCTTATTGGCATACTCTTTCTCAGTAATTTCCAGCGTTTTCTTTACATAGGGATTATCCATCTCTGCCTTTTTATAGAATTCCTGCATGGAGAACTCATCTGCATGCCTTTCACAGATTCTGGCTATCTCCTGTTCCTTTCTGATTTCCCCTGTGACCTTCTCTATCGCCTTTCTAATCTCCTCTTCCTCTACCGGTTTCATGAGATAATCTGATACTTTCAGATCTATCGCCTGCTTTGCATAGGAAAATTCTGCATAGCTTGTAAGCAGAATACTCTTATAAGGCACCTGATCCTTCGTACTGCGGATCATTTCGATTCCATTCATATATGGCATCATAATATCCGCTACTACGATATCAGGTCGCAGCTCCAGAATTTTCTCAACACCTTCCTTGCCGTTGGCAGCTTCACCTGCAATGACGCAGTCCATGCTCATCCAGTCCATAGTATAGGCAATGCCTTTTCTTATAATATCCTCGTCCTCAACAATCAAAACCCTGTACATACTCTCTCTCCCATCTAACGTTTCACAGGAAGCACCAATACTACCACAACGCCCTGTCCTATCTCACTCTCCAGGAAAATACCGTATTCTTCTCCATACATAAGCTGTATTCGGCGATGAATATTATACAATCCCAGATGCCCCTCTTTGTTCTCTTTCTGCTGCAATCTGCGACGTATATCCTTTAACTGCTGTGGTGTCATGCCAGCACCATCATCCTCACAGCTAAAAATCAGTCTGCCCTGCTTCTCATAACCCTTTATCTTAACAGTCAGCTTATCTCTGTCTGTAAAGCCATACTTTACAGCATTTTCAACCAGCGGCTGCATGATCAGCTTCGGTATCATACAATCCAGAATCGACTCCTCGATATTCACTTCATAGGCAAATCTCTTGTTATACCGGATCTGCAAAATATTAAAGTAACTTTGTATATTTTCCATATCCTCTTTTACCGAAATTTCTTCTCCGGAATCATGAATGCTGTATCTTAACAGCTTCGATAAAGAAGTGATCATTTTGTCCGCCGAATTCGCATCAATATGAATCATAAATCTGATATTGTCCAGCGTGTTAAACAGAAAATGAGGGTTGAACTGGGATTCCAGCTGCTTGACCTGTGCAAATGCTGCATGAAGCGCCAGCTCTTTATTCTCTTCCACCTGCTTACGCATACTGTCGATCATCTTGTTAAATGCCTTACCGATTACCTGAAATTCCAGTGTGCTGTCCATGGTCAGACTGGTATTCCATTCCCCATTCTCCACACTGGTAAAAGCATCTGCCAACAGCTTGACATCCTGTGTATATTTTGCAGAAACCTTTCTGGTCGAATAATAGGTAACAATTCCTATGATAGCAAAAATAACAACAATCATAAGAATCATCCACCACATAATATGTACCTTTGGGTCTGTATCCGTCATGGTATATACACCGATCTGACCGGATAATATATGATTCTGTGTCAGATAAAAATGCTGATTATTCTCTGTAAAAAAGCCATCCTGCTTCTTATCAAACCACAGAAAACGTCCCATCTCATCACTGAGGTACTCCGCACTGTTACTTAGATATATCCAGCCCATTTCATCTGTAATTGCATATTTCCTGTTGATTCCAGAAAGTATATCTGCACATTCTCTGCCTGGAATGCCTACGACCAGATAACCAAGGAACTTACCATTCTCATCCAGTATTCCCTGTCCCATACACAGGAAATCATTCTGAATGTAGGTAGAAAGTGTCTCCGGCTGTTGCCTGATCATTCTTAATATTCCCCATTGCTGATACTCCGGCTGCAAAAGGAAATCCATATCCGCATCTTCCACGCTCCAGATAAGCGCTCCCTTATCATCCAGCAGATACACCTGACTGCTGCATCGGTTACTTCTGTCTGCCGCATAGATTATTTCATAGATATCTGTGATTTTCTGTGTTGAAGCTTCTTTTGCCAGCTCACACAGATTCGATACTTCTGTACTCCAGGTGTTCTCTATTGCTTCCAGTGTATGCGTGATTTGTTCATTATCCTGTCTGTTATAATGAATGATAGAGTAATTCCAGCTCCAATAGAATAAAAGCATCGCCAGACACACCAGAATCAGGGATGGAATAATGGCATAGGAAATAAAAGTATTCCTGATATTTTCCTGAAAGGTCGTTGTCTTTTTATTCATGGGCACACTCCTTCCATATCTGGTTGAACTGCGCCAGCCATTCATTTCTATGACTCTCTATCTCAGCTGAATCCGGCTGAAGCATAGGCAAGGTGTCTTTAGCCGGTAATTTATCCGTTGCCGGTACATCTACTCTTACAGATCTTCGATTAAGCTGTGCGGTAATCATATATTGTGCATCATATCCCGTAACAAAATTCAAAAATTCCACCGCTTCATCCCTGTGAGGTGCATTCTGAATCAGATAGACGCCATCCGGCGTAGATATAACCCCTTCTTTCATATATACGATTGCCACATGCTTACCATCATCCATGCTTCCAGCCACTGCTTCTTCAAAAGTAAGCCCGGCTACAAATTCACCGTTCGCCACTCCACTGTATACCGCCGAAGAGCTTGTCAGCAATTTGCCATCCAACTGCCTGCATAACGCTTCCACATACTTCCATCCCCATTCATCCTCATCACGGCATGCATACAGCATGTTGATTAACTGCTCCAGAGAAGAGGATGAAATATTCGGGTCTGCAAATGCAATCTTTCCATAGAATTCAGGTTTTAAAAGATCCTCATAGCCCTCTATGGTTTCATTTCCAAGGAGGTCTGTATTCACCATAATGACACTCGGTACATCCGTAAAACGAATCAGATTGCCCTCTGTATTCTTAAATTCACTTCTTACATACGGTTCATTCTCTGTCTGATATGCAGCAAACAGCTCCGCATGAGGCTTCATGGTATAGTAAGAACCGCCCCATAAAATATCAGCCTTTGGATTCTCCCTGTCCTCCTCTATCCAGTCCAGCAACTGTCCAGAACCTGCTCGCACTACTTCCACTTCGATATCCGTACGGGCTTCAAATTCTCTTACAATAGGAGTCACAAATTCCACAGGATGTTGTGTATATATTACAAGTTTATCATTATCGTTTTCCTTCGTATTTACATGATATGGTATCAGACTTCCTATTACATACAGGAAAAAACTTCCTGCAATCAGGAAACTAATTACTTTTATCCACTCTCTCATTTTATCCCACATGCCTTTCGTAAGCATAGTTTAACACATTTCCCGCGGAAACTGTATAATAATTAAATTGCAGTTCAAAAATATAGTATATGGTTTTACGTATTCATGTTATAATAAATCGGATGTTTGTTATTCTGCAGAAGGGCACAGGTATTTACATGATCAAATTAATTGCTACCGATGTGGATGGTACTCTGGTAAAGGACGGCACTATGCACATTGATCCTGAATATATGACTGTTATTCATCAACTGATTCAAAAGGGCGTTCATTTTGCTGTCTGCTCTGGTCGTCAGTTCATCAGTGAGCGAAAGCTGTTTGCTCCGATTAAGGATGAACTTCTCTACATTACAGACGGAGGCACAGTAGTCCGTACTCCAAAAGAAATCCTAAAGGTTCACACCATGCCGGAAGATGTGTGGAAGGGCATGTGTAAAATGGTACATGACGAAATGCCTCATTGTGACTGCTTCATTGCCACACCCAATTACTGTCTCGCAGAAGATGCCAACAGCAGAATGTTCCGCTGGCTTAAAGATTCCTACGGGTATGATATCCGCGAAGCCGAACATCTTCTCAATATTCCTGAGACGGATATCATCAAATTCACCGTATACCATAAGAATGCCTGTGAAGAGATGTGTCAGCCACTCTTCATCCCTACCTGGAAAGATCAGGCGCAGTTGGCTGCTGCCGGTAAAGAATGGGTAGACTGTAATCCTCTTGGTGTATCGAAAGGTACTGCAATCTCTTTCCTCCAGGAATATCTGGGTATTACCTCGGAAGAGACCTGTACCTTCGGTGATAACCTGAATGATATTGAAATGCTGCAAAGTGCAGGAACCAGCTATGCTGTTGCAAATGCCCGCGAAGAAGTCCTTGCAGCTGCTACTGATATCTGCGCTCCCTACTGGGAAAATGGTGTGCTTCAGATACTAAAAGGGATGCTGTAATGGCAATACCACATAAGGATGTTTTAGTTTAATGCCTATACGGTGCAACTCAGAAATGGGTTGCACCGTTTTTCTGATTATGGAGGTCAGTTGGAAAAGTAAATTCCAGTTCCAGTAGGTCTTGACTGGAACTTACCAT